>Ga0172369_10005689_pt1 | contig 15220 bp, 11 predicted proteins | sample LakKiv25m_FD_114539 | JGI IMG/M metagenome (GOLD analysis project Ga0172369, IMG submission 114539) | Freshwater microbial communities from Kabuno Bay, South-Kivu, Congo - kab_022012_11.25m | ecosystem: Environmental > Aquatic > Freshwater > Lake | place: Democratic Republic of the Congo...
ATGGACCCGCCTGAGCGAACGCATGGCGTATTGGGCCGACTTCGACAACCCCTATGTCACCTGGCACAACGAGTACATCGAGACTGGCTGGTGGATCTTCAAGCAGCTCTGGGAGCACGGCCTGGTCCACCAGGACTATCGCGTGTCGCCCTACTGCGCCCGCTGCGGCACCACCCTGAGCGACCACGAAGTTTCGATGGGCTACGAGGAGGACACACCCGACCCCAGCGTCTTCATCAAGTTCAGGGTCACAGACGAGGCCCTGTTCTCCCGCGGCCACCCCCGAAACCGTCCCTTCAACGGCACGCTTGCCCTCATAGCGTGGACCACGACCCCGTGGACGCTCCCCGGAAACGTCGCCCTCGCGGTCAAGGCGGACGCCGACTACGGTGTCTACCCTCGCGACGGTGAACTTCTGGTGGTCGCGAACGCACTCGCCGGCCGTCTCTTCGGAGAAGACGCCCAGCCGGTGATGACCCTCAAGGGCGAGATGCTCGTGGGGCTGAAGTACGAGCCGCTCTACCGTCCCGAGCTTCTCGGCCACGAGGTCATGCGCTTCGATGACGAAGGACGCCTTCGGCGCGTCGACGACCCGGCCTCCATCGCGGGAGCCCGGCGGGTCGTCGGCGCCGAGTACGTTTCGCTCGACGACGGCTCCGGGATCGTGCACATCGCCACAGCGTTTGGCGGCGAGGACTTCGAAGAGGGCAAGCACTTCGGGTTGCTCTTCGCCCAGCCGATCGACCTCCGGGGCCTGATGGCCGAAGGGCTCCCCGGCGCGGGGAAGTTCGCCAAGGATGCCGACCGCGACGTCATCCGCGACCTGGAAGACCGCGGCCTGATGCTCAAGAGCGGGACCATCAAGCACACTTACCCCTTCTGTTGGCGCTGCCACACGCCCCTGCTCTACTACGCCAAGCCGAGCTGGTACATCCGGACGACGAAACAAAAGGTTGACCTCCTCGAAGGCAACAGTCGCATCAACTGGTACCCCGAGCACATCCAGACAGGCCGCTTTGGCAACTGGCTCGAAAACAACATCGATTGGGCTGTCAGCCGCGAGCGTTACTGGGGTACGCCGCTGCCGTTCTGGAAGTGCGAGGGCTGCGGCGACGCCACCTGCATTGGCTCTCGCGCAGAGCTTGTCGAGCGCGCCACCGACAGGGCGAAGGCGGCAGCGATGGACGATCTCCACCGTCCCTTCATCGACGAGATCACCCTCCGCTGCGAGAAGTGCGGCGGTCTTATGCGGCGCGTGCCTGAGGTCGCAGATGCCTGGTACGACAGCGGCGCCATGCCCTACGCCCAGTGGCACTATCCCTTCGAAAACGAGGACGAGTTCCTCCGCAACTTCCCTGCCGACTACATCTGCGAAGCGATCGACCAGACGCGCGGCTGGTTCTACACCCTCCATGCCGAAGCGACTCTGCTCAAGGCCACCGAGTCGGTGCCCGAGGGCATCAGCTACAAGAACGTCATCTGCCTTGGCCACATCCAGGATGAGAAGGGCCAGAAGATGTCGAAGTCGAAGGGGAACACGATCGAACCCTGGTCGGTCTTCGACCGCTTTGGCGCGGACGCAACGCGCTGGTACATGTACACGGCAGGTTTCGCCCGTACCTCTGGCCGCTTTGGGCCGGGGCTTGTCGAAGAGGGCCTCCGGCGCTTCCTTCTCACGCTCTGGAACACTTACAGCTTCTTCGTGAGCTACGCGAACATCGACCAGGTTGAACCGCGGCGGGCCCCTGCAGGCGCCGTCCCCGAACTCGACCGGTGGCTACTGAGCGAGTTGAACGCCCTTGTTCAGAAGGTCACGGACGAGCTCGATGCCTACGACCCGACGGACGCGGCTCGCGCCCTGGATGGGTTCGTCGACGACCTCTCGAACTGGTATGTCCGGCGCTCGCGGCGCCGCTTCTGGCGTGGTGCTTCGGAGTCTGATGAAGACAAGCAGAGTGCCTACCACACCCTCTACACCGCCCTCGTTACGCTCGCGAAATTGCTGGCGCCGTTCACGCCCTTCCTCGCGGAGGAACTCTGGCAGAACCTCGTCCGCTCGATCGACAAGGACGCGCCTTTGAGCGTCCACCTCGCCGACTGGCCCGTGGTCGAACATCATCGCATCGATCACCACCTCAACGACGAGACGCAGCTCGTGAAGCGTATCTGTTCGATGGGCCGGTCCGCCCGTGCCAGGGCACAATTGAAGGTCCGGTTGCCCGTGGCGGAGGTCGCCGTGAAGCTCCGCACGCCGGAGGAAGCCGAAGCCCTGCGCAAGAACGAATCGCTCGTGCTTGAAGAGCTGAACGCCAAGACCATCCGTCTGCTCGCCGACGAAGCCGACGTCGTGCACTTCGACGTAAAACCGAATCTTCCCGTGCTGGGGCGAAAGTACGGCTCCGGCGTAGCGGTCATCCGCCAGGGACTGGCTGCCATGCCCGCAACCGCGGTCGCCGACCTCGTTCGCAAGGGCCAGTCAGTGTCCGTCGAAGGGTTCGACCTCGAACCCGAGGACATCCTCCTCGAAGCGAAGGACACGGCCGGCTACGCCGCTGCCGCCGAGGCCGGGTATGTGGTCGCGGTGACGACCACGATCACGCCTGAGTTGGCCGACGAAGGGCTCGCACGCGAACTCGTCCGCCGCATCCAGGACATGCGCCGCGAGGCTGGCTTCGACCTTGCCGACCGGATCACGACCTGGTGCCAGGGCGACGGCGACATCGCCCGCGTCGTGGCGTCGCAGGCTGCCTACATCCAGGGCGAGACCCTCTCGACCGCGCTACTCACGACCGCACCGCCGGACGATGCCCACCGGGCGGAGCACGACCTGGAGGGAATCAAGGTCACGTTGGGGGTGCGGAAGAACGGCTGAGCAGCGGCGCAACCATCGATATGCGAGCACGGGAAGTGCATCCGAAGGATATGAGATGGTAACGTGTCACATGGAGGGGCGCCGTGGCAGGTGCCACAGCTGGCTTTAGACACTAGCACTCCCGAAAGGGAGAGGGTTCGAGTCCCCACCCCTCCGCATGGCCAACCCAGTGTGCCTCCATACCGTTGGACTTTTCGTTGTCAATTTGACTTGACATTTCTCATGCGGCGTCGATAATTAATGTGTCTAAAGCCAGCGAGGGATTCAAACCCCAGACTCGAAAGAGACGGCCCAGCGTTGAGCAGGCCGTCTCTTTTGTTGTGCGACAGGCGATGCCAGGGCTACCACGTCTTCGAGCCCACCATGGCCGCCGCCCAGTGTCCGGAGCACGACCTGGAGGGGATCAAGGTCACGTTGGGGGTGCGGAAGAACGGCTGAGCAGCCTCAGGAGAGCGCGGCCAACACTTCGGCGGCGGCTCGTGCCATTGTCCACCACCACAGTGGAGGCGCAGTCGCGCGCGCCCTACAATTCGCCCACTGGCAACTGACCCCTGCCCACTGCCTACTGGAGTCCCGCAATGCCCGCTCCCCACTTCGGCATAACTGTCCCGCAGATCAAGCGCTCCTGGGAGGAATGCCTCGCAGCCTCAACTGCGTTCGAGGCCATGGGCTACGATTCGCTCTGGGTCTGCGACCACCTCTATGGGCCGCAGTCGCCCACCATTCCCATCCTCGAAGCGTGGTCGCTGCTGGCCGGGCTTGCCGCAGTCACATCGAAAGTTGAACTCGGCACGCTCGTTACCCCGGCAGGCATGCGCAACCCGGCCCATCTCGGCAAGGTGATCGCCACCGTCGACAACATCGCGGGCGGGCGCGTCATTGCCGGGCTGGGCGCCGGCTGGATGCCCCGCGAATTCACCGACTTCGACGTGCCGTTCCTGCCCACCGCGGAGCGACTCGTCCAGCTCCGCGAGACGATCCGGCTGCTCAAGCGCATGTGGGACCCGGCCAGCGAGAGCGTTTCGATGGAAGGCAAGTTCGTCCGCGCGACGAACCTCGTCTGCCTGCCGAAGCCGGTGCGCACGCCACCGATTCTCGTTGGCGGGGGCGGCGAAAAAGTCACGATGAAGCTCGCGGCGCGCGAAGCCGACATCTGGAACAACCAGGCGGTCCACCATGCCGCCCTCGAGCACAAGATCGGCGTCCTCCGCGATCTCTGCGGCGCCGTTGGGCGCGATCCGTCGGCGGTGACGGTCAGCCAGCAGTGCCTGGTGACGATTGCACCTGACGAGGCGAGCGCCGGCCCCATGATCGAGACGGCGAAGAAGATCTTCGGCGGCCACATGGGTGACCCGACGGGGCCGATGGCGATCGCCGGCAGCCCGGCGCGCGTCCGCGAGCAGATCCGTAAGCACGTGGACCTCGGCTGCACGATGTTCATCATGGAGTTCTTCGGCCGTGACACGCGCGAGCCGGCGAAGCTCTTCGCCGAAACCGTCATCCCGCACTTCCGCTGAGCCGCGAGCGCATTGAGCAGGTTCAGATACCGGCGAGACCGTCGGGGATCCGTCTGGCCACCTCGGCCCTCACCGGTGGTTCGGCTTCTCACCGCCCGGGCTGGCCACCTGCCAGCCGTCCCCTCCCGGAGGTGGTGTCATAAACAGTTTGAACCAGTGTCAAATTGCGAGTCACATCAACGCAGCTAGTATGGTGTTGGGCGGAATCCCGCAGGAGGAACAAGGTGGAGACCATTCGGGCAATCCACGAGCACGAACTCGATCTGGCGCCGCTGACCCCGGGCATGCGCCGCAAGGGAGCGCGCATCGCTGACGGGGCCAGCGTGCTGCACGTGCAGACCGATGCAGGGGCGATGTCGGGCTGGCACCACCACGGCGAATGTACCACCTACGGCTTCGTGCTCTCGGGCGCCCTGAGGTTTGAGTACGGACCGGGGGGCCGCGAGGGCGTCGACCTGGGTCCCGGCGACGCGTTCGTTGTGCCCCCTGGACTGGTGCACCGCGAGGGCAATCCGGCGGGGGTTCTCCAGTCGCTCGTGGCGTTCCGTCTCGGACCCGAGCCGACAGTTGTCAACGTAGACGGGCCAGATGCCGGTTGAGGCCACATGCCCGCGAAGCCGACACCTGGAACGGGGCAGGCCGTCCGCCGCGCGCGCGTGCGCGAACAGCTCTTCGCGGACACTGTCATCCCGCACTTCCGCTGAGGCGCGAGCGCGATTACCCGGCGGGTGTCTCTTCGTGTAGAATTAGCCAACGGGCCCCCTGAAACGGGGGCCCGAAAGTGTGTCCACCATGCCTATCGTCGTCGTTGTCGGCGGGCAGTGGGGCGACGAAGGCAAAGGCCGAATCGTCGATCTGCTTGCCCGCAAAGCCAGGGTCGTCGCCCGTTATTCCGCCGGAAACAACGCCGGCCACACCGTCGTGAACGAGCGTGGCGAGTTCAAGCTGCACATCGTTCCGGCCGGCATCTTCTACCCCGAAAAGACCTGCGTCATCGGTAACGGGCTCGCCGTCGATCCGGAGGTCCTGCTGGGCGAAATCCACAGCCTCGAAGAGAAGGGGATCGACACCGGGCGCCTCTTCCTGAGCGAACGCGCGCACGTGATCATGCCGTGGCACCAGCGCATCGATCAGCTCGACGAAGCCCTGCGTGGGGATGCGGCGATCGGTACCACCGGCAAGGGCGTCGGCCCGTGCTTTGCGGACAAGGTTGCCCGGCGCGGTATCCGCATCGGCGATCTGCTTCGCGCCGAGGACCTCGTGCCACGCGTGAAGGCCACGTTGGACTACCAGAACCGCGTCATCACCGGCGTCTACGGGGCCGAGCCGATCGATGCCGACGGCTGCTGCGAACGCTACCTCGAGTACGGTCGCCAGCTCGCGCCGTTCGTTGCCGACGTGCAGTCCATCGTTCTCGACGCCCACCGCCGCGGCGAATATGTCCTCCTCGAAGGGGCCCAGGGCTCGCTACTCGACCTCGACCACGGGACCTACCCCTTCGTCACTTCCAGCGTCCCCAGCTCTTCCAGCTCCGGCGCCGGGCTCGGCGTTGGCATCGGTCCGACGGACATTCAGCGCGTGGTCGGCGTCTTCAAGAGCTACTCCACGCGGGTCGGCAACGGACCGTTTCCCACCGAACTCTTCGACGACATCGCGGATCGTCTCCGCGACCACGGGAAGGAGTACGGCCGCGGCGAATACGGGACGACCACCGGGCGCCCGCGCCGCATCGGCTGGTTCGACGCCGTGGCGGCCCGTTACAGCGTCCGGCTCAACGGTCTCTCCGCCGTCGCTCTCACCCGCCTTGACGTGCTCGACGGGCTGAAATCGATCAAGATCTGCACCTCGTACGAACTTGATGGTGCGACCATCGAGAATCTGCCCTCGCGTCAGTCGGTGTTCGAACGGGTGAAGCCGATCTACGAGGAGCTTCCGGGCTGGTTGACGCCCACCACCGATGTCCGCAACTTCGACGACCTGCCTCCCCTGGCCCAGGCATTCATCCGCCGGGTCGAGGCCCTGGTCGAGTGCCCGGTCGACCTTATCTCCGTCGGTCCGGCACGTGAGCAGGCCATCATCGTCGACCCGATCTTCTAGCTGTGACGGTGTCCGGCGACGACTGTCCGCAGCTCGCCGGGCGCCGGTTCGCCCCAGTTCCTGCCATCGGGTAGAATCCGGGCGCAACTGACCCTACCTGCTCACTTCCGGAGAACGAATGAACACCATTGAGTTCCTGCAGATCTCGTCGGCCGTCGTGCCCGACCGCGAGGCCCTCGTCGAGGTCGGCGGAAATGGCAAGCGCATCACCTACGGCGACATGTATCCACTGGTCACGAAGCTGGCCAACGCGCTCCAGGGGCTTGGCGTCGAGCACGGCCAGAAGGTCGCGGTCATGTCGGTCAACAGCGCCGACTATGTCGTCACCTACTACGCCTGCGCCATGCTGGGCGTCACGTTCGTACCCCTGAACTTCCGCGCCAAGGACGAAGAGCTTACGCACATGCTCAACGTGAGCCAGTGCTCGGCGATCTTCGTTTCCGACCGCTACATCGACCTCGTCGACCGCATCCGCCCGACCCTGACCCACACCCAGCACTACATCGCCTATGACGGCGGCGTGGGCAGCTATCTCGACTACGCCCAGCTCCTCCAGCACGCCGGCGAGGATGAGATCTGGACGGAAGTCGACGACCACGACGCGACCATGTTGATCTTCACCAGCGGCACGACCGCCCTTCCCAAGGGCGTTGTCCTGACGTACCTGGACCTGACGGCCTATGTGACGAATACCATGTCACCCGCCGATCCGGACATCCACGATAAGACGCTCATCTCGGCGCCGTTCTTCCACATTGCGGGAGCCACGGCGCTGATGTCGTCTATCTGGGGTGGGCGCACACTCCTGATCCTGCCCGCGTTCACTCCTGAGGGCTGGCTCCAGGCGGTCTCCGAAGAAGGGGCGACGCACTCCTTCGTCGTGCCCACCATGCTCAAGCGCATCATGGAAGCGCCGGACTTCGAGAAGTACGACCTCTCGAGCCTGCAACTGGTCACCTACGGCGCTGCGCCCATGCCGTTCGAAGTGGTGCGCAAAGCGTGCGATATCTTCCCGCCGCTGGGCGTCGGCCTCATGAACGCCTATGGCCAGACCGAATCGACTTCGACGCTCACCTACCTCGCGCCCGAAGACCACGATCTCAGCACCGACACCGAGATTCGCGAACATCGCCTCCGCTCCGTCGGGCGTCCCATGCCAGATGTCGAGATTGGCATCATGGACGAGCGCAACAAGTTGCTCGGGCCGAACGAAGAGGGCGAGATCTGCGTCCGCTCCGACCGGGTCATGAAGGGCTACTACAAGCAGGACGACGCCACCAGCTCGGCCATCATCGACGAGTGGTTGCACACCGGCGACGTCGGCAAGGTCGACGATGGCGGCTACCTGTTCATCACCGGCCGCAAGAAGGACCTCATCATCCGCGGCGGCGAGAACATCTCCCCGGGCGAGATCGAGAACTGTCTCGAAGACCACCCCAAGGTCGAGGAGGCAGCCGTCATCGGCGTGCCCGATCCCGATTGGGGGGAGGTCGTGAAGGCCGTCCTCGTGCTCAAGCCCGGCCAGGCGATGTCGGTCGCGGAGGTCATTGAGTACACGAAGAGCCGGTTGTCGTCGTTCAAGGCGCCCCAGTACGTGGCGCTGGTGAACGAGCTCCCCCGAAACGCCATGGGCAAGGTGCTCAAGAACGACCTTCGCAAGATGTACGGGGCCGCGGCTAACGACCACGTCTGAGCTGGCGGCTGCCATGAGGCGACTGAGATCTCGCCGGGCTTCCGCCCGCCGATGTGCTGAGCCGGGCACGCGAACTGGCCAGCAGGTAGCAGGTCGCGAGCAGACACGCACAGAACTGGGACGGGCCGGGACGACTCGTCATGCCCCGTCCCCGGGCGTTCGCGCGCAGAACGCGTCTCGTTTAGGATGCGGCTACTCGGGCCAACCGCGCCGAAGCGGGGACGCCTAACCACCTGAACGCCAGGACGTAACGCATCATGGCAAGCCTGCCCCAACCCAGCTCCCGGCGCGAGCCGCGCAAAGCTGCGCGGTTCCATGTCAGCATCGGCGGGATTCTGATCCCGCTCGCGATCATCGGCGGGATCTCCGCGCTCGAAGTGGCCCGGACCACCGACGCCCAGCGGACGGTGAACTGGAACATCTCCGCCCCCGTGATCATGTACTTCTTCTTCGCGGCCATGGTGGCCCTTGTCGGTGGCGCGTTCGTACAGCGGCTGCGTGTCTGGCGCCTGGGCAAGCCGGCAAAAGTGCTCGACAACCCGAAAGCGCGGCTGCGCAACGCTCTCACCATGGGCGCCGCCACCAGCCGCGTGAAGAATGACCCCTATGCCGGGGTCATGCACGGCCTCATCTACGTCAGCTTCATCGGCCTTGCGCTCATCACCGCGACCCTCAGCGTCGACGACTACCTGCCGCTCATTCTTGGTCAGGACAAGGAACACCTCTTCCTCACCGGCGGCACCTACCTCGTCTACAGCCTCATCGGCGACATCTTCGGCATCATGGGCCTGGCTGGCATCGCCATGGCGATCTGGCGGCGTTATGCCCGGCCCACTGTCAAGATCGTGATGGACCGCCGCCCCGCCGAAGACGCCTGGATCGTCGGGCTCCTCGCGCTCGTGCTCTTCACGGGCTTCCTCACCGAAGGCTGGCGCATCCAGGTGAGCGAGATCGACGCCGGCCACGAAAGCTGGTCCTACTGGTCGCCCGGCGGCTGGGTGCTGGCGAAAGTCGCTGCCGCCTTCGGCACGCAGGCGATCCTCGATATGCACCGCGTGTTCTGGTGGGTGCACGTTGCCGGGGCGTTCACCCTGCTCACGCTCATGGCGTTCACGAAGTTCCGCCACATCCTCCTCGGGCCCGCCAATGCGTTCCTCAAGAACCCGGGCTCGCAGGCCTACCTCGCTCCCATGGGCGACTTCGAGAAGCTGATGGAATCGGGCCAGAGCCTCGGCGCGGGCAAGCTCCAGGACTTCACCTGGAAGCAGCTCTTCGACACCGACGTCTGTGTTCGCTGCGGCCGCTGCACGAACGCCTGTCCCGCCTGGACCGCCGGCCAGCCGCTCTCGCCGATGTCGATCATCCAGGACCTCAAGAGCTACATGAACCACGCCGGGCCGCTGCTCCTCGCAGGCAAGGACCCGGCGGAAACTCTCAAGGGCGAGCTAATCGGCGGTTACGTCAAGGAAGATTCGCTCTGGGCGTGCCGCACCTGCATGAGCTGCGTCGAGGCTTGCCCGGTGATGATCGAGCACGTCCCCACCATCGTGGACATGCGGCGGTTCCTCGTGATGGAGCGGGCGGAGGTTCCTTCGACCGCGCAGGCGGCTCTCCAGAATATTGAGCAGCGCGGTCACCCCTGGCGCGGCACGCAGTTCACGCGCGACACCTGGGTCCAACAACTCGCGGCCGAGGGTGTGGAGGTGCCCGCGTTCGACGGATCGCAGGAGTACCTTTTCTGGGTCGGGTGCTCGGGAGCGCTCGTCGAACGGAATGTCCCCATCACCAAGGCGACCGCGAAGCTCCTCATCGAGGCTGGCGTCAGTTTCGGTGTCCTCGGGCAGGGGGAACCCTGCACCGGCGACCCCGCCCGGCGCCTCGGGAACGAGTTCCTCTTTGCCACCCTCGCCGAGTCGAACGTGCAGGCATTCAACGAGCTGGGAATCAAGCGCGTGGTCACGATGTGCCCGCACTGCTTCAACACTCTGAAGAACGAGTACCCGGACTTCGGCGGCGAGTATGAGGTCACCCACCATGCCGACTTCCTGCAGTCGCTCGTGGCCCAGGGGAAGCTGCAGCCGAGGGCCGTCGACGGCGTCACAGTCACCTTCCACGACTCCTGCTACCTGGGCCGGGCGAACGGCATCTACGACTCGCCTCGGCAGCTGTTGGAGGCGATCCCGGGCACCAGGCTCGTCGAGATGCCGCGCAACCGGAATCGCGGCTTCTGCTGCGGTGCGGGCGGCGGGAACATGTGGCAGGAGGAGGCGGGGACGCGGGTCAACCATCTGCGCGCCGCCGAGGCCGTGAACACGGGTGCGAGCGTCGTCGCTACCGCCTGCCCCTTCTGCATCCAGATGTTCGAAGACGGCATCCCTGGCGTGCAGCCCGACGAAGAGAAGCGCACGCTCAAAGCCTTCGACATCGCCGAACTGCTCGAGGCAAGCGTGAAGCCTGCGGCGAAGAAGTAGACGGAGGGGCGTAACGCCGCGCCCCTCTTCCCTTCACCCTGCTATCCTCAACCCGGCATGCCCGAACAATACGTCGCCTCCGATAAGCGCACGGGCCTCGAAGTCGCGGTCACGGGCGAATTTCCGCCCCACCCCGACGACCGGGTGCGCATCGCTCGCACAGCGCAGCTCTTCACGCGGCTGATGTCCACCATTCTGGCCACCGAGAACGAGTCGCAGCGCCGCGAACGTTTCGTCGCGATCGAAACGCAGCTCGAAATGGCCGACGCCCTCATCCGCGAGGACGCCGAAGAGGTTCAGCGCCTCATGCGCCAGACGATGGAGAGGATGGGCATAAGCCAGGAGCAGCTGGACGAGGTGATGCGCCGCATCATCGAGCAGCTCGGCGAAGGCGGCGGTCTTCCGCCACCCGGGGAACCATAGGCTTCGCTATTCGCCCCTAAAGACCGGCGACCGCTTCTCGGCAAACGCCCGCGGGCCCTCTTTCGCGTCCTCGGTCTGTCCGATAGCCCAACACATCGTGCTCGCCAGCCGCATGGCCTGATCGAGCGGCATGTCTCCCTGGCGGCGCACAAGTTCGAGCATCGCCCGCACCGCCAGCGGTGCGTAGCCGGCGATTTTCTCCGCCATGGCGCGGGCCGTTGGCATGAGATCGTCGGCGGGCACCACCCGGCTGACGATACCGAAGGAATGCGCCGTGGCGGAGTTGATTCGTTCTCCCGTGAAGAGCATGTCGTTGGCCGCGTATCGCGAGATCGAGCGCGGCAGAGTGACCGGCGCACCCGCGAGCGGGAAGAAGCCGAGTGTAATCTCCGGCAGGCCGAACTGGGCCGCCTCGCTCGCGATAAGCAGGTCGCACGAAAGCGCGATCTCGAAGCCGCCGCCCAGGCAATAGCCGTTGATCGCGCCGATGATCGGCTTCTTCGCCTCGAATTCGTGGAAGCCGACGCTTTCGCCGGTCCCGAACAGAGCAGCCACGCCGCTGGCGGCGGCCGGACCGCCTGCCCGGCTGCGCAGGTCCGCGCCGGCGCAAAAGGCCCGCCCGGCGCCAGTGAGGATGGCGACGCGAATGTCGTCGCGAGCGCGCACCTGCCGCAGCGAATCCATCAGTCTGGCGCTGAGGTCGCCGTTGATCGTGTTCATCTGGTCAGGACGGTTGAGCGTGATTGTCGCGACGCCGTTTGCGACATCGAAGAGGACTGGGGATGCTTCAGGGGTGGTCATCGTTTCGCCTCCCGGGTGGATGTATAGCCGTTCTCGGGCAGACTACAGCGCTTCGACGCGTGCGGGGACGAACTTGTGGAAGGGTGTGCCCGCCAGCCAGTCGCGATGTTCGGTCGACGTGAGCTCGTTGACCGAGACGCCGCTCGTGAGCACCTCGCCGTTGTCGCCGGGGTACTCGAGGCCATGTCCGTTCGGTAGCGAGATGCTCCTGGGGTACATCGTGTCGGAGACTTCGACCTCCACCTCGACGCTCGCGCGCCCGGTGGACAAGCGCGCTCGTGCACCGCTCGAGAGGCCGAGGCGGGCGGCGTCGTCCGGGTGCATGCGAAGGGCGCCTGCCGCCTCTTTCTTGCGCCAGGCCGGGTCGCGGATGAGCGCGTTGGCGGTGAACCAGCGCCGCTCACCGCAGGCGAGGATGAGGGGGAACTCCTCGGGCGTCGACGGCGGCGCTTCCAAGGCCAGGCCCGCGAGTTCGGTCACCATCTCGGGGAGGTTCAGGTTCACTTTTCGACCGCCGCCCTCGGCGTGGCGGCCGGACGGGTCGCCAACGGCGAAGACCACGCCGGAGCGGCTCGCCAGCACTGTGTCGAAGAGGCGATCGCCAAGCTCGGTGTCTTCGCCCTCGATGCCGGCGCGCCGCAGCGAGGGGGCATGCGTCATCGCAACCTGCTGCGCCGCGGGCCAGATCGCCGCGGCGGAGGTGGCGCCGCCGGGGAGTGTGGGTCCGAGCGCCCGGTAGAGGACCACGGGCGCTGTCGCGGAGACTCGCGGGTTCATGGCCATCGCTTCGCCAAAGGCGACCCTGAATGCGCCGCGGCCGTGTGCTGCCGCTTCGCGGAGCGGCGCGATGTCTGACTCATCGAAGGCGCCAAGAGCCTCGCACAGCCGCGCGTGGATCTCCGGCTCGGGAAGGAGGTCGGAGCTGGGCGGCGGGTCGAGCACAGGCTGGCGGAGGTGGAAGGCGTTCGCGCCGAAGAAGGTCGCCTCCCACTTTTCGAATTGTGACGGCGAGGGGAGGATGTAATGCGCCAGGCGTGCGGTCTCCGTCATCGCCACGTCCATGACGACGAGGAAATCGAGCGCACCGAGCGCTTCGCGCCAGCGGGCCGAGTCGGCAAGGGAGTGAGCGGGGTTCGCCGATTCCACGAGCATCGCCCGGTAGCGCTTCGGGTGGCCGGTGAGGATCTCGTCCGGGATGACGTTGCAGGCGATGAGTCCGGAGATGATCGGCGCGCCCACCACCGGCGAGACGTTCGCGCGCGGTGGACCGGCGGACGCGGGGCGTGGCCCGCTCGAAGTGAGCGCCATCAACGGCACGGCGGGGCGATGGCCGTCCGGCTTCCCCGGTCCCCCGACGAGGAAGAGCACGAGCCGCTGGAGGTAGCTGTTCAGCGTCGAGTGAAGGCCCATCTCGATGCCCAGGTCTTCCTCGACCACCACGCTGGAGGCGCGCCCGATCCGCCTCGCGGTCGCCCGCACCTGCTGCTCGGGCACGCCCGCGACGGCTGCGTACTCCGCCACCGGCACCTTCGCGAGTACCGATAGGGGCTCGTCGACGCCCGTGGCGTGCGCCGACAGCCACTCCGCGTCGATCAGATCCTCCTGCACGAGGACGGCACCGATGGCGGCAAGCAGCCAGGCGTCCGTACCTGGACGGACCCGAAGGTGGATGTCCGCCATCTTTGCTGTCTCGCTAACGCGCGGGTCGATGACGATGAGCGACCGCTTCGGGTCCTTCGCGATGTTGCCGAGCGCCACCCGTGCCCGCGGGAAGCCGTGGGACTGCCACGGGTTCTTGCCGACAAAGACGGCGACCTCGCAGTTTTCGAAATCGTCGACCATGCCTGGTCCGCCCATTTGCCCGCGCACCCAGAAGAGTCCGGTCTTTTCCTGCGCGAGGGCGTTCGAGCGGAAGCGTGAGCCAAGCGCGCGCCTCGTGGCGCCGCTGTAGGCGCCGCCGAGATGGTTCCCCTGGCCGCCGCCCCCGTAGTAGAAGATCGACTCGCCGCCCTGCGTATCGCGGATCGCGCGGAACCGCGCCGCCACCTCGGCGATGGCGGTGTCCCAGTCGATGCGCTCGAATGTGCCGTTGGCGCGGCGGCGGAGTGGATGCGTCAAGCGGTCGCGGGCGTTCTGGTAGTGGTCGAGCTGGAGCGCCTTCTGGCAGGTGTATCCCTGCGAGACCGGGTGCGCTTTGTCGCCGCGGATCGCTTCGAACCGCCGCCCGTCGGGACCGCCCAGGCGGATCTCGATGCCGCAGTTCGTCGCGCAGCAGATGCACGCGGTGGGCTTCCAGGCATTCTCAGGATCGGCGCTGGTTGTCATCGTTCTCTCCTTGTCGGGGTAATTGCTGCGTAGGTTGGCAGCGCGATAACTATTAAGAAAATAGTAGTGAGTAGCTATATTTGTACTATCCGCGGTGACGAGGCGTCAAGCCCGATGCAACGTTGCCGAAGCCGTCACGCCTGGCCGGGCTGCTCCGCCGGCGCAGGCGGTTGGCCAGCCGCCAGAGCACCAGCCGTGTCGGGCGGGCGGATTCTGCCCGCGTCGTGTTGCGTGAGCTCTTGCCCAGCACAACTGTGCGCTGGTGACATCGGACGCGCTCTTCGTGCTCGCCGATGGCAGCCTCCAAAGGGTCGGAGGGCATTCGGGTGTAGCCGGTGCGCATGGACATCTCCTTGCTCCTACCGGCGTGCAGACGAGGCCCGGTCAAGGCCGGGGTTTTCGCGGTGCATCCCAGAAGACATAGTCGCTACAAAGAAGCGTACCATATTGATTGACAAACGTGAAGTCCATGCACAAAAATTAACTTACTTGAGAGGATGCGAGATGCCCGAGCCGCGCACGTACGAGAGTCAGCCGCACTGCCCCGTCGCCCGGACGCTGGATGTGGTCGGAGACCGCTGGACGATCCTCGTTCTGCGCGACCTGTCCTGGGGGCGGCGGCGGTTCTCGGCGCTGCTTGAGTCGCTCAAGGGGATCTCGGCCAACCTGCTCTCGGACCGGCTGAAAAGGCTCGAAGAGCACGAGATGATCGAGCGGGTCTTCTACAGCGACCACCCGCCGCGCGCCGAGTACCGGCTGACCGAGAAGGGGCGAGCGTTCATCCCGATCCTGGTCGCCATGCGCGACTACGGCGAGAAGTGGGAGCCCGCCGACCCGTCATCGTCGTAGGCTGTGGTCAGCGGTTCTTTCTCGGCTCGATCGGCGTCACGACACCCAGCCGCTCCTCGACCGCCTGTCCCGCCGCCAGGCACAGGTCCTCGCGGTAGCGGTCGCCGATGATCTGCACGCCCTGTGGGAGGTCGTTGGCCACGCCAGCGGGCAGCGCCAGCGAGGGCAACCC
>Ga0172369_10005695_pt1 | contig 15211 bp, 13 predicted proteins | sample LakKiv25m_FD_114539 | JGI IMG/M metagenome (GOLD analysis project Ga0172369, IMG submission 114539) | Freshwater microbial communities from Kabuno Bay, South-Kivu, Congo - kab_022012_11.25m | ecosystem: Environmental > Aquatic > Freshwater > Lake | place: Democratic Republic of the Congo...
ACTTGTCTTGGTACCACGTCAATATACTCAACATCAGTGGCTGGACCTTCAATAAATTGATTCATATGGCGCATAGCTACCCACTCGTCAAGAATGTAACCTTTTTCATCAACGCTTACACCAGCGTGAGTAATTTTGTGGTCTTCTTCGTCATCAGCTGTTATGTAAACTATCTCATCTGTAACTTTTACACCATTTTTATCCGAAACTACCTTGCGATATGGAGCTTCCAAAAATCCATACTCATTGACCTTGGTATAAAGCGAAAGATAAGTCACTAAACCAATATTGGGACCTTCAGGAGACCTGACTGGATCGATGCGAGAGTATTGAGAAGCATTGATATCACGCATGGAAAATGAGGCTCTCTCTCTGGTCACTCCGCCAGTACCCATAACGGATAAACGACGTAGATTATCAATTTCAGAAAGTGGGTTGGTTTGATCAAGAATGGTAGATAGTCTATTGCGACGGAAAAACTCAGAAACAGTAGCTATCAGTGGTCTTGCATTAACCAAGGCCGCTGGTGTCAAAGGTTGATCGGTCTTGGTCAACGACATCTTTTCTCTAATTGATCTCTCCAAACGAATTAAACCAATGCGAAAAGCCGATTCTTTGGCTAGTTCACCGATTCTGCGCACGCGACGATTGCTCAAGTGGTCAATATCATCCACTTTACCTCTACCATTCTGCAAACCAATCAGATACTTAACCGTTCCTACCAAGTCTTCAGCGGTCAAAGTAGTAATAGATTTATCCACCTGGGATTTTAGTCTACGATTGAGCTTGTATCTGCCTACCTCATCCAAGTTATAACGTCTTTGATCAAAGAATAATTGATTTAAGTAATTTCTTGCAGTCTCCAAAACAGCTGGTTCTCCTGGACGCATCTTGGCATAGATCTCAATTAAAGCTTCTTCTTGGGACTTGGTTGTATCTTTGTCCAAAGTAGAGCTCACCAAATCAAACTCATCAAAAGCCATTTCTTCCTTGAAAACTGCTTTAATCTCATTATCACTACTAAAGCCAAAAGCTCTAAGTAACACAGTCACTGGCAGCTTGCGTCTTCTGTCTATCTTAACTGCAATTACATTTCTTTTGCCCACTGTGATCTCTAGCCAAGAGCCTCTCTTTGGGCGTAGCTCGGCCATGTACAACTGTCTTCCAGTAGCCAAATCTCTTTCACCAGAAAAAGATACGCCCGGAGCTCTCACGAGTTGAGTAACCACTGCTCTCTCAATACCGTTAATGATAAAGGTGCCAGTAGGAGTCATCTTGGGAATATCACCCAAGAAAACCTCTTGTTTTTGCACTTCACCAGTTTTTTTATTTTGAAGCTCTGCCTCAACGTAAAGAGGCATGTCATAAGTCACACCTTTGAGTTTGGCCTCTTTAATACCGTATTTTGGCTTGCCAAAACGATGCTGTCCAAACTTCAACTGCCAGTTTTTTCCAGTGTAGTCCTCAATACCTTTCTGACCATTCAGCTCCTCGATTGATTGAGCTACACCATTTTTGAAAAAATCCTCATAACTTTGAATTTGCAAACCAATTAAATCAAGCTCTGGCAACACTTTGTGTTGCATACCCCAATTTTGACGTTTGTTAGTTAGCATGAAACTCCTTTTTTGATTTTTCTTATAAAACAAAAAAACGGAGAGACCAATTGCTGGCTTCTCCTGAAACCGAGTTACTTCGTACTATTTGCCCCTGAAATCAGGTGCTTCTTTGCTTATCAATTTGACAATCTTCCCAAAATTTCTTGCCAAAAACTTTTGGCTTAAGCGGTGGATTATAGCACTCAAAAAAACCAACCGCAATACTTAATTTTTCAGGTACTTATTAATGTTATTGTTGTGTTGAACTAGATCCTTAGCATAATGAATCTTGCCGTCTGGTGCATGCAAATAATAAAAATCACCAGATGGCAAAGGTTGCGCAGCAGCTTTGATTGCGGCTAAGCCTGGATTGGCAATAGGAGATGGAGGCAAACCTTTAAATTTGTAAGTATTAAAAGCAGAAGATGAGGACTTAAACTCCACCTGCGGCGGCGCCCACCAAGTCTTAAGACTTTTATTAAAACCAGCCATGTATTGCAAAGTACAATCTACAAACAAACCCCAGCCATTATCTACTCTGTTCCACAAAATACCGGCTATGTGAGCCATTTCTTCTTGATCTGCGCCCGATTCACGTTGCACTATTGAAGCCATAATCACCACTTCCTCTAGATTTCTGGAAGTCCCAACAGATAGCTTATCCCAATTGTTCTTCACTTTATCATCAAAAGTTTTTAACATTAAGTCTGCTAAGCCATCGGCTTCCATAGTTTTTGGTACAAGATAAGTATCAGGAAAAAGATAGCCCTCATTAGGCTTTGTTTTGGCTATAAAAGCCTCTTTATTAAACCCTTCAAGTATCGCTTCTGTTTCTAGCAAATCGGCCATTTCTTCTACTCTCAATCCTTCGTTAAAACTGATCCAAACATCATCAACTCCTTGAGTAAGTTTCTCGGCTATCTGGCGAGCACTCATAGAGGGACTTAACTCAAAACTACCAGCTTGGATTCTTGTGTCCAAGTTACCACGCCACACTACAAAACGAAAAACCACTGGATGTCTAATCAATCCCGCCTCATGCAATCTAGAAGCTACGCTCTTGATGGTTTCGTTCTTCTTGATTACAAATTTTTGTGTTTGACTCAACTTGGAATTTTGAGGAAAAAAAAGCACAATAGAAACAAAAAACATCGCGCCAGTCAATAAAACCAGCAACAAAAAAGCAAAAAAATAAATTTTAGAGTTCTTTATCTTTATCACCGCAAAAGTATATCATCCTAAAGCAAGAGTTTAGAACATCAGTTTTCTTCCAAAAAACGCTGCACAATAATTGCCGCAGCAAACTGATGCAGCGCTTGTTTTCTTTTTTTCTTGCCACCCAACCAAACCCGGTCATTACTTGCCTCTTTAGAAGAAAGTGTTTCATCAACATAAATCACTGGTAAACGTAAAAATGACTCAAGTTTTTTACCAAAAACAGCAGTTTTTCTAGCCATCTCTCCTTTAGAGTAGCCCAAAACTATTTTCTCTACTTGATAAAGCTCCACCATTTGACGCAGTTTTAAAAAAAGCTCTTGATTATTTTCCAAACTAGTCAATGGTTCAGCCAAACCAGCATCAAGACCCAAAGCTATACCAACATGCTTTACACCAAAATCCAAACCCATTATTTGCATCTTACTCACTTTCACTTTCAATCAACTGGGCAGTTACTATACCCCTTCTCAAGTAAGTACCTTCAGGTACACAAGTGACCAACTTAATCAGTTTACTAGAATACTGTTGGTTCAAAATATGCACATCCTCTGGTCTGACCTCGGTTTTGCTTTGTACTAAATAAGTATAGTTAACTCCACCTGCCTTAATGTTAATTTTGTCTTCTCCCGGCTTTAAAGTCATGATGTAACTAAAAATTGAGGTATATCTTCTTGGATTTTTGGAGCTTGGATTGTAAAATTTACGCAAAACCGAGTGACCAAAAATCACCGGAGAACCAAACTCTCCAGGCATAGCTGTGCCCGGATAGGCAATCAAGCTCTGGTTTAAATCATTTCCTCCCACCTTTACTACTGCTCTCTCTACATCAATTGTGGGAATAGAAAGCTCGTACTCCTGAATGTCTGATTTGTCTTGGCCAAGTTGGGCAGTGAAACTTGCTGTATCTGTGGTGAACCAGTTGGCTAGATTGGTGTAATCAATACTTGATTCAACTATTGTGGGTGGCTTAGCATTTCTATTCAAACCAAGCGCACTATTCTGATCACTTACAGCTATCATCGGGGTTAAGTCCATCACATACTGGCGAGGAATAGGAGCGGTCAACTCACTTTCTTGGGGATTTTGCGCGTCTTCTATGTAATAACCCAAAATAGGTACTACTGCCAAACCCACTAAATACACACCCGCGATTAAAAAAAATAATGGTAGTAAAAAAGACCCCGCTCTCACCAGGCCATGCAAGCGTTTCTTTACTTGCCTTGATCTTGAATCTTCTTTAATTTTTTCATATTTTTCAGCTACCTTTAACTTTACAAAGTGACGGGAAACCTTACTTTGTACCTCTTCATAACTTAAACCAAGCATCACAGCTGATCGACAAAGCTCGATCAGCTGATCGTGGACCTTGGCAGTAACGAAGGGGGATTTTTTATTCATGCCAAACGTTAATTTTTACTTGATTTGATTTGGGCAAAGTTTTCAAAAATAAATGCGCTAGTCTTGGCTCAAATTGCAGTTCATACGACTCTATATCTGATCTTGAAGCGAATATACTTTGCACTTCAGTCACACTCTTGCCCGCCACTTGTTCAAGCAATTTGTTTTCATCCACCTGCGCCAAAACCAAACTACTGACCTCCAGTTCTACGCTGGGACGTTCTGATAAGGTAGGGTACTTGCTAAGCGTGTGAGGCTGGGCAGAGCTTAGTACAAATCCTGCAGGTATTAAATCTTGAAGCACTTGGGTGGCTAACTGATTGACATCCTGTGATGTGTAAGCCAAAGCAGTAAGCTTGAAAACAGCTGTCACGTTGAGCTGATCGGCTTTTTCTCCCACTTCTGGTTTGGATTGAACTTTTAGTAAAGCAGATCTGGTAGCTGGTGTCACGTAAGTTCCTTGATTGGTCTCTTTTTCCCATTCTTCTTGAGCCAATTTTATAGCCTGATTTTTTAGATCTCTTGTCACGCTGTCTACATCTTCCTGACTTACAACTGTTATTTGCTGACTTTCTCCACCGGTGAAACCATCAAACGTTTTGGCTAGATAACTATTGCGATCAAAAACTCCCACCGTCAGTTCAGTAGCAGTAGGCAAATTACCACTATCACCAATCTTATCGGCTGTTACTGTCGCTTCCAACGAGCCATACTCAACAGTCTCGCCAGTCCCAGAAGAGTTGGGCGTAGTTTTGGCGGCCGGCACAAGCGTCTCTTGATCTAATATAAAATCTATGCCACTTGAAGTATGCAACTGGGTGCCGGCCGAAAAAGTCTTTGCCTGACCGGTTTTATTGAAAATTTGCACCTTGCCTTGGGCCTTTTTGCCAACAGTATCGGTACCGGTGGCTGTTTTACTACCAGTCAAGGTAAGCTCTTTTTCTACTTGTTTGGTAGGTAGAAAATATTGCGCTTTGCTTGACTTAACTGTACCTAAATCTGCAGTAACTTGTTTACTGATAGTTTTGCTAGCTGGCTTAATAAGCACCGTTACGCTAGAAGTTTGAGTAAGATATATCCAACCTATCAATATTAAAGCTACTAACCCAAAGAAAAATCCTAAAATTGCTTGTGGCCAAAAACCAAATTTAACTGGTTTTTTCCAAGACTGATCTTGAAATATATTTTCTTGCGCAATTATTTTTGGCTGGGGTTTGGTGACAAATTGTTGTTTTCCAAACCAAGTCTTGGCGGTATACAACATAGCCTGATCTAAAAGCTCTCCGTAAGAAAACTCATCAACAAGTGGTGAATTCGGCAAGTTTGGCCAAGAATAGTTTTGACACAAACCCTTTAGCTCTTGGCTGACAGAGATTGATTCGTCTTTGTTAATCAAGCAAACCTGGTAAGACAAAGCCTCTTGTTTCGGCAAAAAAGGCGTAGCTTTCTTGACTAACTGATCTAGATCAAAAGCCAAAGTATCCGTTCTAGCGCCTACTGTCTTTCCCTGACTTTCTCCGCCAGAAAAATACTCAAGTTCTAAAGCCTGTTGACTTAAGGTAAGATTGAGAAACTCCAAACTTGGTTGTTGAGTCAATATAGCTTCGGTTAATCCCAATTTTAATCCAATAAAACCCACCGCCACTAAACCAAGTTCTTTAAGCATTAGTTCTACCACCTGTTTTTTTTCTGGCAACACGTCATATGCGTCAGCCCAAGATTCATCCAAACAAAAAAGCGCCTGATCTATTGCTTCAGCCGGTTGACCCAAAGCCTGAAGACAGTTATCAATCAAAACACTAAATTTTGTACCATTGTCTACACTTGGGAAAAGCTCGGTGGTAAGAACAAGTTTTGGGGAAGACACCAAGTCTATCAAACCTGCTTTTATCACTCGATCGGTCAAAACTAAACAAAGAACTTGAGTGGGGGGAGCGCCATGCGCGCGAGAACGAGAAACAAGCAGGTCAAATAGTGCCATAGCACCTATTAAAGCAGAAATTAGCTCACTCGACAAATGTTAGATATACTCTCCTGATACCAGCGCCACTAGATTGCTCTTTAATAAGCTTTACCTTACCTATTTCTTTGGTATTTTTGACATGAGGACCACCACATAGCTCTCTGGAAACAAACTCGCCTGCGGCAGTTTGACCAATAGTGTAAATCGTTACCAAATCAGGATAGCGATCCTTAAAAAAAGCAATTGCCCCAGAATTGATTGCCTCTTGTTTTGGCATGGAGTTCAGTGTCACTGACAAGGCTTTGGTTACCCAAGTATTTATCTGTCTTTCCACAGACTCTTTTTCTGCTTCGGTCATGGGTTTGGCATAGGCAAAATCAAATCTTGCCCTCTTGTCAGTAATATGCGATCCCATTTGTCTAACACTATCACCCAAAACCAATCTTAAACTGGCTTGAAGCAAGTGAGTAGCAGTGTGATATCTAGTAGTCACTGAAGAAGAGTTGGCCAACCCGCCTTTAAATTTTTCCAAAGAACCAGCGCGTGACAGGCTCTGGTGGTGCAAGAAAGCCTGTTTGAAGGCATCAGTCTCAATATTCTGGCCTCTTTCTTGAGCTATTTCTTGAGTCAACTCTAGAGGAAATCCATATGTTTCATAAAGTGCAAAAGCTACTTTCCCATCTAGACTTTGTAACTTGGCAATTTCTTTTAACCCTTTGTCAAGCGTTTTGCCAAACTTGGCCTCTTCAAGTGAAAATACCTCGGCAATTTTCTCTTGATTGCTGACTGGATAGACGGAGTGATAAATCGAAACAATAGAGGGCAAAATTTGAGACAAGAATGGTTTATTGATCCCTAAAATTTTGCCATAGCGAATGGCTCTGCGTAAAAGTCTTCTGGCAAAATAGCCCTGCTCTTTGGATGCCGGATAAACTCCGTCAACAGCCAACATAAAACCAGCCTTCACATGATCAGCAATGATTCTAAAAGCCTTGGTATTGCTTGAATACTTCTGGCCACTAATACTCTCCAATTTAGCAATGATTGGAGAAAAAAGATCAGTGCAAAAAACATCTGGATTCTGATTGGCGGCGGCAAGAATTCTTTCTAGCCCGCCGCCAAAATCAACATTTTTGGAAGCAAGCTCTACAAAATCTCCGTTAGCTGATTTCTGGTACTGCATGAAAACCGAGTTACCTATCTCCAAAAATCTGCCACAGTCACAGTTTGGGTGACAAGGTTGTGAGTGAAAAATTGAGTGCTCATGCAACTTCAGTTCAGCCCCAAAATCATAAAATACTTCACTGTCTGGACCACCCGGCTCACCAACTGGCATCTTGCTGGGTTCGCCTGATCTAGACCACCAATTTTTATTGCCGTAATAGAAAATTTTGCCTGCAATGCCTTGCTTGAGAGGGTCGTCTACCACCGTTGCATTCAAACCCAGTTGAGCAAAAAGCTTTTGCCAGATTGCCGGTGAATCTTGGTCCTTGGGTACACCAATTGCCTCGTCTCCTTTGTAAACAGAAACATGAAGTCTGCTTGGATCTAAACCTACCACTTTAACCAAAAACTCAAAAAACCAATCCAACTGCTCTTTTTTAAAGTAATCACCAAACGACCAATTGCCTAGCATCTCAAAAAAAGTAGTGTGACGATTATCACCCACTTCTTCAATATCTTGAGAGCGAAAACATTTTTGAGAGTTGGTTGCACGTTTGCCCATGGGGTGTTGAGCACCCAATAAATAAGGCAAAAGTGGCTGCATACCAGAACCAGTAAACAAAGTGGTTGGGTCATTTTCTGGCACCAAACCGGCTGAAGGAATAAGGGCGTGATTTTTTTTACCAAAAAAATCCAAATACTGTTGACGCAATTGAGCACTTTTTAACATAGGGCTATTTTACCTTAAAAATAAGTAACTCGAAATTGAGTTTACTCTTTTTTTCTTTCAGCCAAGTGCTCACGAATTGACTCAATGGTTTTAATGCCAGCTTGAAAAGCAGCAGAAAAGCCGCTTAAACTCTGAAGAGTAGAGGTAATTTTTTGTAACTGGGTGTCAGCAGTATCAAAAGTTTTGTTAAATTTATCCAACAATTTGTAAAGTTGTTTCAAAACCATTAATAAATACCCGCCTACCAAGATCAAAGACAAAATTAAAACCAAAAGCATTACTTTGAGTAAAATTTCTGTTTCTATCATATGATTAAACCCCTCACAAAAAGCCTAGCACAATTTTTTAATCTTTAAAACTCCACAAATACAGAACGATCAAGCACGGCTGATCTGCCGGCCTCATTAAGCGACTCTATTTTAATTAAAGCCAAGCCTTCTTCGGCAAACTTAAGTGTGGTATTAAAAGAGCCGTCAGGATTCAAGGCTACTGGTAACTCGTTGACCACCAGCAAAGCGCCGGGATCTGTAAAGCCACTTACCAAAACTTCGGATGAAACTACTGCTTGATTGTCCGGTTGATTTAAAACTAATCTAGGAGATCTTTGCGATTGATACCATTGTAATCCAAGATAAGAAAACAAAGCCAAAATAAAGCCAGAAACCGCAAGAAACTGCCAAGTCAAAGATAAGCTGCGCCAAATCGGCCAATGTTTATCATGGTTGCCAGTTCTTAACACCAAGGTTCCCACTGAACTAGATTTGTAGTCCCTCCTTAAAACGGCCATTAAAGCTTTAAAATCAAGAGATAACACTCTGGCATAGGCTTGAATATAACCTTTGACAAAGGGAGAAGCAGGCAGCGCCTCAAATTGATTACTCTCTAAAGCCTCAAGCTTTTCTTGATCAATCTTGGTCTTGGCAGCTAGATCTGGCAAGGAAACGCCCTTTGCCTCACGTTCATAACTCAACAACTCACCAATGGTCTTACTCTGCATTGTTAGACTTTTTTTACCACACTAGAGCAATTTTTTGACAGTTTCTGCTACTTTTTGACCAGCAGCTCTGCCAGCCACTTGTTTGATGACTAGCGGCATCACTGATGCAAAATTAGCAGAGACTTGAGTCTTGATAGTTTCTAATACCATCTGCTCAAGCTGCTCATCACTTAAAGGCTCTGGCAAGTAATTTTGCCAAACAGCAATCTTAAACTCTTCAGATGTAACCAAGTCAGCTCTTTTGCCAATCTGATACTGCTCGATTGATTCCTGCGCTTGCTTGATGAGTTTGGACAAAACTTTTTGCGCCTCCACATCATCAAGCTCTCCAGCATCAATCTCCACTCTTTTGATCTCCGAGAGAGCATAGCGGACAGCTGACAGTTTTTCTGCTTCATGAGCCTTGAGGGCAATCTTCATGTCCTCTATAAGTTGAGCTTTAAGTGACATAGATTTAAAGGTATTTCTCCACCAAAGTTTTTACTTGCTCATAAGGCAAAGCGCCGGGAATTAATTCCTGTGCTCCATCTTTGGTAAAGATAATGGTTCCCGGAGTACCTTGAACCCCAGCCTTCTGACCGTCAGCTTCTTGATCTTTTACTCTCTGGGTCATCTCTCCAGAATCTACACAAGTTTTTACTTTACCGCTATCTGCACCAGCAGCTTTAACGCTCTCTGCTATTAAAGCATCCGTCATAGCAGTGCCATTTTCTTGTTTTTCAAAAATATAATCAGCAAACTTCCAGAAAGCCTCGTTACCGCCTACTTTTGCTACACACTCGGAAGTTTCTGCCGAAACTTGTGCTTTGGCATGAAAACCCAATGGGTAGTGTCTATAAATTAAAGCCACCTCATCCTTATAATCAGCTAAAATTTTGCTGGTGGTAGGATGAAAGCGGTTACAAAATGGACACTCAAAATCAGAGTACTCCACCAAGGTCACTTTGGGCTTGGCAGCACCTCTGATATGATCATCTTGAGAAGGCGCTTTGGCTTGATTTAAGGTTTCTTGAGTTGGCCCTGCTGCTGCGTCATCGGCAGGTGGCACCTCCACTGCTGCCGGCTGGACACCCTTCTTTAGACTTTGATTCTCTTCATAAAGCTTACCTATCACAAACCCCAAACCAAAGGCCAATGCTCCCACAATCAACAGAACCAACAATGGTTGTGAACTTTTTTCTGACATAAACAATCCTTCTTTTATTATTGTGTAATACTGCTACACTTTAAACGATTGAGCAAAAAAAACAAGTAGAAAATATGTCTCCAAGCGCAAAAAGATCAATTACTCTTTACGAACAAACCCAGTTGGCTAAGTATCACATATTGCAAACACAGCTTATACAAAACTCCAATTTGCCTGTTGAGTACCTGACCAAACATGTAGATTTTGCCGGTCTGACATTTGCAATTGATCAAAGAGCCTTGATCCCCAGAGTAGAGACTGAAGAACTAGTCAATTTAGGCATAGCGTACATCCAAAATCAAAAAAAGCAAAAAAACAAAGTTTGGCAAATAGCAGATATTGGTACCGGCTGTGGGGCGATGGCCCTAGCCATCGCCCACCAACTGCTAAAAACCCAAATTAACCATCAAATCTTGGCCACTGATATCTCCAAAGAAGCCTTGGAGCTTGCTATGCTCAACGCAGAAGCACTCAGGCTAACTAAAACGATCAAGTTCCAACACCTTGATTTGCTAGAAAAGTTGCCAGCAAGTTGCCCCAAATTTGATCTGATATTGGCCAACTTGCCATATATCCCCACGGATAGAATCCCTCTTCTTGACAAAAGCGTAGGTGAGTATGAGCCAAAAGTGGCCTTGGACGGCGGACCGGAAGGCTTCAGCCTGATTGAAAAATTTCTAAATCAAGCCAAAAGCAAAATTAAGCCAAACGGCTTAATTTTGCTGGAAATAGACTACACCCACCCAGATTTACTCAAATCCAAGTTTCGCCAAGATTGGCGGATCCATACTTGGGTCAGCCCTTTAAGCCGCTGTATCTTTGCCCAGTTACAGCCAAAATCCAAAATAATCTAGACAATTGGTACTATCAACACTATTCTGTAAACACTTGAAGTCTGCGATCACTTATGCTAGATTTTTGACCTATGTCGATACAACAAAAAAGATGTTTTGAGGCGAGACGTACCCAAGAACAAAGGTCTCTAGCCATCATGGAAATTAAAGCAATGTATCGAGACATACTTAAACAAGAACCAACCTGCAATCAAAAAGATGATATCTCAATGCTGTCAATTCCCCGCTATACTCAACACACTAACATAGTATAAAATGTGTGTTGGTAGAAAGGGCAAGTATATGTCAGTTAACTCCAAGCGGTTCTTTAGTCCGCAACAAAAACTGGAAATTGTATTGGAAAGCTTTCAGCGTGACACCACCATTGAAGCGGTGTGTAGGAAGTTTGGTTTGGTCAGATCGGTAATTCATAGATGGAGAAATGAGTTTAGAAATCGGGCAGTTGATCTATTCACAGACAAAAGATCTCCTAAAAATAAAGCTCTGCTCAATGGTTTTGAACCGGGAGAATCGCCAGATGATTTAAAAAAGATTATTGGTAATCTGACTGTTCAACTGGAGATCTTAAAAAAAGCTCAAGGGTTACTGCGCTTCAAGTAACAGAGCGCGTTATCTTAGCAGAGCATTTGCGCTCTAGTAACCCGGAGAAATACCACAAAAAGATTCTTGCTCAAGCGCTCTGCTTTGAACGCACTATGTTCTACTACCAATCAAAAATGGCAGTCAGGGATAAGCAGGTGGCCATTAGAATAGAGCAACTCCACGAAGAGCTAGACGACACTTTGGGACATAAGAAACTAGCTCCCTTGCTTGGTATGGGTAAGAATCGAGTCTGGCGAGTAATGAAGAAGTATGGACTTAAGCCCAGAATGAGAAAGAAAGGCTATCACTATCATGGTAAATCTACCACTCTTCAGCCTAACCTAGCCAACCAAGAGGATTACAAAGAAAGCTTAGATCATGGGATTGTTTTCTCTGACATATTTGAGTTCAGATTGGCTGACAGCTGTGTAGTTAGAGGTTGTTTTGCTTTGCTAAAACAAACTAGGCAAGTATTATCACTAATCTTTGATTACTCTATTAAGGCTTCACTAGTACAAGCTACCATTAAAGCTATTGATTTTCTCCCCCCTGAGGCAAAAATCTGGCACTCTGATCAAGGCAAGCAGTATGGAGCAGAAAAGACTATTGAGCAGGTAGTGGCTAAAGGCTTAACTCCATCTATGAGTAGAGCTGGTACACCAACTGACAATCCCTTTGCTGAAAAATTTGTCTCCACCTTTAAACACGCAGTAGTCAGAAGAAGATCTTATTACACTTTAGGTGATTTTTTAGATACTGCCAAACAATGGATAAACTTCTATAATGATAAACGTCCTCACGAGGGTATAGAGAATCTCTCACCCAACGGTTATGCCCTCAAATATGATTGGCCAATAGTACCTACAATTACTCGGCTAACTGTTGAGTAAAGCGGGGAATTGACATATTGCAAATGTTTTTCTGCCTCTAACGCATCACTGTGATCAATATATTGTCTAGAGAAAGCCGATGATACATAACCATGTTTTTGACCTCTAAAATCCGAGTGATCAAGAAGTTGCTGAATAATAGGATCATTTGCAAATTCTTGACGATTCTTCTTCACCATTTCAAAAGTCAATGGATTGATCGCCACCTCAACCTCAATAAAAACTCTACTTACTTGATCATCTAAAATCCGGCTACAAAAAATAAGCCTTGCTTCTGAATAAGGACCTGTCTCTCCCCAAATTTTGTCTTGTTGGCTTTTTGTTAGGCCGAGATTAATTTTCATCAATAATGGCGGTAATTATATGCGCAATGTTGATTGCTGACAAAACGTTAAAGCCAGCAATCGAAACATTGCCTTTTATTTGACATACTATGTATAATGAGTTCACAAAGACCTACTTACCGAACTGTCACCGGACGGTGACGTGCCTGGGACAACCATGATAGGGAGTAGGTCGATTTATTTAGACTCCCAGTCATCATCTTGATCGCTCGCTGTTTGATTTTATACACTTAGCAAGTATAATCTGCTTTGTGGCAAAACCCGAGGGTTGTGGTCCTTTGTTTGAACTTAATCCGTCACGCGACTGGCAAGATACCGGTTTGGTAAATCCTGGAGAAACTGGACCGGGCTGTGCGGTAAATTGCATCTACTGTAACCAAATGGGCATGGATGTCGGAGCTGAAGGCAATATGTCTCCAATTTTGAGCGGTATGGTAGACGGAGGATTGTCCATAAATACCCGTCTATATGTTGGTTCAAAACTTCAAAAAAAAGTGACATTAGAACAAGTTGAAAGGGCACTTCACGACTGGCCACTTTATACTCAAAAGTCACCCCTTTTACTAGAGAATTTTAATGATCCTGGCAACAATTGGCAAGAACTCGTTTTTCTGGTAGAAATGCTCATGAACACTTTTCATCATCAGGGACCTATCGCTTTTATTACCAAAATGGGAATAAAAGAAAGCGAGGCTAAAAGATTAGGAGATCTTAAAGAAAGTGGAGCAAAATTGATTGGAATTGTGACATATTCCAATATGCCGCAAAAAATTGAAAATTCCTCTAGCCACGTAAGACTAAAAACAATACAAAGACTTCACCAGGTTGGTTTACCTGTGATAGTTTCAATTAGACCACTGATCCGCGGAATCAATGATAGTCCAGAAAATATTAAATTAATTTTAAATCAAATAAGTGGATATGCTGACGGTGTCATGGCTGGGGGATTATTTGTTTTTGACAATTTTACATTTTCAGCATTCGAAAAAGCTGGTTACCCATTAGACGATTTTTACAAACAAGACGGTTATCCTCCAGCAAAAAAAATGGCATCTGGCTACAAAGAACTTGTTATGTCCCTGATGACTGAATTAAAACATCCGTCAACGTTCTTTTATCACACAAGTTGTGCCATAGCTACAATAGCCAACCTCAAATATGCTAATCAAGAACCAGACAGGTTGACACATTGGATTGAACCAACCGGTCAGCGTTTTGGAGCTTGTTGCAGCAAATGCCCAATGGAACAAAAACAAATATGCCAATCAGCTTGCAAAACTCCTCAAGAAGAAATTGTCACACACGCTAAAACTGCGCTTTCAAGACTTGGATATATTAACGCTGACACTGTTTTGTCCACCGATGTTCCGAATACAATACTTGTGGTAAATCATGCCCTAACCTTTGATGAACTTCTACATGTTAAAGAATGTTGCGGATGGGATGTATTAAATTTACCCACGTCTGATCAGATGGTTTATAAGATCTTTGAGGCAATTGCATCAGACGCCACAATGAATAGACCAGATCTGTTAAAAAATATTATTCGTGTTGAGCTAATTGGCCAACAATGGTTTATAACCGTAGGAGGTGTTGAGCAAAATTTAGCTAAATTAATGGAAAAATGGATACGCGGGAGATCAAGACATAGGGCTCATATCATAAGCCAATCTGCTGAAAAGTTTGAGCAAAATAAAAGCTCTTTGTTTGAACACATTTCTCAACAAAAAGATGGTTGCATTTACGCTTGTGCCCAAGGAATGTTTCAAAAATTTCTTCCCCCGTTTGCTAATATGGCAATGGCAATGCTAAACCAATATGTGTTAGACGATACCAGTCAAAATGTACATATGTTTGGAACTGTATTAGTGGCTTCTGATTTTGGATTAAATACTGCCATTCATACAAAAAATCCAGTTAATGAAGATCCATATTTAGCTCATGAAGAATCAAAAACAAATTTATTAATTATGGAAAAACTAAAAAGTTATAGTGGCAAAAACAAACTAATAATGAATTCTGGGGAATTAGATTCTGAATCTTTCGCAACAAAAGTAAAGTTACATCTGCGCTCTGGGGGAGTAGTGATGGTTTTGCTTGATTGGAACAAATGGGATAGCCAATCAGCTGAAAAGTTTGGAAACAAAAGACACGTGGTTGTAATAACTAGTGAAAATACGGCAGGAGTGGAGGTGATGGATCCTGCGGTTGAAGCAAAAACACAAGTCTCACTTGATCAAGTTTATTCGTGTCTTGATGAAAAACAATGGATAGTTTTTTTTCAATA
>Ga0172369_10005696_pt1 | contig 15209 bp, 13 predicted proteins | sample LakKiv25m_FD_114539 | JGI IMG/M metagenome (GOLD analysis project Ga0172369, IMG submission 114539) | Freshwater microbial communities from Kabuno Bay, South-Kivu, Congo - kab_022012_11.25m | ecosystem: Environmental > Aquatic > Freshwater > Lake | place: Democratic Republic of the Congo...
CCGTCGTGCTGCGGATTGCCCCGGCGACCGCGAAGGTGCTCGCGGCCCGCATCGCAACGGCCGCAGCGTGGACGAAGCCGCCACCGGGCGGACAGATTATCGGTGACGATCCGCGACCGCCTCGACGGCGGCGCGTGCGCGGGTAGCGGAGGACCGCGATGGCAGCGATCGACAAGGCCGAGGCGGCGCTCGCGCGCAAGATCGAGCGGGCGCGCAAGGCCGCGAAAGTGGCGTCCGACGACTACGAGCGTGCGTCGGCGGCGGACCGTGAGCGTACCCGCTTGCTGGCCGAGTCGGAGCGGCTGCGGGTCGCGCTTGAGGCCGCCGAGCCCAGGCTCAATTCCGCCCGCAGGCGCGCCTTGGTTCGGGCAGGACTCGACAGATCGGGCTGGGTTGGGCGCGACCTACGTCTTGCCGAGGCCATCGCCAAGGCCCTCGACTGCGAGGCGCTCGCGGTGGGCGATGCCGTTTGGGCCGGAAATCTCGACTCGAACCGTACGGACGAAGCGCTCGAACAGATCGGAGCGACTGCCGCCGAGACAGTCGCCCGTGCCGACATCGAGTACCGGCGGCTGGCGAGCATGGTTGCGCGGCTGCGGTCCAAGGATGAAGCGAACCGAGATCGCCTCTTCGAACGGCCGGACCCGGCGCGCCGCCTGCTGGCGCGCTCCAACGCGCTCGACAAGCGCGTGCGGGAACTGGAAGCGCAGACCGCGACCCGCAGCAGGCTGGCCGAGACGACAGCCGCGCTCGGCGAGGCCGACTGCCAGAGGATCGCGGCCAAGGTCGCGCGCGAAATCCTGCGCGCGAGGAGCAACAGACGGCGGAGCCGATAAGCGCTCCGGCCACGAAGGGGAATGACGATGGCACGTTCAGCGTCCCAAGGAATACGGTTCAGCCCGGCGGCCCGCAAGCTCTTCCACGGGTGGCTTGCCGCGTCGCGCCGCCTGGACTTCCTGTGCGAGTTCGCTATCGACGACGCCTGTACCGAGTTCTGGAGAGCCGCCGCACACCACGTACATGAGAACGCGAGAGCGGGGGCCCATTTCGACCGGGGACTGACGCTCATGGAGCAGGTCGTCGCGGAGGCCAAGCGGCCGCGCCCGCGAAACGGGGCGGCCCGCAGGCTTGCGCGGCGGGCGGAGGCGGCCTTCATCCGCGCGGACGACATCGCGGACCGTGACCGCAAGAGGTCGGACGGCACGAGAGGGCGCGGCGCCAAGCCGCGTCGCGGGGCGGCCGGCGCGGCGCCAGTCGTCGGGAGCGAGGACGGGCACGTGGTTCTGGAGGTGGCGACGCCCGATGGAGCAAGAGCGCAGCGCGTCTTGCTCGCGCCTGCCAAGGCTCGGGCGCTCGCGAAGCAGCTTCTGGCGGGCGCAGACGCCGCGCAGGCCGGCCGGCGGCGCGGCGTCGAGGAGAAATCATGAGCGCATTGCCGGAAGGTGGGGCGCAGCGGCGCCACCCGACCAAGGCGCGGCGGGTGCGTGAGCGCGACGAGCGGCAGGACCGCGAAGTGGAGCGGGCGATCCGCAAGGCCGAGCGGATGTTCGTCGCCGCGATGCGCGCCTACGACCGGGCACTGCCCGAGGTCTGCGATGCGAAGGTCCGGCGCGCGGCGGCGACGCTGGAGCGCGCCGGAGGGCTTGCCAGGAAGGCGCTGGAGGTCCTGGCACGGCCGGTGGGGCTGAGGCAGGGTCTTCGGCGAACGTGCGACGCGCCGGAACTCTGCCGGCTTCTGGAGAGGTCGGGGGCGCGTCACCTCGACGACCTGAGGCTGTACTGCGCCGCCGGCGTGTTCGGCGAATTCGTTCGCCACCTTCCGCAGCGCAACGGCCTGGCGAGGGATCGGCGCGCCGTGCGCCGTGCGCTCGACACGTTCGCGCGCTTCGGAAGGCTTTCGCGCTCGTCGCGGGCGTTCGCGCGGACAAGGGATCTCGCCGCCGCCGAACAGGCTTGGTGGGAGCCCATCCCTGAGTCGGCGGCCGAGGACGCCGGGACGCACGGGCGCGAGATCCGTCCCGAAGCTCCGGGCGACAAGCGCACCGAGGCCGCCGTCGCCCGCGCAAAGGCCGAACTCGCGGCGGCGAAGCGGGAGTGCGACGAAGTCGTCGCCGTGCTCTGTCGTCCGGAATCCCCGGCCGCCGTCGAGAAAGCGCGCGGCGCCGCCAACCGCGCGAACGCAGCCGTCGCTTCGGTTTGGAGGCTGGCGGTTCAGAAGCTCGGGCTGGATGCGAGCGACGACGACGCGCTCAGCTACCCGAAGCAGTTCATCGACGCGGCCAGTTGGGAGCTGCTCCAAGGCGTGCAGTTCGCAAAGCCGCGCCCCAGTTGGGCGGCGTTCTTCGAGGAGTTGGAAGTCCCCAGCAGAGTCGGATTCGAGTACGAGATCGTCACGCGCCCGCGCGATGAACTACGCGCGCTGGCTCGCATCGCTCGGCTTCCCCCGAACTCCCCGCTGGTTGCGGCAATGCGCCAGTCGCTGGAGCGCGAAGAGGGCCGAGGCGCTCATCGCGTCCCGCCGCGCAGAAGTCGAGGGCGCCGATGACCGCCGAGACGGATGCGAAGCGAGAGGCGGATCTGGCGCGCAGGCTGGCGGAGACTCGGGCCGCGGCGGAGGCTGCGAGCGCAGAAGCGGACCGCCAGAGCTTGGCCGACCAGCGCGCGGCCCTCCTCTATTCCTCGTACTTGGAGGCACAGACGGCATTGAGAGCGGCCGAGGCCGAGGCCGACAGGGCGTGGGTTCGGGCAGTGCGTCGAGCCGGATTCAAGAACTTCCGGATCGAGGAGGATCGGGTGCTCGCCGCGATCGCCCGAGCGCTGGGCATCGACTCGGAGGCCGTGGCGACGGCGCCCAACGACGAGGACCCCGTCGGCGCCGCACTCACGGAGATAGAGAGGGCAATAGAACGCTGTATCGCGGAAGCGGACGCCGAGTACCGTCGTCTGGCACGGTCCGCGGCGCGACTCAAAAAGAAGGAACGCGCGCTGTACCAGCGGGTCGTGTCGCCGTCGCACGGCTCCGGCGCTCCGAGGGCGAGAAGCCATGCTGCGGCGCTATGGGAGAAGGTCCGCAGACTGGAGGAGCAGACCGCCGCCCGGCGCGCGCTTCGCTCTGCCGTCGCCAGGCTCGACAAGGCGGGGATAGAGCGAGTCGCCGGCGCCGCCGCCCGGCTGCTGCTCGCGGGAAGGCGGGGAGCGCGGCGTCCCGCAGGGTAGCGCCGGGGCCCGGCATGCATTCCGCCAGGACGATCGATGCGCCGTCCAACTGGGCACAACGAGAGGCGAAGGGGGCGGTCCCCCCGCTGGATGGCGAACGGCCGGACAGCGAAGTTGCGTCTATCTGCGCGATCGCAGGCGGCGAATCAGCGCGAGGACCAGCCGGACGTCGTCGTCGCCCAGGTCGGCGGCGAGCCCGAGAAGCTGCGATTGCTCTCGCGATGGGCTCTTGCCCGGCTCGGCACCTCCCAGCAGCTCCGGCGGCTCGCAGGAAAGCGCCTCTGCGACAGCCGATATCGTCTCCAGTGAGGCCGAGCGCTGTCCCTTCTCCAGCTTGAGCATGTAGTCGTCGCTCAGGCCCGTGGCCTTGGCGAGACCGTGTAGCGAAAGCCCTCGGGCCTCGCGCAACTGGGCGATGCGGCACCCCACCAGGATCCGCAGCGGCTCTCGCGTCGGACGGGACATGGCTTCTGGCTAGCAGCGCCTTGCAGTATTGCTCCAATACTGACAGTCTGAGCCCCCGGCCGCCGCGTTGGGGCGAGGCGGCAGGAGGGCGGGAGCAGACATGGCGCAGCTAGAAACGACCGGCGAGGAGTTGGCATCGGCACTCGGAGTCATCGCCCGCATGCTGAGGGGGAAGAAGCGTCTTGGGGATGCGCTGCTGGGGTTCGACGGCAAGCACCTGCGAATCGACCTCGGCGGCGTCGTCGGAAAGGCACCCGCGACGGGCGACTGGACCGGCGAGGCCCGCGTCGCGGGCGAGTTCATCCTCGGGTTGGCCCGCACGCCTCCCGGCGTCGGGCCCGTTCGGCTCGTCGCCGAGAACGGCGACCTTCTTGTGGAGTTCGGAGACTCGCGGCGCGCGACGGCATGCGCGTGGGAATCGTCACCGCGGCCGGACGACGGGCTGCCGCTGGATGCCGGCCTTGCCGAGAAGGTGGCCTTCGGCCTGACGCACACCAAGGAAGAGACGGCCAGGTTGGGGCTGACCGATGTGGTGGGGGAGGCGATGGAGCGGGCCGAGCGCCTGTTCGCTGCCGCCGCGCAAGCGCTGAAACCGCTCGGCATCACGAAGGAACAGGTGCGCGATCTCGTGCGCGGATCCCTGCGCCGTTGAGTGGCGTGCCCGCCCGTTGCGCCCGATCGGCCCTGCCGAGCGCCCACCTGCGGAGGGCATCTCCGTGATCACGTCGACGTCGCTGAGGCGGGCGCGCGCTGGCGCGTGGGCGGCACCTCCTGCCCTGCCGTCTCGCCCGCTCCACGGCATTCCAGCCGCATCTCATGGAGGTCACAGCCATGCAGAAGTTGCTCGAAGGCGTCGAACTCCGCGACGTGCCGACGCAGGGTCTCGGCCCGCGCGCCGTCGGTTTGGCACTCGGGGAAGGTGCGAGCCCGCTTGAGATCCTCGTTTTCGAGTCGGAGGCGCGGCCCTCGTCGGTGATCCTGCGGGACACGTGGAAGCGCCGCTGGGCGGGCCGTGCGGCGCCCGTCGTGATCGCCGCGCAGTGGAAGGGCGGCACGGCCATCTGCGGGCCGTCCGAGTCGGGAACGCCGCCGATCATTCCCGATGTGCCCACAGCCGTTGCGGACGCCCTCCTCCGGGCGGCGCTCGCGCAGCCCGACCGACACTCGGCGCGCCAGTTCCTCGACGACCACCTGCACGACCTCGACCAGCGCGTTCCCGGACTGCGCAACGAAGGCCTGTTCGCGACGCACAACCTCCAAACCCGCGTGCGCGACCGTGGCGATTGGGCGGCAGCCGCAGGGCGGGCGCTGCCGGCGCGCACGCTGCGTGGCGAGGAGCTGCTGAAAGCGCTGGGCTTCTCCATCAACCGCGGCGCCGGGCAGTGCCTCGTGCTTCGCCACGGCGAGAGCAAGGTTGCGCTGGCGGTGCTCGTGGACCGCGGCACGTCGCTCGACCTCGCGCACCCCGCGTTCAACGGCGAGTCGCCGGTGTCCTACGGCCTGAACAAGGCGGACAACGAGAACCTGCGCTGGCTCGTGGTGGTCGAGGGCTCGAAGCTCCGCCTCTACACGACCGACACGGCGGCTGGTGTCGGGCGGCGCGGGCGCACGGAGACGTTCGTCCAGGCAGACCTCGACATGCTCGGTGAGTTGGACGCGGCGTACCTGTGGCTGCTGTTCAGCGCTGAGGGGCTGGCGCGCGGCGGATCTGTCGAGGACATCCTTTCGCAGTCGCGCGACTACGCGGTGAGCCTCGCGTATCGCCTGCGCGAGCGCATCTACACGAAGGTCATGCCGGTGCTGGCGCAGGGCGTGGCGGGCCTTTGCGGGGCGCGCCGCAGGCCCGGCGCCGAAGAGCTGCGCGATACCTACCAGCAGGCGCTCACGATCCTGTTTCGACTGCTCTTCGTCGCCTACGGCGAGGACCGGCTGCTGCTGCCGTACCGCACGAACAAGCACTACGCAAAGCACAGCCTGAAGCAGAAGGCGCGCGACTACGCCGAGGAGCCGGAGCGCACGACCTGGGACGAGGGGCCGACGCTCCGCAACGAGGTGTGGGATCTGTTCCGCGCGGTGGACAAGGGCAAGGCCGACTGGGCCGTGCCGGCCTACAACGGCGGCCTGTTCTCGTCGGACCCGGACGTGTCGCCGCTGGGTGCCTCGCTGGAGAAGCTGTTTCTGCCCGACAGCGTGCTCGGGCCCGTGCTCGACGGCCTGCTGGTGGACGAGACGCTCGAAGGCGTGCGCGGTCCCGTGGACTTCCGCTCGCTGGGCGTGCGCGAGTTCGGCACCATCTACGAGGGTCTGCTGGAGAGCGATCTCGCCGTCGCCGAGTGCGACCTGACGACCGACAAAGACGGGGTGTACGTGCCTGCGAAGTCGAGCGGGAAGCGCGAGCCCGTCGTCGTCGTGCGCGAAGGCGAGGTCTACCTGCACAACCGCGCGGGCGCGCGCAAGGCCACGGGCTCGTTCTTCACCAAGCCGTTCGTTGTGGATCACCTTGTCGAGCAGGCGCTGGCGCCCGCGCTGCGGGACCATCTGGCGCGCCTCGACAAGCTTTTGGACGACGAGGCGGCGGCGGCGTTCTTCGACTTCCGCGTGGCCGACATCGCCATGGGCTCGGGGCACTTCCTTGTCGCCGCGGTGGACCGCATCGAGCGCGCGCTTTCCGGCTACCTGTCGGGCCGGCCGCTGCCGAAGGTGCGCGACGAGTTGGCCCGACTGCGCAGGACGGCGCTCGACGCCGCCGCGAAGGTCGGCGCGGCGCCGGAGATCGAGGACGGGCAGCTTCTGCGGCGCCAGATCGCGCGCCGCTGCGTGTACGGCGTGGATCTCAACCCGATGTCCGTGGACCTGGCGCGCCTGTCGATTTGGATTCACACGTTCGTTCCCGGCCTGCCTCTGAGCTTTCTCGACCATAGCCTCGTACGCGGCAACTCGCTCATCGGCGTGGCGACCGTCGAGGAGGCGATGGACGCCCTCGGGTGCGGGCAGATTTTCGGCGGCGGCATCCGCAAGCTGCTACAGGCCGGCAAGGCGGACTTGGAGAGGCTCGGCCAGCTTTCCGACGCCGACCGCGCAGAAATCCAGCAGGCGCGCTCCGCAGCGAAGGCCGCCGCCGAGAAGGCCGCGCCGCTGCGCGAGGTGTTCGACTACGTCGTGGCGATGCGCATCGACGACTCGCTGCGGCGCGACATTCCCACGAGCGCGAGCGCCGAGGCCGCGTTCAGGACACTGCGCGAGCCGGCCTTGCAGAAGAAGGTGCGACAGGTGCTCGCAGCCGTGCCGCCGCTGCACTTCCCGGTCGCGTTTCCCGAGGTCTTCCTGCGCGAGCGTGCCGGATTCGACGCGATCCTCGGCAATCCGCCGTGGGAGGAGGTCACGGTCGAGCGGCACCGTTTCTGGGGCCGGCACGTCCCAGGGCTGATGGGCCTCAAGCAGAGCGATGCCGAGCGCGAGATCAAGCGGATCGAGAAAGCGCGGCCCGACTTGGTTGACGCGTTCGCCGAGGAAACCGCCGAGACTGATGCGCTGCGCAAGGTGCTGCTCGGCGCGGGCTACGCCGGCATGGGCACCGGCGACCCGGACCTCTACAAGGCGTTCGTCTGGCGCTTCTGGTTCCTCGTCGGTGCGCGCGGAGGGCGCATCGGCGTCGTGCTGCCGCGCGTCGTCTTCCAGGCGAAGGGCTGCGAGGATTTCCGCAAGGCGCTCATCGAGAGGGGCGAAATCGCCGACCTCACGTTCCTCCTGAACCGCGCTGAGTGGGTCTTCGAGGACGTTGAGCCGCGCTACACCATCGCGCTCGCGTCACTCACTCGGACGGAGTCGCCCTCGACCGAGATTCCACTGCGTGGCCCCTACACGACGTTCGAGCGCTTCGACGCGCGCCATCCGACCGACGGCGCGCGGTTCCAGAAGTGCGACTTCCTCTCGTGGACCGACACGGCGGCGTTCCCGCTCCTGCCGACCGAGGAATCCGCAGCCGTCTTTGTGCAGCTCCGCAAGTCCCCGAGGCTCGACCTCAACCGTCCCGGCGAGTGGCGCGCGCGGCCGTACCGGGAGTTCGACGCCACGAACGACAAGAAGCAGAACGGCGGCGTGATCGACGTGACGAGCCCGGCATGCCCGCGCGGGCACTGGCCGGTATTCAAGGGCGAGTCGTTCGATCTGTGGGATCCCGACACGGGCAGCTACTACGGCTGGGCCGACCCGAAGGAGGCGCTGCCGGAGTTGGAGAAGCGCCGGCAGAAGGGCCGCAACAACCAGGCGTCGCCGTTCTCGGAGTTCGCCCGCAACGACCCGCGCCTCGCGGGCGGGCAGAGGACGCTCTCGTGCCAAGCGCCGCGCATCGCCTTCCGCGACGTGACCCGCGCGACCGACACACGCACCGTGCGCGTCGCGCTCTGCCCAGGACGGGCGTTCCATGCGAACACGGCTCCCGTGGTGCTGTGGGCGCGCGGCGACGAGCGAGATCAGGCGTACTTGCTCGGAGTTCTGTCGAGCCGCCCGCTGGACTGGTACGGGCGGCGATCCGTTGAGATCCACGTCAACTTTCACATCTTCAACTCGCTCCCGATGCCACGCCCGCCGCGCACGAGTCCGCTGTGGAAGCGCACAGTCGAGCTTGCCGGCCGGCTCGCCTGCCTCGACGAGCGCTTCGCCGACTTCGCGCGCGCCGTCGGTGTCAAGTGCGGCCCGCTCGGCCCCGACGAGAAGCAGGACCACATTCACGAACTCGATGCCGTCGTGGCGCACCTGTACGGACTCGACGCGGCGCAGCTTCGCCACGTTTTCGAGACCTTCCACGAAGGGTGGGACTGCACGTCCGACCTCGCGGCGACGCTGGCGCACTTCGACGCTTGGCGTGCGAGGCTGCCGTGAGCCCCGCTGCGAGACCCGAGTTCGTGGACAACCGCGAGGGAAACACTGTTGCGGCGGCGCTGTCGGGCTACCTGGACCACCTTCGGGGGCACCTGAAGGAGCCTATCGAACTGCGCATCGCGTCGGGCTACTTCAATCCCGGCGGCTACAGCCAGATCGCACCGCACCTCGACGGCGTGAAGAAGATCCGCCTGCTGCTGGGCGCCGAGCCGCTTCCACCACCGGCCCTCCCGCTGCGGATGCCCGGTCAGCCGAAGGGCCCGAAGGCCGAGGAGGATCGGTTCCGCGAGGCGATCGGTGTCCACGACGCGGGCCTGCGCCGCGATCGTGACCACCTGCCGTTCGATGCCGAGCACGACGGACTCTTGCGCGACCTCGTGCAGCGCATCCGGTCGGGCTTCGTCGAGGTCAGGCGCTACGAAACGGCTTTTCTGCACGGCAAGTGCTACCTGTTCGGAACCGACGACGCGACGCTCGTCGGGTCGTCGAACTTCACGGCCGCCGGGCTCACGAGCAACCTGGAGCTGAACCTCGGCGAGTACCAGCCCCACGTCGTTGCGCAGGCGAGCGCGTGGTTCGAGCGCCTGTGGGGCGACGCGGCGCCCTACGATCTCGCGGCGCTGTACGACGCGCGCTTCGCGCCGTTCCCGCCGTATGTCGTCTACCTGCGGTTCCTGTCGGAGCTGTTCCACGATGATCTCGACAAGCCCCCCGGAGCCCCCGATTTCCAGCTCACGATGTTCCAGCACGATGGCGTCTGGCGCGCGGAACGCATACTCGAAAGGTTCGACGGGGTGCTCATTGCCGATGAGGTCGGCCTCGGCAAGACCTTCATTGCGGGCGATATCATCCGTGCGGCGCTGAAGCAGCGGCGGCAACGTGTGCTCGTCGTCGCGCCTGCTGCACTCCGCGATGGTCCGTGGGAAGCGTTTCTGCGGCGCTTCCAACTTGCCGATGCGCGGGTCGTGAGCTTCGAGGAGTTGCTAAACGATAAGAGCTTGAACCCGGAGGGAAGCGGCGATGCGCTCAAGAGCGCGCCCGACGACTACGCACTCATCGTCGTGGACGAGGCGCAGGCGTTCCGCAACCCCGGCACGCTCCGCGCCGCGGCGCTGCGCGTTCTGCTGCGGGGCACGCCGCGCAAGAAGCTGGTGCTCCTGTCGGCGACCCCGGTCAACAACTCGGTATGGGACCTGCACAACATCCTCACGCTGTTCCTGCCGAACGATGCGGCACTCGCGGACCGCGGCGTCCTTTCCTTGCGGGAGAGCTTCGCGCGCGTCGCCGCAACCGACCCCGAGGATCTGGCCCCGAACGCGCTGTTCCCGATCATCGACGCGACCACGGTGCGCCGCACGCGGCACTTCGTGAAACGGTACTACCCCGGCGACAAGATCAAGGCACCGGATGGTTCACTTGTCGAGATCCGCTTCCCGAAGCCCTTGGTGCGCGCCGTCGTGTACGAGTTCGACAAGGTGTTTCCAGGATTGTTCGGCCGCGTCGGCGCGGCGCTCGATCCCGGCGACGACGGAGGCGGACTCACGCTCGCGCGCTATGCCCCCGAACGCTACCGGCTCAAGGCGGCCGACGACGACGCGGCCGCGGAGGCACTGCTCGGGCTCGTGCGCTCCGGCCTTCTCAAGCGCTTCGAGTCGTCCGCCCACGCCTTCTGCCGCACGGTAGAGAAGATGATTCGCGGTTTCGACGGCTTCCTCAAAGGTCTCGGAGAAGGGAAGGTGCTGCTCGGGCGCGGGCTCGCCGAAATCGAGGATCTGTCCGACACGGACGCCTGGGACGAGTTGATCAGCGACGGCAACTGGAAGCCGGCAGGCGACTACAAGGTGGCGAAGCTGCGCGCCGCCGTGGAGAAAGACCGCGCCCTCCTCGCGGGGCTGCTCGCGGAGGTGTCGAGGCTCAAGCGCGACGACGACCCGAAGCTCAAGAAGCTGGAGGAGGAGTTGGTCGCCATCGCAAAGCAGGCCGCGCGCGAGGCGCCCGGCCGGGTCGGCGATTGCGGCAAGGTACTCATCTTCACGTTCTTCCAAGACACTGCCGAGTGGATTCACGAGTACCTCGCCGATGCCATCGAGCGGCGCAAGGAACTGGGGCCCTTCAAGGGCCGACTCGTGGGCCTCGCTGGCGACACGACCTGGGGCGGCGTGTCACGCGACGATGCGCTGTTCGGCTTCGCGCCCGTGTCCACAGAGGCGCCCGCCGGCCGCGACGCCGACCGCTTCGACATCCTCGTGACGACCGACGTGCTCGCCGAGGGCATGAACCTGCAACAATGCCGGCATGTCGTGAACTTCGATCTGCCGTGGAACCCCATGCGCCTTGTGCAGCGCCACGGGCGCATCGACCGCATCGGCAGCCCGCACGACACCGTGTTCGTGCGCTGCTTCTTCCCCGACAAACACCTCGACAAGCTGCTGACGCTGGAAGGGCGGCTGCGCACGAAGATTGCGACGGCAGCGGCGACTATCGGCGTCAGCGGCGAGGTGATCCCGGGCTCGGCGACCGCGGACAAAGCGTTCGCGGAGACGCGCGAGGAAATCGAGAAGCTGCGCAACAACGACGTGTCGCTGTTCGAGGGCGGCGGCGAAAAGCCCGGCGCACACAGCGGCGAGGAGCTGCGCCACGAGCTGCGCAAGGCGAAGGAGGACAAGGAGCTGTGGGCGCGGGTGCTCGGGCTTCCGGGCACCGCGGGGTCGGCGCTCGCGCGCGGCGACCGGAAGGGGCACGTCTTCTGCGCGCGCATCGGCACGCGGCCGTTTCTGCGGTTCGTGCCCACCGGGGCCGACGGCAAGATCATCGGCGAGACCTTGGAGTGCCTGCGGCTCGTCGCCTGCTCCCGGAAGACCGAGGCCGCGGCCACAGGTGACGATCTGCGCACGCCCGCGTACGCCGCATGGGCGAAGGCGCGCGCGAACATCTACGAGGAATGGATGCGCGCAACGGACCCCGCGAACATCCAGCCGAAGATCCGGCCGCTGCTGCGCGAAGCGGCTGAGCAGATCCGCAAGCACCCGCCGGCCGGGTTCACGCAGGAGGACGTGCGCCTGGTTGTCGAGTCCCTTGAGGCGCCGCGCAACCTGCGCACCGAGCGGCTGCTGCGTGAGGCGATGCTGGACGGGAACGGAAAGCGCCTGCCGTCCGCGGAACTGTCCATTGCGATTGTCGCGAAGGTGCGCGAGCTGGGCTTGGAACCCTACGCCGCGCCGCAGCCGCTGCCGGTCATCGAGCCCGCCGAGGTCGAGTTGGTGTGCTGGATCGCACTCGTGTAGCGCCAGGGGGCGGATCGCCGGACCGCGCGCCCCGAGCCGGGTCCGGGGGTGCGCGAGGGGCACAACCAGCACATTGCGCCCCGCGGCGCCGCGCCGCGTTCGACACGGGCGTCGGGTGCCCGCGGACGTGCCCCGGCACATGCGACGTTCTGCGCCAATCGGCCGAGGCGGTCGCCACGATTGCGCCCTGTTGGCTTAACGTTTGCTTAGGTTAACCAAGCCGTGCGGCGCCTCGCGATCCGCGGGCTCGGTGGCGACGAGGGCGACGTGTACCTAGCCAACGAGGAGGCGGAGGGGCGGCGCCAGGAACTCTCGGAATTCCTGCTGGGGAGACCCTTGGTGCCCGGCAGCCCGTCGGCGACGAATCCGCCGATCCACCCCGTCCGCCTGCGGGCGAAATGCACCGTGGACTGCGCCCTGCCGCGCCGCTGGGTGCGGCGGCTCAAGAAGGCCGGCGGGCTGAAGCCCTGCGTGCTGGCCGGCCTGGCGGTGCTGGGCGAGGACGACTGACGCACGGGTGGCCGCGTCCGCGCCGACGCAGGAAAGGGCGTAGCGACGAGCAATCGCGAGACGTTCGACCGGGAGGCCGCTTGCGCCTCCGTCCCCGACGGCGCATGATTCCGGGTCAGGGGCGGGAGATGAGGCGGAAGCGGATGAGCAGGCCGACGACCGACATGGTGGAACTGTGGGGGCCGGACGGGCGGGGCCCGCGCAATGCGACGGCGCTGCTTGACACGGGAGCGACGCACACCATCATCAGCCGCGACGACGCGGAGGAAGCAGGCGTTCGCTGCACGGGTCCGGGTGAGTTCTCCGTGCCGATGGGGGGAAGGCAGATCCCTGTCTGCCGACGCCGGATGACCGTGGGCATCGCCGAGACGGACTGCAAGGTGGACATGGATGTACTGGTCGCCCGCAAGCCGGTGCCCGGCCGGTTCGGCAACATCCTCGGCGCGGATTTCATGCAGCGCGCCGGCATGATGCTCGATCTGCGCCGCGGGGATCACTCGCTGCACTGCGACATTCGACGCAAGGACAAGAGCGATCCGCTGCCCGAGAACAGGAAGGTCCGAGAGCGCGGACTGCCATGGAAGTAGGTGAGTCGATCGCGCGCCCGGCAACGGCGGCGCATGATTGTCGGCCGGGGGCAGGGCGATGAGGCGGAAGGGAGCGCGGAAGATGCCGCACAAGGCGCTGGACAAGCTGATTCCCGACTCGGAACGGTCGTGGGTCGATGATCTTGTCGGGGATGACGGGCGGCCGGACACCTGCCTCCAGAACGTCGTGGACGAAGCGCTTGTCACCCGGCGCGCAGCGCTGCGGGCAGGCGCCCTCGACCATCCGGCCTGCGCGGCCGACGTGCGGGCGGGCGACGCAACGCTCGCGCACGTCAGGACCGGCGAGATTGCGGGGAGTTTTGCCTGCAAGCGGGCGGCCGACGCGCTCCGCTCGTACAACACGGCCGGCGAGTGCGCGAAACCGACCGGCCGACGCCGGGGCCTGTGACGGGAGCCCGGCCCGGAAGGCGCATGATTGCGGGTCGGGGGTGGAGCGTGGGGACGAAGGGAATGAAACGCATGGCGACCAAGCCGACCATCGAGGAAATGCTGCGTCGGGCGGACAAGTTCGTGAAGATCGCCAAGGAGCACGCCCGGTCCGACGACGCAGCCGACCGGCAGAACGCCGCCGCGAAAGCATGGATGGCCGCGCGCATGTCTGCGCTGGCCGTCGTGGAGTGCCAGACGGGCTATCGCCCGCGCGGCACGGAGACCCTCCGCGCCAGGCTCAAGGAACTCGCGACCGCCCCCGGTGCGTCGTCAGACATCAAGGACTTCCGGGCGGATTTCGGCGATGCCTTCGCAGGTCTCCACATCGAGTGCTCGGAGGAAGGAATCTGCGACGGGCGGCTGCTGGGCCGCGTGTACGACGTTGCCGACCGCATCGTTCCGACTGCGCACAAGGTCTGCAAGCGCTGACGGCGCTGCGCGGGGTATGCCGCCACGCGCCGCCCGCACGCCGGCCGTCACCAATCCCTGCCGCTGAAGGCGGGTCGGAAACCCGATTCGCCAATGAAATCGGCAGGTTATCGCTTTCAAGGCGATCCCCCCTCGCACGATAATACACTCTTATCGTGCGGTGCCGGGTGGATGCCGTGAGCGGGCTTGCCTCGGACGGCGAGGGATCGCGGGCTGAGAACGAGGTCTTTCTCCCGGCCTCGACGACGAGCCTTTCGACATCCTCGTGAAGACCGAGTGTTCGCGGAGGGCATGAGCCTCCAACAGTGCCGGCACGTCGTCGACTTCGACCCGCCTTGGAACCCGACCATCGGCGCCGGGCTGGTTCCTGGCGACGTGAGCCGCGACCACAATGGCGCCAACGCGCGTGGCATTCGTAGCCGGGCCGAGTGCAGGCGGCGGGCCTGGCCAGAGGCCCGGCCGCCCGGCGTGTTCGTCGCAGGTCTCGATCACTGCCTGGAAGGCGTCGATCCTCGGATGTTCCTCGACGCTCGCGAGAACCCGGCGGAGTTGGCGCTCGCGGGCTCTCCAGGCCCCGTCGCCCGCGACCGCGGGGATGGATGCCTTGAGTGGCGGTTCTTCCTGCCCGAGGACCTTGGCGAGCGTGTTCTCCGAATGGACCATCCGGGCGAGATTCTGGCTCTCGCCCCTCGGCATCGTCTTCGCCGACTTCCTCAGCCGCCGCGCAAGGGTGTCGAAGAGCTTCGTCCGGAAGTTCGCCACCTCCAGCGACTGGCGACGGGCAACCTCGGGGAGGAACATCGCCGAAGGCCATCGCAACAGGAACTCCGCGAGCGCGTCGTCGTCGCCGGCCGCCTGCCGATTGAGGGCTGCGAACGCCAGAGCTTCAACTCGCTCACGCACGACGGGGACGGCGACGAGAAGCTCGTCGAGGCGGGGAACGCCGACAGGCGACACGTCGATCAATCCGCCCAGCGTCGCCATCAGCGCGTCGTCCGTGGCGAGCGACGACTCTGGCAGGACCAGGCACAACGGGCGCGGGCACGCCCCGCGCCCCGCCCTCCGCTCCTCCGGGGAAGCCGGCAGGATCAGGGGCAGACCGGCAAGCGGAAGATGGAGGAACGTGCTCATCGAAACCCTCGTGTTGTTGGCGCCACGGACGCTGACCTGAGAATCACCGTCATCTACGGCGCTCGCCAAATCCCGGATTCCGATTCTACGCTGGTTGCCGGTACTTGGGGAAACGCACGGAGGGCACGACGATGAAGCTGAATCCATGGGAGTTTCGGATCGCAGTTGCTCGGGCGGATGTCCGGCAACTGGAGTTGGCAACGCGGATCGGTGTGGCGCCGACCAAGCTCAGCCGGCTCGTTCACGGGCACGTTCG
>Ga0172369_10005699_pt1 | contig 15202 bp, 11 predicted proteins | sample LakKiv25m_FD_114539 | JGI IMG/M metagenome (GOLD analysis project Ga0172369, IMG submission 114539) | Freshwater microbial communities from Kabuno Bay, South-Kivu, Congo - kab_022012_11.25m | ecosystem: Environmental > Aquatic > Freshwater > Lake | place: Democratic Republic of the Congo...
TCGCCGGCTTCGTGCTCAACGACCGCACCGCGCTCTTCTCCGACACCTACGGCTACTACGGCAAAGGGTATTACGGCCGCCGCTACTACGGCTACGCCTACTACGGGGCCGACGACCAGAAAGCGAAACACCCGAAGAAGTCATTGCGGAAGAAGCTGCTGGGGTAGGTATCCATGGCACGCCATCGAAAAACCGGATCGGAGATGCTCAGCAGGCCATTTGAAACAGTGGCCAGCTACATGAAACGTAATCCCCGGGCCCGCAACGCTTGGACCGCCGTGCTGTTCCTTGGCGCTGTTTACCTGGTGTACCGGTTCATTGCCCCGGTCGTAGCCAGATAGCGAAAAAAGGATAGGAGATCATCTCGTCACGACCTGAATTTGTTATCGCGTTGAATAATCATGGATGAGAATCCTTTTTCCGCTAATCGCGACCGGGAAGGGTACTCGCCCTCCGCAGCCGCCATCGGAAAGGCCGCATCCGAGGAGCCGTTCGACCGTTTTTGGGGTTGATCGACCGCAACGAGCTGAAATCCGAAAGCAATACGACTACAACTTCATCTTGACCATGCTGACAATCTTCTACTGCCCGGCAGGCGACAACTTCGATTTGGACCCCTCACATGTCATATCGGCCCTCATCCGCAAGTTTCACTTCGCTGCTTTTTTTCGATGCTAGCAACAATATGAATACTAGATCGCTAACCAAGAGCGGTATGGGACAGTTTTTGAAGCTTACGGGGACGTATGGTATCGCGACAGCCATGCAACCTATGCTTTCGCTGCTTCTGGTTCCGTTGTACGCGAGGGTATTGACGACAGCGGAGTTCGGTGAGCTCGCAATTATTATGACGGTCAAAGCATTCTTGGAGATGGTAGTCGGTCTCCAACTAAGTTCTTCAATAGTCAAGATTTACCATGACTATCCTGCTCACCAGCGACGCGATGCCCTAAGTACGTGTTTCGTGATGGTGATTGTAAGTTCGGCAGGAATTGTCGGAGTGCTTTTATTGCTCAATCGCTTAACAGGCGTGGCTGCACTGGTTGGGATTCAGCAAAGGGACGTCTTCGATATGATGCTGGTCTCCATCCCTTTGTCTGCCGTCATTGCCGTTGTAATGGGTGGATTGAGGGCACAGCAACGCGCGAAAGTGTTTGTCATTGTTGCTGTCGTGGGTAGTGTGGCGACCCTGCTGGCCAAGGTGTTTTTCGTGGCTGTTCTTCGTCAGGGTGTCCTAGGGGCCATAAGAGGTGTTGCTGTCGGTGGCTTGCTTGGGTGCGTTGTCGCGTGTGGTTTTACCTTAATGGGAAGCGAACGATGGGGCTGGAAGTTCTCAGTTGACACACTGAAAGCAAATCTGCGATTTGGTTTGCCGCTTGTACCCACGGGCTTTTTGAATTGGGTACAGGAATCTGCACCGCGTTACTTCCTGCTCTGGTTCGGGTCAGAAGTTGCTGTGGGCCAGTTGTCGCTTGCAAAGGGGCTGGTCGGACCCGTCTCATTGCTTTTACTAAACCCAATCAAGCAGGCATGGGCTCCCATGGTTTATTCTGTCAGAGATCGTGAAAAACAGCGTTATCTCATCGCAGAAGGTACGTATGGCATCGTAGCGATACTCTTTTCTGTGGGGGTAGTGATTTCTGTTTTCAGACAGGAAATCGTCAATATAATATTATCCGCGCGACATGCCGGGGTTACTAATTTATTGCCACTCTTCGTTCTGGCGTTGGTAATCCGAGAAGCCGTGATGCCCCTGGGTATCGGAATCAATTTAAAGTCGCGTACCGAATTGCATTCTTTGGGATTCCTAGTCAGCACTATCGTTGTAGTGCTGTCCTGCGCTGTCCTAGCGCCAAAATATGGAGTATGGGGTGCCGCGATCGCTATTGTACTCAGTTCCATTGGTATGCTGGCCGTATATGGGGTTGCTGTAAAAATGGTTTTCCCATTGTCCTTATCTTACGCGAAATTGGGAGGGATTGGATTGTTATGGCTCGTCTTCTTTATTGCTGGCGAAATGCTCGTGGGTACGCCAATATGGATTAGTTTATTATCCCGCGGCTTGTTATGCGGGTTCTTCCCAGTCCTGATCTACACTACGGGGTGCCTTGGCCCGATTGGTGTACGGGCAAGAACAACATTTCTAGATGTCTTTAATACATCAGATAAATAAATATGAGAACATCGAGAAAGATGCAATGGCGGCAAGAAAAGATCGAATTGCCATGGTATTTTGCCTTGGGAATGACTTTGGTCTTTGTCGCCCATCTCATGGCCCCGACAGCGATCGGCCAGTTGGTGGAAGATACTAACAAGGGCTTTGTCGTAGTTCTCGGGATTACGCTGATCGGGGCAATGCTGTCTTGGAAAGTATGGCAAACAGGCACTAGATCCAAGCAAATCGCTATGTTTCTTTTTCTTCTGCCTATCCTAGCATTGATCGCGACAAGGTTGCGTGTTGGCGAAGCGCCGCTAAGCTATGGCATCGACATGTGTGCAATTATTCTTTTTGTAATGATTATGTGGCCGAGAAAGTGGAATGAAAATGCACGATCGTGGATATTTCCGGTTCTAGGAGTTTATGTGGGACTGTGTCTGCTTTCCGCAATCACAACCGAATTCTCAATCACACAGGCGATCGACCATTGGGCCATTATGGTAGTAATTCCAGCGCTGTTCTTTTATATGGTCGCAAAAAAAATTATAACAGAAGATGGGCTGTGGTGGTTGATGACTGGTATTGTTGCCGCTGGGGCTGTCACAGCCGTAGCCGGTCTCGTGTTTTTAACAGCAAGTGCTAGCTGGGGGGGGCTCGATGCGAGTTCCGCGATAGGCCTTAGTGATTACATGATAGGTAGTGAGCGAGTTGCACTCCGGCTTGGTGGGCCTTTGGGGTCAGGGGCTGTGCTTGCAAGGCTGCATATCATCTCCTTGCCAATATGCGTGGCTATGATTCTGCGGCGACATCAATCTCTGGCTTTTCGAATGACCTTCTTGTCGGCAGCAGCTTTGATGTTCTATGTTATTTTGATGGGACAATCTCGATCTTCTCTTATAGGCATTGCTATTGGTGTCGCAACAGTTCTGCTATTGAGCCGAGAACGACAAAAATGGTATTTCATCGCTGCTACTGCCATTGCTACCTTGGTTTTTACGACCGTCATCGGGGAGTATTTGGATCGAAGGCCAATCTTTTCTAATGAAGGTGGAAGCCTGCAGATCCAGAGTTCGGATAGGTTCGAAGTCGTTTACCCTATTACATGGAAGATGTTCTTGGAAAACCCGATCTTCGGTGTTGGGCTTGGCGAGGAGAACTATATGAATGCTTCGCTTGGCTACGGAAAAAGTATTCGTCACGCTCACAACATGTTTCTGCAGTTCTTTTCAGACCGGGGTGTACCCGCTGCCGTTGCATTCATGATTATCTGGTTCGGAAGCCTGTGGGGCGCATGGCGGCGGATAAAGGGAGCCAAAAGTAGGAACGAACGCCTCCTGTGGGGCACTGTTGTTGGAGCTTTAGTGGGAATAACAGCATATCTTCAGGGAGAACCCAGTTACGCGCTAAATCGCGGAGTCTGGCAGGAAGTGGTGGTTTGGACGCTCTTGGCGCTTCCGTACACCCAGTATACCCGACACGAAATGAGGCCAGCCCCAGTTGCGTTACCAATCAGCCAATAGCATAGCAACTAATTGTGTTATATCTCCGGGGGAGGTAGTAAGGCCAGGATGACTTATGATGTCATTTCCGATTATCAAACCTTCCGGGACCTGAAATACGCATGGAATGATCTGCTTCTGGCTAGCGGGAGCTACTCGCCGCAGTTGAGTCATGAATGGCTCACCGCCTTCTGGCAACACCTTGCCGGTGATAACAAGGTAGAGGTCCTCGTCCACAAGGACAAGAATGAGAACATCGATGGATTCACACCTCTCATGACGCGCCGGCGAAAGAGCCGCCTTGGCCTATTGGATTTCACAGAATTGACCTTCCTCGCGGACGAACTTACCGACTATTCGGATTTCATACTCCTCGGTAATAATCGAGGCTCCCATCTTGTGCATGAAATCCTGCCATTCATTGCGCAGAAACAACACGAGGTAGACAGGATCAACTTGCGGCGAATACGTTACAGTAGTCCGAACTGGCAAATACTCAAGCGTGAATGGCACGATGCGTTTCACCCTACCTACGAGAATGCCATTGCCTGTTTGGGTACATCATCTTCGGAGTACTTCAACAGCATTGGCAAGAACATTCGCCACGAGGTGAACAAACGATGTAACACCATCGAAAAGGCAGGAATTTCGCTGAACGTGGTGTTCTTCCAAGATTGGCAGAAGGAACGATTCAAGGAATTCGTCGCAATGGACGAGATACGTGCTAGCCAGCAGGGGCATTGCACTGCCCTCTCCAAGCCAGCAGTGCGTGAGTTCTTCGATGTTGTCGGACCTCAATTAGCATCGCGAGGAGAACTCGGAGGATGGGTCTTGCACCTGAATGGCGAAGCAGCTGCATATCGATTGGGTTTTATTGATTCAAAAACTTTTCTAGACTGGCAGACAGGATACAACTTGAAATTCCGACAGTTTGACATAGGCAAGATAGTACTCGCTAAAGCAATCGAGGACTGTTTTAAGCGTGGGATAGAAAAATTCAACTTCCTTATGGGTCTGGAGCCCTACAAGTTGGCATGGAGCAGCGAAATCGAGTTCGCCTACTCCTATGAATGGCAGGCATCGAGATTTCGGAACCGTTTTCAAGATGCTGTGAGATCAGCCAAACGCTTGATAGTAGGATGACAGTACATGAGAAAGAACAGGCTGTCAGACTTCGTGACATCCAAATCTGCCGTTGGAAATACGGTGCTTTGGCCCCGGCATGTCTCATGGTGGACGACTTGGCAAATGTTTGGATTAAAACGAAAAACGGACCTGAGCCCCAGCCCGGGGATGACTGGGGACATTTTAAACGAAGGCCGTACTCTAGCTTATGGTGGCTGGAAAATCGTGTTCTCAAGGGGTTTGATCACACTCGTGTGACCTTCTTCGTCTCCATCGCGCGCGCGCCGGAGACAATTAACCACAGTTGTCAGTGCCATTTTGGATCCATTGATGAAGACGATGCGACGCGAGAGTTTTTTCTCTCGATCCACGACTCTCCAAGATATGAGCTGGCCTATCACGGCTATACTCACGGCGTTAGTGGAACGGAATCGAAGCCATTTGTGCAGGAGTGGCGCAGTTTTTGTTCTCTGGAAGAAGCGATTGAGAAAACCAATCGGGGTAGGGAAATTTTCAACGCAGTGACCGGTGTGTATCCTCGCGGCGGAAAGTACTGCGGATACCAGAGTAACGAGTTTAGCGATGAATCCATTGAAAAGTGCGGTTTTGATTGGTGGTGCAGGTATGATACACGAAGTCTAATCAGGAATGGGGGTGAAAAATCAGAACTTTTTAAGATCTCGTCATTTGGTATCAAACCCGTGATTGACCTGCCCACCACGCTATATGGTCATATTCTGACGCCGGTACCTCCGGATACACGAGGTGCACTGTGGTGCTTCGATGTGGTGAACAAATATCTTGTCTGCCCCTTCATGGTGCGAAGTCAGATCAATTATCTTGTGAAAAACGGATTACCAATTTTGATTCAAGAGCACAGCGCCAGATCACGGACTAATGGGCTATTACAGACGCCAAACATTGTCGATGATACGATAGGTCTACGGTTAATATTAAATTATCTTTCATCGTTTAATCTCTGGCATGCTACCTGTTCGGAAATCTCCGATTACCACAGATTGCGGGAGATGGTAGCAGTTCGAATCGTAGACTCATGTGACGCCTTTCTTCTTGAAGGGGTCCAAGATAATTGTGATATAGAAATCTCTATCAAACTACATACAAACGGTACACCGCCAGAATCTATATATTTAGAAACCCCTAATGGGAAGACCCAATCCCAGGTCGCTATTGATGGAAATACGATGGCAACGTTTGTTCCAGTGAATGGCCTGTATAAATTAGTGGCAGAATAGGCGCATGCGCATCATGCCTGACATAAATACGTTGGTCGACATCTTCCAGCGACAGGGATTATCGGCATCCATTATTTGGGTATTTGGCTTCTATTTCAGGTATCTCCGTTTCCTAGGGTTGTGGTATTTCGATGTGCATCATTACAGGTGCGAAATCCCCAATGACATATTATTAAAAGAACCAAGGATTTCTGTAGTTGTAGAAGACATTTCTCCGGCACTTGTGGAATCTATGCGCCCATGGCTGCGACCAGGTAAGGAGGACTTGTTCATTGAGCGACTCAACGCAGGCATACGAGGTCTTGTATGCCTACATCAGGGTGAAGTAGTGTACTTCACTTGGTTCACCGATCGGGACGAGTACGACATTTCTACCCGTAGCTGGGTTCGACTCGCACCACGCGAAGGGTATCTTTTTGATTCGTTCTGCAGGCCTGCATTCCGAGGGTATGGGCTACACAGCTTCATGAACGCAATACGATTGAAACGGTTGCGGGAACTTGGCTGTGTGCAAGCTCTCGGCAAGGTTCACACTACCAACTTCTCCTCCAGGTGGACCTTGGCTGCAAACGGCTTTTGGCCGATTGATCGGGTCATAGGCATCGGTGTCGGCCGAAGGGTGATGAAAATAAAGCGGCAGTCCCTCTTGTTGAAATGGGAGAAGTCGTGTGCTTGATAAGTTAAGTCAGGAAGAGATCAATGCGATTGGATCACGGCCCCGGATCCTGATATTTGCTCCCCGGTTGAGAGAGAGTGTGGTAGGCGGAGTAGCCACACTTATATCGAACATTATGAAAAACGATTACTTTAATCGTCGCTTCATCTTGGCCAATGTGGACCTAGAGGAAATTACGGCACCGAGTGCATTGTGGTTTCGACTGCTGAATCGGCTCTACATGCATTTGGTTAGATGGGACCGTTCCAAATCCATCATCTTGGAACGACGCGCGTTACGGGCAGAGATGGAAATCAAAACGGCGCTGCCGGATGTTGTTATTTGCTTCTTTTCCAATTCCGATCATTTCTTCTGGCTCATGGGGCGGGTTGCAGAGGCAGCGAGAGAAGCAAATGCAAAAGTGATTGCGGACTATCATGCGGGGGGATTCAACGTCTTTTGGGACAGTTTGTCTCCGCGAAAGCAGGCAATAGCCAGGAAGGTTCTCCAAAGCGTCGATCTGGTTCTTGTACGAAACAAACCAGCGTCTGAGTTTTTTAACCGCATCATTCCCGGGGGGAATGTTAAGACTATCTTCAACCCTGCTCCGACTGATTACTTTAGGCCCGCAAGTCGGCCGCAACAGAGGGAAGAGGGGGATCAAATCCAGATAGCCTTTATGGGTGTCGGCTCACCCCATAACAAAGGAGCGTTCGTATTATTGGATGCGATCCTGCCTCTCTTGGACAGGATTAGAACGGTTCGTATTGTGATGGCTGGTCCGGATAAGACGAATATCGCCGCGACTCTGAAGAATAGGAATCAAGATATCCAGCAACACGTTCAGTTAACGGGGCTCCTTTCTGTAGAAGATGTGCGAAGGCTATATCAGGAAAGCGATATCTTGGTTATGCCCTCGTATTCTGAAGGCTTCCCCTGTGCCATGATCGAGGCCATGAGCTATGGTCTTGCCTGCATAGGCTCCAGGGTAGGCGCAATACCCGAAATTCTAGCAGGCGGTGATTGTGGTTTGCTCATCGATCCTGGCGATAGCATGCAACTTGCGTCGGCCCTCATGTGCCTTGCAGAGGATGGTGAGCTTCGCGAGCGTCTAGGTAGGGCAGCAAGAAAGCGGGTAGAAGACCACTACGCAATACCACATTTTGAACGAGCCTTCGAATATATGGTTAACAGTGTGCTCCTAGACCAAGTGAAAATCCGCCCCCGCGATGGCGAGAATGGCGGGGATATTCCATGCTGACCCTCTCTTTATTGCCGTGGCATTCCACAGTAAACCTTATGGTAGGTTTTCAAATGGACGCGAAGCATCACATTGGTTAAGGGCGGGATCAATCCCACGCTCGCAAGGCAGACCGCCGCACAAGCCGAAAGCGCCGCGCGATGCGGGTACTGCATCTCAGATACAGTATCGCGTACAGTATCGCGACAACGATCCCAGAAATGAGTGTGAGTGACATCCAAACTCCGAAACGGGTTTTACCTGTTTGAGGACAGAATAAAAACGTGCACTCTGCTATCCTCCTGTATAGCAGCTTCCCCCATGGATTGGCACGAACCAATCGTTTCCTCGCCTACGCGAAGGGACTAATTGAGCAGGGCGAGTCGGTGGTCGTGCTCTGTATATTGCCACCATCAAAGAATCACTTACATCCAGATCACTCTGGAAGGGGGATCTACCAAGGGATAGAGTACAGCTACACCGGTGGAAGCGCCCTCGCATCTAACAGCCGCCCGCGTTGGCTGCTTCAGCGGATCCGGAATTTGATCGGCGGTCTTCGTGAGCTTTGGAGGCGTAGGAGCAAGAATCAACTCGATGTCGTGTTCTTTCCCTCAATGCGTGCCTTGGACATGGCGTGTGTTCTTATTTCCGCCCGACTCCGTGGCATCAAGGTGGTCTACGAAATTTGTGAGTATCCCTTTCTCGGGACTGAGGGGCAACGGCTTCGCAGGCTCGAAGTTGAACTCATTTTTAGAGTATTGACAAGACTGTGCAATGGGGTCGTTGTCATTTCGACGGCGCTGGAAAAACTCTACAGGCCGCAGATGAGCAAGCATGCCAGTTTACTCAGGGTGCCTGCGATCGTCGATTTTTCTCGTTTTGAACGGTGCAGTCTTGCCGGGTCGTCCCCCATAAAGGGGCAGTATGTTGCCTGGTGCGGCAGCGACTGGGGTAGCAAGGATGGGGTCCTACAACTGGTCGAGGCGTTCATCCGTATCGCAGTGACGCACCTTGACACTAAACTCGTGCTTATAGCGCCCCAAGACGATTCGACTGATTTCAAGCGGGTTCAAGACATGGTTCAAAATAGTGTGTGTGCTGACCGCATTGTGATAACCGGTCGAATCTCGCAGGCCGATATGCCAACATATCTCGGGAATGCCTCCGTGCTCGCGCTGGCTCGACCGTCGTCAATCCAGGCCGAGTATGGCTTCCCGACAAAGTTACCGGAATATCTAGCTACCGGTCGACCGGTGCTGGTGACAAAGGTTGGGGATATTCCACAATATTTGACAGATGGAGAGGACGCATATCTTGTGGAGCCAGACGATATCGGCGGCTTTGCTGAGAAGCTTGACTACATCCTCGGGCACCCGGAAGAAGCCCAACGGGTTGGAACAAACGGGAAAACCATGGCAGAACAAGAATTCTCCTCCACAAAGCATTCAAAAAGGCTCGTTTCCTTCTGTCGGCAACTCCGATGAATGAGCGCAATGAATATCGCATCGGAGGAACCTGGCTGGAGTACTGTACATGAAAGATCGCACAAAGGTAGGGTTTATCTCAAATTCGTTTTCTCCTTATAAACATGCATTCGTGTCCATGCTGAGTCGTCATTATGAAGTTAAGAAATACTACATGAAAGAGCGCGAGAAGAATCGGCATTGGGAGATCGAAAAAAGTTCTTCATATAGCGCTAAGTTCCTAGACTCAATAAACCTCGCAAAGCTCTTTGGAGGAACGTCATACTATTCATTTAACTTAGGCAATATTCTTCTTAATGACCAACTGGACCTTCTTCTGGTAGGTGGATTTAGCCATATCGCCGGGATTCACGCAGCGATAATTGCCAAAAAAGCCGGAATTCCAGTCGTTCTGATCACCGGCAGTTGGGAAGGGGAGCAGCGCCACTTGAAAGGGCCCAAGCGGGTCGTCAAGCAGCTATTATGCCGGCTTTTCACTGGTGCAATCGCCTATACAGAACACGCCCGGGCGTACGCGGTGAATTGTCTTGGTTTCTGCCCTGAGCGGGTTTGGGTGGGGCCGGCGACAGTGGATGTGTCCAAGCTCGAGGTATTCGGCCAAACCTTCGGCGAAAAAGATAGAGCGCAGTGGCGAGCGACACTCTTTGGTCCCGAGGCCCCGCGCAGGATCTTCATTCTCTTTGCCGGACGGTTTTTGAAGTCCAAGGGCGGTGATATTCTGCTAAGGGCGCTTTCCCTAGTACCACCAGAATTTTGTGTGATATTTGCTGGTGCAGGAGAAAAAGAAGCCTATTGGCGCAGTATTGCAGACGAGTTAGGTCTGCACGACCGTACTCGCTGGCTAGGCCACCTATCCGCGGAAGAATTGGCAAAGGCCTACTATTCGTCGGACATGCTTGTTCTCCCGTCACGATCGGAACCCCATGGAAACGTCATTAACGAGGCTGCGACGACCGGGCTTCCCATCATAGTGTCGGATGGCGTCGGGTCCGATGTCGTCGTGGAGGGTGTAACCGGGCTATGGTTTCACACCGAAAGTGTGAGAGAGCTGGCTTCAGCTATTGTCTCACTTCGCGATCAGGAAATGAGACATAAAATGGGAGTCGCTGGGGCCACTAGGATGAGAGAGTTCTTCAGCTTAGAGTGCCAGGTGGACGCCTACAAAGCCGTCATAGATCGAATACTGCAGGAACGCTCTTTCGGGGCCCAGACGTGAGAGTCGCGCTGGTCAGTCCAGTCGGGCATCAATTCGGCGCGTTTTCTCGTCAGTGTGAACTTGCGCGAGGTTTGATTGCATCGGGGGCAGATGTGGCCTGGTTTGGGCCAGAAGTGCTGAAGCCCGTTGAAGGCGTCCAGTATATAAAAATCGGCAGAATGGACGAAGTCCTGTCTTACACAAAGTTGGTTCGCCGCTTAAAACAGCCCCTGCAAAAAGAATCTGCAAGCATAGACGTGTTCGTGGCTTTCCGGGAGTATGACGTCCTTCTATTTGCTAATTGGGCTGCGCGGTTCAACAGGCCGATAGCTTTCTTTTCTCGAGGCGACATCCTCGCGAATGAATTTCTAAATCAGGAGAACCGAAGTGGTGTTCGAAAAATCATAGGATGGATAAAAATCCCGGCCTACTACACTCTTCGACGAGCTGCCGTTAAGCGGAGTGACATTCTAATTGTACAGACTCCGCAACTTGAGTGGCAGATGAGATTCGTCGACCCAACAATTGCTCGGCACATTTCCATTTTGCCAAACAATAGCAATCCTAGTTGGACAAACTTAGACTTACGCGGAAGTTGGCGGACATTGCCGCGAGGAATAAGGAAAACCATTGGTTATATTGGCAGGGTAAATCCCAACCGTGGACTTGAGGAATTGGTGCGCATGATTGAGTACCTGAAATCTGTTTTTGATGTCCACCTTGAAGTGTTTGGTCCAGAGGTTAATGGGGATGGTGTAAGAAGGCTCGTGGACTCACTTAGGCTAGGCCAGAGCGTTGTATTCCGAGGACCGACAGCCACTGCACAAGAAGAAATGCGCAAAATGGATGTGCTAGTTGCCAACAGATTTGTGGAATCCTGCCCAAATGTCGTCTTGGAGGCAATGGGGGTTGGCGTACCAGTCGTTTCAACAAATCTTCCCGCGTACAGATTTTTGCTTGGAAGAAAGGGCGTGTTTTATCGGCCTGGAGATGCCTTTGATCTTGCGGAGTCGATTCGTCCGCTATTGTCGAGTCATTATCGGAGCATCGAGTACTCGAACTATCTCTCGGATAGGAGCGCCATGTTTGAATTTGATTGGTCGACGGCGGCTGCGCGAATTGTGATTTGTGCCGCGCGAGAAGAAGAAGTCGCCTTGCCCATCGAAGTTCAACAGATACTAGGATCTGATTCCTGCTGCTAGGCTGGAATGTGCTGCCCACCCCATGGCACGCAGTTGGGCACCCCCGGATGTTCCAAACGGAAGAATTGACCAGAATCATCTTTTCAGTGGAAGCGAATGACAAGTCTGGAGATGAGGAAGTCGGGACGTTGATGCCGGTATCATTGGTTTGTCCTGTAACCGGGGAGACGCTCTTCCAGGACGGGAATTTCCTGGTGAATTCAACACGGTCCCGGAAATTTCCGATTAGAGATGGAATCCCCATCCTCCTCCCAAATGAGCAGGACTGCATTCGAGTTGCGCAAACAGATTGGTACACTGAAAAGACTGAGGCTTCACCGTTGTCTTTTTACAACCGACCACACGATCACACGAGCTACTGTCGAGAAGTGCTGCAAGCCGAGCGTGAGGACATCATTGAGCAGGCATCCAAGCTTCGAACTCCTCATCCAGTTCTTGAAATCGGTTCAGGACGCGGTGCTTTGCAAGGCGTTTCAAACAATTACGTGGCATTCGACTATTCACTGACTGCCCTCCATGACTATATCTCTAAGTCCCACCAGCGTGTATGTGGGACAGCCGAGCACCTTCCCTTTCCCGATGCGACCTTCGGGCTCATTTACAGCGTGGCCGCACTCGAGCATGTGCCCTCTGCGGACCGTGCCTTTGAGGAGATCCATCGGGTCCTTCGGCCTGGCGGCGTTGTCTTCTTGGCGCCCGCATGGCACTGTATGCAAGACAACTGCGAAGGGATCCCGGTGCGACCGTACTCAGAACTCGCTCTCGGGAAAAAGTTCAGGAAGGTCACCCTGCCTCTAAGGCGGAGCCTAGTATGGAAAGCAGCGACGGCCCTTCCCATGCGTGCCTGCAGGCGAATCGCCTGGGCCATTGCAGGCAGGAGGGCGACTCGGTTTCGCTTCAGGAGACTCTGTCCTGAGTATTCAAAATTTTGGATGTCAGATTCGGATGCGGTCTCGCGGCTCGATTCACACGAAGCAGCTCTTTTCTTCCATTCGAGGGGATACACAGTGATGCAACCGGGGATCTCCTGGGTCAAGCAACTCCTAGCGGGGCATGCCCCGCTAGTGGCTTTAAAACCACCGGTCAACAATTTTGTTGACGTATAGCGCTTCCCTTATCCTGCAGGTTTGTAGTGAATTCTGAAAAACTGAATATCATTCACCTGATAGCTACAGCCAGTTCCAAGTCTTTTGGCCTTGGACCTGTTGCTCTCAATCTGGTCCGGGAGCAAGACCGTCTCGACTGTGATTCCAGTATATGGTGTCTGGATATTGAAGAGGACCGACGATGGGCTTTAGAAACATGTGGGCTGTCCGAAGGCAATTTTCATTCGTTTCCAAGATCATGGCCGAATTTGCTCGGATATGGTCTTGCCATGGAAAGGGCCGCGAAAGGACATGAGGGGGAAAAAGTTCAAATCGTTCATCAACATGGCATCTGGAATGGCGTTTCCCGCACCACCAACATCCTACGAAAGCACTATGGCGCCACCACGATAGTTACGCCGCACGGTTCCCTTGAGGGATGGGCGCGAAAGAAATCATGGTGGAAAAAACGTTTTGCCCTGGCTCTTTATGAACGGGAAAATCTTAAGAATGCGTCCTGTCTTCATGCCTGTTCACATCAGGAAATTGCCGGATTTCGTGAATTTGGTCTTTCCAATCCGATCGCGGTTATCCACAATGGCATCGGGTTTTCATGGCTGCAAAGCGAAGGGAGCGGTTCTGCTTTTCGTAAGGAATGGGAGATTCCCGAATCAAAGAGGATTCTTCTCTATTTATCCAGGATAACTCCAATCAAAGGACTGCCGATGCTGATGGAGGCGCTTGACTCAATACGCCAGCATTTCTCCGGCTGGGTACTAGTTGTTGCCGGGGCAGATGAATTTGGTCATTTGCAAGATGTGCAAAAAGCTATATCAAACTTTGGCCTTCAGCATACCGTCATATTCACGGGGATACTTAAGGACCAACTCAAACGCGATGCATTTGCAGCTGCAGATGTGTTTGTTCTTCCTACACTCCACGAAGCAGCACCGATAGTGGTGTTGGAAGCACTTGGAGCCGGTGTTCCTGTCATAACCACGAAGGGCGCCCCGTGGCAAGACCTCAGTACCCATGACTGTGGCTGGTGGACTGATATTTCGGCGGAGGCTCTTGCTTCCGCATTGCTGGGTGCCGCACAGAAATCCCCGGCGGAATTGAAAGCAATGGGGGAGCGAGGCCGTGCGTTGGTGTCTTCAAGGTACACATGGAAACAGGCTGCCCAGATGACAATCGAACTCTACGAATGGCTTCTCGGTCGCAGGGAGCGGCCGGAATTCGTAATAACGGACTGACTGAAAGCAATTTTGAATTCGAATGAGAATTAATCATCACGCGGAGGCTTATATGTTCAGTGGTAAAACTCTTCTAATTACCGGCGGCACCGGATCTTTCGGCAACGCAGTCCTTCGGCGTTTCCTCGATACCGACATCAAGGAAATCCGTGTCTTCAGCCGCGACGAGAAAAAGCAGGAAGACATGCGCATCAGTCTCGCCAGTCCCAAGATCAAGTTCTATATCGGCAACGTCCGCGACTACGACAGCCTTCTATACGCCATGGAAGGCGTCGATTACGTCTTCCAGGCCGCCGCCCTGAAGCAAGTCCCCTCCTGCGAATTCTACCCGCTGGAAGCCGTCAAGACCAACATCCTCGGTACCGAAAACGTCCTCAACGCGGCCGTCGCCAAAGGAGTTGAACGGGTCATCGCCCTGAGCACGGACAAGGCGGTCTATCCGATCAATGCCATGGGATTCTCCAAGGCCATGATGGAAAAAATTCTGGTCGCCAAATCCCGCTTCGTCGATCCGAACAAGACCACCCTCTGCTGCACCCGCTACGGCAACGTCATGGTCTCCCGCGGTTCGGTCATCCCCCTGTTCATCCAACAGATCAAGGAAGGCAGACCGTTGACCGTCACCGATCCCAACATGACCCGGTTTCTGATGTCCCTGGACGATGCCGTCGACCTGGTGCTGTACGCCTACCAGCATGGCCAGCAGGGCGACACCTTCGTGCAGAAGGCATCCGCCTCGACCATTGGCGACCTTGCCCGGGCATTGGTGGAACTGTTCGAAGCCGATAACGAGATCAAGATCATCGGCACCCGCCATGGCGAGAAGCTCTACGAAACCCTGTTGACCCGCGAGGAGATGGCCCACGCAAAGGACCTTGGCGGCTATTACCGGATTCCTGCAGATAATCGAGACTTGAACTACAACAAATATTTCGTTGAAGGGGAAGAAGAGCATTCCCTGGCCGAGGATTACAACTCGAACAACACCGAACGCCTCGGCATTCCCCAGATCAAGGAGAAACTACTTGGCCTGGAACTGGTACAGAGAGA
>Ga0172369_10005703_pt1 | contig 15197 bp, 21 predicted proteins | sample LakKiv25m_FD_114539 | JGI IMG/M metagenome (GOLD analysis project Ga0172369, IMG submission 114539) | Freshwater microbial communities from Kabuno Bay, South-Kivu, Congo - kab_022012_11.25m | ecosystem: Environmental > Aquatic > Freshwater > Lake | place: Democratic Republic of the Congo...
AATCAGACCGATACTGGAAGAGAATTATCTGTGATGTTTATGCAAGTGCAGTCACCTCAATATAAGGATGTTTTAAAGAATAATGTTTATACTTTGTTGGGAATTGGAGGAGGTAGTTTTGCGGTTGCTCCGAAATATACGACAAAGGCAGTTGGGGCTGTTGCAAAAAGTCCTTGGTTTTGGGTTGTAGCAGCTATTGTTGGAATTTATCAGTATGCTTCTGTTGTTAATAATCAGGCAATGACTGCAGGTTATTGTGGAGATGTTAGTGTTGGAGATAAATCAACTACTGGTTGTAGTGTTGTTAGGACTGTTGATTATGGGGCAGAAGATTTAAGTCAATATTGTTCTAAGGTCGAGAGTATTCCTTAGATTTTATATAGCAAACTTTTAGTTTGATATTCTAGCTCATTTTAACTCACATGTTCCTTAAAATTCGCTGAGGAATATAGTTAATAATATGAATTAGCGAAGATTTTTGTGAGAGTAGTAAGTATTTGTATTTTTATAAAATTTCTACTGTAATTTGCTTCTTATCCTCTTTGGATTATTGACACTAACGATATACAAAGAAAAACTTGATTGACTTTTTGCAGCAAGTTTTTCTAAAACTGTTTTTGGATGAATAGATATTCAAATAAGTAAGTTTTATAATCTTCTTTCTTTTTTATTAATTGATATTTCGATATGGAAAAAAGAGCTGAGGCAGGACTACTTGAAACAATTGTATTTCTTATTTTAAATGTAATTTTTTTTGGAGTTATGATGGTTTTTGCATATAATTCTGGAAGTCAGTCTTTTATTTATGAGCAGGCTTATGCAAAACAATTGGCTTTGCTTGTGGATAATGCAAAGCCAGATATGGTAGTTATGATAAATATTGAGGAATTAATTCCAATTGCTCTTAAAAATAGTAAAAATATTAATCAAGTTTTTATTGTTGATGAAAAGACAAATGAAATAAAAGTTAATTTAAATCCAAGTGGAGGTTATGGTTACAAATATTTTTCAGATAATTCGGTTAAATTGGAAGTAAGGGAGAATTATTTGTTTGTGACTGTTACAAAGAAAAGTTTAGATGTTAATTAAAAATAAAAAAGGTGGAGATAAGCTGTTGTCTTTATGGTGGTTTTTCATACTAGGGGTTATTGGAGGGTTTATTGTTTTGGGAGTTGTTATTTATTATTCTGCTGATACAAATGTTAATCCTATTGAAGCTTCTATACTTAGCGATAAGTTAGTTGGTTGTTTAATTCAAGAAGGGAATTTAAATTCTAATGTTTTTAATCCTGATTTTGATTTGTTTAAAGAATGTAATTTGGATAGAAAGATGTTTGGAATTGGAAGTTTTCTTTATTTTAATATCTCAATTTATGATTCTGATAATAAGTTAATTAGAGAATTAATTAATGGAAGTGGAACATTTGAATTAGATTGTAAGGTTGGAATGAAGATAAATGCAAAGTACTTTCCGTCCTGTGTTTCTGAAAATTATTTTGCAAATTCTGGAAATAAAAGTTATAGAATAAATATTTTAGGAGGTTCAAATCAATTGGGTGCGAAGATACCTATTGTTAATTAAGATAATATGGCTTCTAAGAGATCTCAAATTGGCAGTACTCTTTCTTGGTTTACTGCAACCATAATTATATTTTTTATTATGGTTTTATTTTTGACTGTGAGTGTTCTTGATTCTGCAAGGAAAAAAGTAACTTCTGGATGGGATGATGTTAAACTTGAACAATTTAATGGAAATTTAAATAGTCAAAGGACTCTTTTTAATTTATTGGATTCTTCTTTTGAAATAGATAATGTGACCATGAAAGTAAAGGATTGGTTGGTTTTAGATTTATATAATATGGAAGAAAGCAAGAAATCTCTGATAAGAGAAAATATCAAACAAAGGGTTTTAGAATTAGTTGAGGTCAATGGTGGAAAGGATTGCTATGCTTTTCAAGCTGTTTCTGGCATTAGTCAAGATCCTGAAGAACTTTTGAAAGTTACTGATCTTAAGGGAAGCGGTTATGTTTCAGATTTTATTAGCAAAAGCTCGATTGAATTTAGCAGTTATTATAATCCTGCTATTGATTTAAGAGGTTTAAGATATGCAAGTGCGGCTCATGGTAAATTATTAGATAGGGCAACCTCTATTTTTTTAATTAGAAATACTAGGATTAATGTATTTGGAGTTGAAGAGGATTATCAAAAGGTTAAAATTAAATTTTATATAGGGGTATGCTGATGATGGTTTTAAATAAAAAAATGAATAGAAAAGCAGGTCCGATTGATATTACTTTACTTGTTTTTATGGCTCTTGCACTTGCTGGGGGAACTTTACTTATTTTTTATTTACATGGGGGCTATGTTAGTTCAAAAATATCTGATTCTAGATTTTTGGAGGAGACTTATATTCGCGAAGGACAAATGGATTTTTATGTTAATGAAATTATGTCAAGAGCTATTGTGAATATTAATGATAAAAATAATCCTGTTCCCGAATTTATCAATAACTTTGAGATTGAATTGGGGAAATATAAAACAAACCAAAGTTATGTTTTGTCTGAATTAGTTCAATTGGAAAATATATCTGTGGATAATGTACAATTTGTTGATGGAAAAATAATCTTTTTAATGAATATTAATTTGAAGCAGGATTTTGAAGATAAGTTCAATGTCAATTATATTTATAGTAAAAAATTTGAAGAGAATTTTGTAAAATTTAAAAAACTGCAAAATTCTCTGTAGAGTCCTTTGAAAATTTATTTAATTCAGATAATTCGGTGAATTATTCAAACTCCTCTGAAGGAAAAATTGATTGAAAAGGTTTTTAAATATATGATTATTAAGTAATTTAATGGAAAACAAAAGGGGTCAGGGATTTAGTATTGGGACATTACTTGCTTTAATTATTGGAGCTGCTTTACTTGTATTTTTAGTATTTGCTTTATCTGGAGGTTTTGGTGATTGGAATGCTTGGACAGGGGGTTTTAATAAACCTAATATTGCTGCAATTTCATTTAATTGCAATAATAAGTGTGCTGCAAAGGATACAACTTATTGCACTGCTTCAGAAGATGTTGTTTTTGAAAAAGGTGGGAAAAAAGAAAAATATAATTGTAAGGCATTGGAAGCAATTCCAAATTCAGGGGTTAGTGCTTGTGAAATGGATTGTGCTGTTGAGGCTATTTCATGTGAGCGACTTAAGGTTTATTGCTCTGGTCAAATAGAAGGTAAGTGTAATTATGCTTGGATAGATTTAGCAACTTTAAAGACTTATCAGGCTGATACTGGTGTTGGAAAGACTTACAAAGAAGTAACTGATTCTACTTCAAGAGTTACTGATAATGCAGATAAGACCGCTAATCCTGGCAAGTTTTGTGTTAAGACTGTAATGAATTAATTTGGTTTATTGTTAATGTTAAAAATTATTTTAAATGTTTATAGATTCACATTTTTAAGTTTATTAAGCAGGTACTCATAAATTGATATAGGAAATAATAGTATAATGCATTGGTTAAGAGATTTAAAAAGTTTTATAAATTCTCAACCATTATTTTTATTAATATGGATTATGGATGTAATGAAAGGCGCAAGAATAAGAATGATAAAAGAGCTAAAAGCAGATTTAATAGATATAAGAAAGGCGGAGCATTGAGAGTTCAGAAGTTTGAGGATAAGGGAAATAAGTAAATTTATAAGTTCTTTATAATTTATTCTAAAGAGGTGAAATATGAAAAAAACAACTGAGCTGAAAATAGTATGGTTTCTAAGAATTGCAGCTTTGGTAATGGGCTTAATCGCTGCCGGATTCTTAGCTTATGGCATTCTAAGAAATTTAAATTTATTATAGTTAAAAATGGATAATTTACTAAATAATCAGAATTTATTCTTGATTATTCTTGGATTTGCATGGATTATTGGAGCTGTGCTGCAGGATTTAAGGAGAAGAGAAGTTGATAATGTTTGGAATTTTAGCTTGATATTTTTTGCACTTGCCTATCGTGCTAGTTTTAGTATTTATAATAATGATTACTGGTTTTTATTAAATGGGATACTAGGATTTGTTATATTTTTGATTCTTGGAAATTTATTTTATTATCTAAGGGTATTTGCAGGAGGAGATGCAAAACTAATGATTGCATTAGGCCCTTTGCTGCCCTTGAGTTATAATTGGATTGCAAATATTAAGATATTTGGATTATTTATACTATTATTTTTAATTACTGGAAGCTTTTATGTTTTAATTTGGTCTATTGTTCTTATGATTAGAAATTGGAAGAAATTCAAAAGACAGTACTTTAAACATGCTAAGGGTTATTGGAAGATGTTCCTTATTGCATTTTTATTTTTTATTTTGTGGATTATAATTGGAATATTTTTTAAAAGCAGTTTTTTTGTAATTTTTGGAGTGGTTGTTTTGTTATTTCCTATTTTATTTGTTTTTGCAAAAAGCGTTGAAGATAGTTGCATGATTAAAGCATTAAATCCTAGCAAGGTTACTGAAGGAGATTGGTTATACCATGATGTTTTGGTTAAAGGAAGAAGAATAAAAGCAGATTGGGATGGTGTTTCAAAAAGAGAATTGTTTTTAATGAGGAAGAGGACAAACAAGAAAATATTAATCAAAGAAGGAATTCCGTTTACTCCGGGATTTTTATTTGGATTTTTAGTATTGTTGTATTTGTTTTGGAAGTTTGGTTGGTGGTTTTAAAGAAATAGATTTTATTAATCATATATTTGTTGTCTGTGTCCTATCTTAAGAATTTTAATAATCTCCCTTTCAAAAATAAAAATAATTCTATAGTCTCCAACTCTTAATCTATAGTCATTACTCGCTTTTAATTTTTTAATATCGCAGGAAGATGGATTTTCGGACATTTCATCAATTTTTTTTATTATTCTACGAGAAATTGAGGGTTCTAACTTATCTAATTCTTTTAGGGCCTCTTTTTCATAAAGTATTTGATATTTCATCATGTCCATAAATTAAAATTTTATGAAGATTTTAATTTTGGATCATCCCAAAAACAAATTAAATAAAATTGTTTTTATGATAATCCAAATCTTTTTTTAACATCTGCTTGAGAAATAAAATCTTTGCTCTTTCTTCTTTCATCTAGTTCTTTTTTGGTCTTTTCATTTATCTCCATATCATCTTCAAGCATTCTTTCAATTATTTCATTATAGGTTTCTCTTTCTATGATTTTCATTTTATCTAAAGTTATCTTTACTTTATCAGAGATTTGTATTGTTGTTGGCATTTTATAATCCTTTATAACCTATTATAGACCATTATAATATTTAAACTTTTCGGTTTATGTAGTTAACCTTATCCTAAGGATTAACGCCCCCACGAGCGAAGAAATAAAATGTCTAATAATCTGGGTGATTGAATTGATTATTTTTATTTGATAAGTTACATAATGTATACAAGTATAAATATCTTTCGCTGATAAAAACTTGAAAAATAGTATTACTCAGTTTAGACAACATTTTTTGAAATAGATTTTTAAATATGATATTTCTTGTCTAATAAAATGGAAGAGTATAAAGCAAAATTTATAGAATTTTTGTTAAAAACTGGTGCATTAAAAGTTTTTGATAATCCTAATGATGACAGAACTCTGAAAAGTAAAAGAATTTCTCCTTGGTTTGTCAATATTGGGGATTTTAATGATGGAGAATCTTCAAATGCTTTAGCAGGATTTTATGCTGATGCGGTAATAAATTCAGGAGTCCAAGCTAATGTTTTATACGGTATTCCAGATAAAGGGGTTGGATTAGCAGCACCTATTGCAATGGCTATGGCTGCAAAAGGGCATAATGTTGGATGGTTCTTTTCAAGAAAAGATGAAAAAACTTATGGAGAAGCTACTAATTTAGGTTCAGAAGATAGAATAAAAAAATTAACTGTTGGAAGAGCACCAAAAGTAGATGATGCCATTGTTCAATTAGATGATGTTTTTACTGCAGGAGATGCAAAATATGAAGCAAATACTTTTTTGAAAAGTTTGGGAAGAAATAATTTACCATTACTTGCAATAGCAGTTGATAGACAAGAGGTTGCGATTGATAGTAGAGAAGCTATTGCAGAATATCAAGAAAGAACTGGAACAAGAGTGGTTTCTATTGTAAATGCAGTTGATGTTTATAATATATTGAAAGAAGGAAAATTAGCTCCAGATAGGGCTTTGGAAAGATTAGCAAATTATATAAAAGTTTATGGAACAAAAGATGCTCGTGCTGCAATGGGCAAAGGATTAGAACAAAAAGTAATTGGGAGAGATAGAAGTGTTATACCAGCATGTGATGTTGAGACATTAGAACAATTTGAAGAATTAGTAAAACAAACTGCCGATGTAGATGGAATCGGGGGATATAAGATTGGATTTGAATTAGGGTTAGGTTTTGGTCTCCCTGCTGTTGTTGCTGCAGCAAGAAAACATTCTGATAAACCAATTATTTATGATCATCAAAAAGCAGGAACAGATATTCCAGATACTGGTAAGAATTACGCAAGACTAATGAAAAAATCAGGAGTTGATGCAGTTATATTTTTCCCACAAGCAGGACCTGAAACAGAAAGAGCTTGGATTTATCACGCTTTAGATAATGGATTAAATGTTATTGTTGGTGGAAGAATGACTCATCCAGCTTATGCTGTAAGTGAAGGGGGATTTATTACAGATGAAGGTGCTTTAGATATGTATAGAATTGCTGCAAGAGCAGGAGTTAATAATTTTGTTGTTCCTGGAAATAAACCAGAGGTTATAAAACAAGTTAGAGATGTTGTTGAAGCAGAAGGAGTTTCTCCAGTATTCTATGCCCCTGGATTTATTGCACAGGGTGGAAAGATTGAAGCTGCTGCTAAAGTTGCAGGCGATAGATTCCATGGAATTGTTGGAAGAGGAATTTATCAAGCAAAAGATATGCACGCAGCAGCAGTTGAACATACTTCTCAACTTTAATTATCAAAATGATAGACCCTCATGTTCATTGCAGGGATTGGAAACAAAGTCATAAAGAAACAATAGCTCATGCGTTAAGTGTTGCCGAAAGAATTGGTTTATCTGGTATTTTTGATATGCCTAATACTTCTCCTTCAATAAATTCAAGAGATCTTCTTGAAAAAAGATTAGCTGATGCATATAAAACAGATTCGCCAGTTTTTTATGGAGTATATGCTGGTTTAACTTCTAATCCTTGTCAAATCAAAGAAGTGGTAGAAGCCTGGAAAAAACTTTTTCCCAAAGTTGTCGGATTAAAAATGTTTGCTGGACATTCTGTTGGAAATTTAGGAATTGTTGGAGAAGAGGAGCAAAGATTAGTGTATCAAACTTTGTCAAATGAAGGTTATGATGGAGTTTTGGTAGTTCATTGTGAAAAAGAATCATTATTAAAACCAGCCCTTTGGACTCCTTTAAATCCAAGATCACATTCCTATGCAAGACCAAATGAATCTGAAGTTGAGTCAGTAAAGAATCAAGTAGAATTTGCAACAGAATCAAAATTTAAAGGAACATTGCACATAGCCCATATCTCTGTTCCAGAATCTGTTGAATTAGTTGATATAGCAAGAAAAGAAAATAACCTAAAAGTTACTTGTGGTTTAACTCCTCATCATTGTTTATTGAATTATGGATTAGTTCCAGAATCAAAAGATGGACTTATCTATAAAGTAAATCCTCCAGTAAGAGGTAGTGTTTCTCAAGGTGAAATGTTAGAATTATTAAGACAGGGCAAAATTGATTGGATAGAAACTGATCATGCACCACATACTTTAAAAGAAAAATTAGAAGAGCCTTTTATGTCTGGATTTCCTGGATTACCTTTTTATCCACATTTTTTAGACTATCTTACAGCAGAGGGATTTTCAGAAGAACAATTAAGAAATTTAACTCATAGGAATATAATCAATACTTTTGGAATTAGCCTTCCAGAAAGAGATATAAATCCAAATAAAACTCTACATAAAGAATATGAAGTTGATGTTTATGGGGGAGTAAGAAAATGAATCAGAGTTTGTGAAAGACATTCCTGAAGAATATAAGATCATCCATTGTAAAAGGGAGCAATAAGAATATGAAAGTCGGAGTGCAGGGAAGCGACTCCGACTTAGGTATCAATTAGAGATGGCTTCTTTGTTTTTTAAAGAACCTGTATGCTGAGAGATATTGCTGTCGATAATCTCGGTTTTATTTTTTAAGATTGGGAGTAGCTGATCAACGATTTTGAATTTTTCTTCAAAAACTAACAGCTTTTCCCTCAATATCTCATTCTCGCTTTCAGTTTTGCTAAGCCTCTTTTCTAATAAAGTCTTATCACTATTCAAAAGAAGATCTTCATCAGTGATTGTGTCTCTCATTCCGATAAATTCTGAATAATATTGAATTTTATCTGAATTTTTCCAGCCAAACCTATATTTTAATGCAGACTCTGATTTATATCTCGGAAGCCAATAACAACTTGCACAATGTCTGAAGTGATAAAGAGTAAGTTTGTCGAAGGGTTTTCCACCTTTAGTCATTCCTGTCCCAAACATGTTTTTAGAGTATCTTTGAAGATATTTGTTTGCAGATGCAGAAATTATACTAAACAGATAATCATCAGGTTTAAGTTTTTTTATTTTTATGTATTCTTTAATAAGATCTGAACAGAGCATGAGTTTTATTCTTCTTCCAAAGGAAAGTTTTTTAGCGACTTCCTGCCTAATGTTCAGTTCCTTACAGTCCTGAGAAATATCAGAGACTCTCACATTGTTTAATTCATCTGGTGCTCTGATCCCAGTATCATAAATAAACATTATCAAAACTTTGTATTTGAAATCAACAGACTCACAAAGTTGTCTTATCTGATCTTCGGTTAGATAAACCCAGTCTGGCTTTTCTTCTGGATGTGAACTTAGATCTTCTGCAATATTTGGGATTGCTATGCCTTTTTTTCTATTTATTTTAACCCACCAATTCCAGAATGCTTTGAAATCACGAGCAAAAGTAGAAGTGCCTCTAAATTCTGTATTTCTCTGAGTTTTTATTACTCCTGATTTCATCTCTCCAATAAAGGTATATAATTGCTCTTCACTTATTTGGGTTATATTAGAAATATTGAATTTTTCTTCAAATTTTTTAGCAAGAAAAATAAGTCTTCCTTTCAGATCAGTCAATCTTCTTGGGCTTCTCCCTCCTTTCCTGCTTCCCTTGCCTGTGTTTACCCCTAATTCCATATCCTTTAGGAATTTAAGAAGAATCTCGTTATTCTCTTTGCCGACTCCCTCTAAGCCGTCCCTAAAGACTTTTTCTTTGGTTTCTAACCATTTCTGCTGGTATATGTGGTCGTATCTTTTCATAGCGATATAAACCAGATCCCTCTTATAAGGAATCTGTATATCAACCCATACGCCTCAGATTATAGACAAATTATCTCATGCCCCCACGAGATGGTAAACTATAAATTAAGGTATTCTAAAAGGTATTATTGGAAGTTTAGAAATATCTTCTTTTGGTTTTTCTGATTGATTTTTATGAGATGTATCTTCCCTAGGAACTTCCTTTTTTCTTTTTGCCCTTGTTGTTGTTTTCAATTTCTTTTGGAGATCTTTTAGGTCTTTTTCACTTGCCTGTGTTTTTTTTAGAGGAGTGTCTTTGTATATTGGAATTATGTTAATCATTGCATGACTCATGAATGAAGAAGATTCTATCTTTACATCTTCAGGTTTTAATTTCTTTTTTATTTTTTTTGCTATTTTTTGTGCCATTGAAAGTGAGGATTTTGGCATTTTTTCTATTTTCACATGCTCTAATGGGAGGATTATGGAATGTCCTTTTGAAAGAGGATTTATTTCAAGAATTGAGATTGATTTTTTACTTTCAGCTAGTTTGTAGGAAGGTATTTTATTTTTTGCTATTTGGCAAAAGATACATTCAGACGGGCTTTTTTCTTCTGATTCTCCTTGCTCTGACCCTTCTTGTTCTAGGCCTTTATCAGATATTTGAATTTTATTTTTTTTTAGAAACTCTTCTAATTGAGATTCATTTAATCCTTTAATATATTCTTTTATCTGTGCTTTATTTTCATTTGGAAGCTTATCAACCTGGACTAAAAGCTGTTGCTTTATTTCTTCTGATTCTTCTTTACTAAATGGCATGGAATGAATAAGAATTAGGGTTTTTTATAGTTTATTGATTGAATTTACCCTATTGCTCTTTCTCGCAATAGTATGATGTTATTTAATTAATTTTGGAATCAGCCTATTGCCCTTCGATAGTCAATAATTTCTGCTGAAGAAACATTATGCATTGATTGAATTTTTTCCATTAATTCATCATTTGATTCTGAATCTTCCCAGGAAAACTGTGCAATTATTGCTGTTAGACCAAAAGCAATTGGCTCTTTTTCAAATTTAATGCTTTTGCTGCCTGCTTCTGTTAGAATTTCATTTGTTCTTCTTTCTATTTTATCTAAGTCTGCTGATGGTGAATCAGGCATGATTTTTATTCTTATTAATGCAAATGCCATAGATAGTTTTAATTTACTAGTTTTATAAAGGTTTTTGTTGTTATTTTAAACCACAATGCTTATAAGATAACTTTTTTATATAATTTCATTGGTGAGAAAAAGATGGGGTCAAAAACCTGCTAAAACCTTCGGTTTTGGTAAACAAGGTTTTTGACATACAGAAAATTTTCTTTTGAAAATTATTCTGTCTGTTCTATTTTCTCTTAGGAAAATATAACATGGATGAAAATTATCAATCAATAGTTGGATTTATTTCTGAGAAGTCTGGACTTCCTGCTGCTGAAATTGAAAGAAAGATTGAAGCTAAGCAGGCTAAGTTGTCTGGTTTGATTAGCAAGACAGGGGCTGCACAAATAATTGCAGCTGAACTGAATATAAGTTTTGATAAGCAGGTTATGAAGATATCTCAAATTGCAGTTGGCATGAGAAAAATAAATTTACATGGAAAAATAATAACATTATTCCCAATTAGAGAGTACAATAAGAATGGAAGAAGTGGGAGAATTGGAAGTTTTGTTTTAGCTGATGAGACTAGCAATATTCGAGTGGTTATGTGGGATGAAAATCATATAGAACTTATTGGCAAAGGAGATTTATTTCAGGAGTGTTTTGTTGAAATTAGCAATGCTACTTTAAGAAATGGAGAAATACATTTGACTTCTTTTTCTGAGATAAAGCCTAGTAGCAGAGTTATTCCAGAGGTTGTAACAAAGAAACCTTTGTTGACTAAGTCCATCGGAAGTTTTGCTGTTAATGATAATGTTTCTACAAGAGGATTTATTGTTCAAATGTTTGAGCCGAAGTTCTTTTATGTTTGTCCTGCTTGTAAGAAAAAAGCAAGTGAGAGTGGAGATTGTGTTGAACATGGCAAGGTTGTTCCTGAAAAAAGAGCTTTACTTAATTTTGTTTTAGATGATGGGACTGGAAATATAAGAAGTATTATTTTTTCAGAACAGCTTGAGAAGATAATGGGTAAAGAGGAATTGGAAACTCCGGAATTATTTGCAATGAAAAAACAGGATTTTTTAGGAAAAGAAATAGTTGTTACTGGCCAAGTTAAGAGAAACAATGTTTATAATAATGATGAATTTGTAGTCGCTTCAATGGAAGAGATTAATTTAGATAATCTGATTGGGGAATTAGAGAGATAAAAATGCTTTTTAGAACACATTTGGCCTTTGCAGTTTTATTTATTTTACTTATAATTTCATTTGTTGATAGTAAATTGTGGTTTGTTGTTTTTGCTTTAGTTGGATTTATTGTTCCTGATTTGGATAGTAAGGACTCCAAATTTGGGAGAAGGTTATTTTTTAGGCCGGTTCAGTTTTTTTTAAAACATAGGGGATTTATGCATAGTTTGTCTTTTGGATTTTTAGTTTCATTGTCTTTGAGCATTGTTTTTCCTGTTATTGGGGTTGGTTTTTTTGTTGGATTTTCATCACATATCTTTAGCGATAGTTTTACTCGCGAGGGAATTGCACCTTTTTGGCCATATAAAAAAAGAAGTTATGGTTTTATTGAAACAGGGTCATTTACTGAGGCTATTATTTTTTATAGCCTTGTTTTTGTAGATACTCTTATTTTTGTATTGCTTATTATTAATCATATAATCCCATTCTTTGCCATTCTTTCATAGTTTTTCTATTAAATCCTTTTAGATATCCTAAAATTATTATTTCATTTGGATCAAGTTGATTTGATAGATAGTCTATTTCTTGCTTATATTCTTGATACATTTTTTGTTTTTTCATTTTTTCTTATTCCCTCCTTTCAGAAGATAGTTATTGGAGGATTATTGTTTATAATTGGATTAGGAATTTTTGTTCAGAAGAAGAATTCATAAGGCTTATAAATGAAATTTTTATAGTTACTATTATGGAATGGACTCTGGTTTTAGGTAGATTTTATGGCATAGACACTTTTATTGAATTTTTGACAATCTTAGTTTCATTTTTTATATCATTTTATAGTTTCAGGATTTATAGATTGATAAAAGATAAGCATTATGAATGGTTTTCATTGGCTTTTCTTTTACTTGGAATTAGCTTTATTTTTAAAATATTTTCAAATATGACTTTTTTGCATAGATTTGAAATTGAGCAGTCTAATTTTGTTTTTACATTTATGTCACATTTAGAATATATGGAGATTATTAATTTTTTTAGTTTTATTTTTTACAAAACTTTTCATTTAATAGGATTTTTATTATTATTCTTAATTTTATCTAAGAATGAAGAGAAAAATAAAAATTTATTATTTTTTTACTTGAGTTTGATTGTTGTTTTGTTTAGCATTTATTTTAATTTTGTATTTCATATAACTGTTGTATTCATACTGATATATCTTACTTTATATTTTTATGAAAATCACAAGAAGGTTGAAAATATGAATTCCTTTTTAGTATTTATCTCTTTTTTAATAATCCTCGCTAGCCATTTATTTTTTATATTCTCTGATGTTCATGGCTTATTTTATTTATTTGGAGAAGTTCTTCTTTTAATTGGTTTTCTTTGCCTTTTGGCAAATCAAATAAAATTGAAAATAGAAAGTAAAAAATCTGTAAGACGTAAATAGGAGCTAATAATGAAAAATAAACGAACAAAGCTTGAAATAATAAGGGATTTGCTTGATACTCTTCAGAAAAATAGAAAAGTAAAAATTACTCATCTAATTTACAAAGCCAATCTATCAAATAATAGTATAAAACCTTATCTTGAAGAATTATTGAAAAATAAGCTTATGGAACAATTTTTTGAAGATGAACAGAGATTTTTTAAAATAACTCCTAAGGGAAATGAATTTTTAATGGAGTATGGTAAGATAAAGGTGTTTAGTGAGAGTTTTGGATTGTAATAAATGAGATGGAGTAAATTGAGAATTAAAGTAAAGATTATTTTTTTAGTTGTTTCTTAAAAGTAATTCTCATATCTTGGAAATATATAACCTAGATTAGATAATACTTATAAAGAAAATGATGTTAGATTTTCTATGGCAAAAATGAAAATTAAAAATTTTCAATTTGCCATTTTGAAATAAGGAGGAAGAACGACAAAATCCAGAAAAATAAGATTTTTCTGACTGATTAAATTTAAACAAAATAAACAAAAATTTAATATGGCAAAAAAGAAAGAAGAAGTGAAGGAAGAAACAAAACTGTCTGATTTGCCTGGAATAGGGCCTGCTGCTGTTGAGAAACTTGAATCTGCTGGAATTTTTGATATTATGGGCATTGCTGTTCTTGGGCCCAAGGAACTTTCTGAAATGGCTGGACTTGGAGAGGCTGTTGCAAGAAAAGCAATTCAAGCTGCAAGGAAATTAATGGATTTGGGTTTTCAAGATGGTCTTGAATTTGCTGAAAAGAGAGAGGAAATTTTTCATATTACTACTGGAAGTAAAGAATTGGATAATCTTTTGGGAGGAAGGGGTGTTGAAACAAAGGCTATTACAGAAGCATTTGGAAGTTTTGGAAGTGGTAAAACACAACTAGGACTTTCACTTGCTGTTAATGCTCAATTACCAATTGAAAAAGGTGGTGCAGAGGGAAAGGCAGTTTATATTGATACAGAGGGAACATTTAGGCCTGAAAGAATAAGGCAGATTGCTGAAGCAAAGGGTGCGAATCCTGAAAATGTTTTGAAAAATATTTTAGTTGCAAGGGCTTTTAATTCAGACCATCAAATACTTCTGATTGATAAGGTTGCTGAGTTGATTAAAAATGGGGAGCCAGTTAGAATTGTTATTGTAGATAGTCTGACTGCACATTTTAGAGCTGAGTTTGCTGGAAGAGGAATGCTTGCAGATAGACAACAGAAATTGAATAAATATCTTCATAATTTAATGAAAATGGCTGAGCAATTTAATTTAGCTGTTTATGTTACAAATCAGGTTATGGCAAATCCTGCTATGATGTTTGGAGACCCTACAACTGCAATTGGCGGAAATATTGTTGGACATGCTTCAACATTTAGGATGTATATTAGAAAAGGAAAGAAAAATTCAAGAGTTGCAAAATTAATTGATAGTCCTAATCTACCAGATAATGAATGCATATTTTTTGTTGGTGCTGGCGGGGTAATTGATGTAGAAGAGTAATTTTTTCTGCAGTATCTTTGCATAGACCTAACTAAATTTTGCATAATTTTATCTTTACTCGCACCCAATATTAAGAGAGAGAAAGTAAAAGTAATTATTATTAGTTTAACAAATTCTATAAAATAAACCCTCTGAGGAGATACTGTTTCTGAGGAAAATATTTATATACTTGGATATAATGTATATTTTGAAAAAGATGGTACGTAAAAGTTTATTCTTATTTGTATTTTCAATATTTTTGATTAGTGGGATTTATTTTGTAAGTGCAGAGGGTGTTGATTGTGGACGACTTGTTGGAAATTATTCAGGATGCAGTTCTGCAAATTCAACTTGTTTCTGGAGTAATAATAGTGGCGTGGTTATGAGTGATCCTTATTGTATGATTAATTCTTCTAACTATAATTCAGATATTTTAACAATGTGGCTTCCACCCTCAGGCCCATCTTTGCCTTTTAATAATATAACTAATGGATTGTTAGTCAATGCAGGTTGTTGTATGATGAAAGCTGGAATTGGGGGAAGTGGTTTTAGAGATTGTTGGTCTTTTGATAAAAATCAAACAGGATGCAGTAATGCAAGTAATTATGGCG
>Ga0172369_10005707_pt1 | contig 15192 bp, 11 predicted proteins | sample LakKiv25m_FD_114539 | JGI IMG/M metagenome (GOLD analysis project Ga0172369, IMG submission 114539) | Freshwater microbial communities from Kabuno Bay, South-Kivu, Congo - kab_022012_11.25m | ecosystem: Environmental > Aquatic > Freshwater > Lake | place: Democratic Republic of the Congo...
ACCTGATCGTGCCGCATCTGATGAAAGCGCTGCGCGAGGCTGGCCTCGGCGGCAAGTGCGTGATCGTCGGCGGCATCGTGCCGGACGAGGAAGTGCCGCTGCTGCTCGACGCCGGCGTCGCCAAAGTGTTCCATCCCGGCAGTGCAATGGACGAGGTCGTCGAGTTCGTGCAACAGGCTGCGGAAAAAGTGCAGCAGCAGTATCAGCTCGCGGAGTAAGCCGATGAACCAGGCAATCGAAAGCCACTCGGCAACCACTGCTGAAGAAACCTGGTCCGAGGAATACCGCCAGCAGATCGGCCAGGAAACCGCAGTACATAACCGCTCCGGCATCGAGGTCCGGCCGCTCTACACGCCCAAGGATCTGGGTGACACGGATTACGGGCGCGACCTCGGCTATCCCGGCCAGGCGCCCTTCACCCGCGGCATTTACCCGACCATGCACCGTGGCCGCACCTGGACGCAGCGCCAACTGATCGGCCTGGGCACGCCGCAGGATTACAACCAGCGGCTGCAACATATTCTCGCGCAGGGCGCCACGGCGATCTCGCTGCTGCCCTGCAACTCGGTGTTCCGCGGCTACGACATGGACGAAGTACCGGTCGAACTGCTCGGCACTTGCGGCACCGTGATCAACAATGCCGATCACATGGATCAGGCGCTGGCCGGGATGGATCTGGCGAAGATTTCCTGCGCCATGAACGACCCGACACCGTTCACCCTGCTGGCCTTCTTGCTGGTGACGGCCAAGCGTCGCCAGGTGCCCTGGTCGGCGATTGCCGGCACCTCCAACCAGAGCGATTACCTCTCGCACTTCATCGCCAACCACATGTTCTACCGGCTGGCCAATGCCGGCGCACGCCGCCTGCTGATCGATCACATCGAGTTCTGCGTCAAACATTTGCCCAAATGGAACCCGATGTCGGTAGTCGGCCAGCACACCCAGCAGGCCGGCGCCACGCCGGCCGAGGCGATGGCCTTCACCCTCAGTGCGGCCATCCAGAACGCCGAAGACTGCATTGCGCGCGGCATGAACCCCGACGATTTTCTGCCGCGCTTCACCTTCTTCTTCGACATCTCGATCAGCTTCTTCGAGGAGATCGCCAAGTTCCGCGCCGGCCGCCGCATCTGGGCCAGAATCACGCGCGAGCGGTTGGGCGCGAAGGACAGCCGCTCCTGGCGCTTCAAGTTCCACGGCCAGACTTCCGGCTCGGATCTGACACGCCAGCAGCCGCTCAACAACATCTCGCGCGTCAGCGTGCAGGCCATGGCCGGCATCTTCGGCGGCCTGCAATCCCTGCATACCGACGCGTATGACGAAGCCATCAGTTGCCCGACCGAAGCCGGTGCGCGCATCGCCGTCGCCACGCAGAACATCCTCAAGGAAGAGGCCCATCTCACGGACGTCATCGACCCTCTCGGCGGCTCCTATTACATCGAGGCGCTGACCAACGAAATGGAGGAACGCATCGAAGCGGTCATGGCACGTATCGACGCTGCCGGTGGCATGTACCAGGCGGTCGAAACCGGCCTGGTGCAGCGCATGATCGGCGAATCGGCACTGCGCTTTCAGCAGACCGTAGAGAGCGGCGAGCAAACTGTGGTCGGCGTCAACAAGTATCAGGTCGACAGCGAAGCTTCGCAGCCGGCGCAGCCGCGTCCCGACGCGCAAAGCATGGCGGCTTTGATCGACGATTTCCGCTGCTTCAAAAATCAGCGCTCAGCAACCGCGGTCGGCCGCGGCCTGGACGATCTGGCGCGAGCGGCGCATGACCCAAAGATCAACTTGTTCAGCCGGGTGATCGAGGCTGCGGAAGCCGGCGTGACACACGGCGAAATCTGCGCCTGCCTGCGCCGCGAAATGGGTTTCGGCCAGCCCCTGGTGGCCGTATGAGCTTTCCCAGCGTGCGCCAACTCGCCGATGCCGTGCAGGCGCACGAAGCGGCGGCGATCGCGCGCGCCCTGACCATCGTCGAAAACCGGTTGCCAAGCTGCACGGCACTCCTCGCCGCCTTGCATCAACCGGCGCAAGCAGCAGCCGTCCGTGCCCATCGCGTCGGCATCACCGGCGCACCGGGCGCCGGCAAATCGAGCTTCATCGGCGCCCTGCTCGCCGAACTGGTGCCGCAGGGCAAGAAGATCGCCGTGCTGGCGATCGATCCGTCCAGTCCCCTGAGCGGCGGTGCCGTACTCGGCGACCGGCTGCGCTTCGGACCCGCCGCCACCTCGGAAAATGTCTTCGTGCGTTCGATGGCGGCGCGCACTTCGCTCGGCGGATTGAATGCCGCGATCAATGACGCGCTGACGGTGCTCAATGCGGCCGGCTTCGATTTGCTCCTGATCGAAACCGTTGGTGCCGGCCAGTCGGAAGTCGAGATCATGCGCGTGGCGCAAACCGTGCTGGTGCTCTGCCCGCCCGGACTCGGCGATGAGGTCCAAACACTCAAGGCCGGCATCCTCGAAATTGCGCACATCCTGGTGGTGAGCAAGGGCGACCTGCCTGCCGCAGCGGCGCTTGCCCAGGAACTGGCGGACAGTCTCAAACTGCGCAAGAGGGCTGCCTGGTCCGTGCCGGTGCTGACCGTCAGCAGCCTGCAGCGCCAGGGCATCGCCGAAGTCGCGCAGCGCATGACGCAGCATCGCGATTTCATCCGGCAAGCGGCGTGACATGACGACGATTCGCACAGGAGCCCGCCAAACATGGCCGTAATGGAAAGCCGCATCGACACACGTTCGGCGCAATTCGTCGCGAACCGGCAGCACTACCAGACACTGCTCGACACGCTGCGGGCACGACAGGCGCAGGCCGTGAATGGCGGCCGCGATGCGCAGATCGCCCGCCACCGCGAACGCGGCAAGCTCCTGGTACGCGAACGCATCGACTTCCTCATCGACGACCAGAGCGCCTTCCTCGAACTCTCGCCGCTGGCGGCCTGGGGGCAATACGACAACGAAGTGCCGGCGGCGGGCATCGTCACCGGCATCGGCATGGTCGCCAGCCAGCCGTGCATGATCATCGCCAACGACGCCACCGTGAAAGGCGGCTCGTTCTTCCACGAAACGGTGAAGAAACATGTGCGCGCCCAGGAAATCGCCGAGGAAAATCGCCTGCCCTGCCTCTATCTGGTCGACTGCGGCGGCGCTTATCTGCCCGAACAGGACCGGGTGTTTCCCGACAAGGACCATTTCGGCAACACCTTCTATCGCCAATGCCGCATGTCGCAAAGCGGCCTGCCGCAGATCTCGGCCGTGTTCGGCGGCTGCACCGCGGGCGGCGCCTACATCCCGGCGCTCTCCGACGAAGTAGTGATGGTGCGCGGCAATGCGCGCATCCATCTGGGCGGGCCGTCGATCGTCAAGGTCGCCATCAACGAAGACGTGGATGGCGAAACCCTGGGCGGTGCCGAAATGCACAGCCGCATCTCGGGCGTCTCCGACTACCTGGCCGAGAACGAGCCGCAGGCCCTGGCCTACCTGCGCGAAATCGTCGCCAAATTCCCGCAGGCCGCAACCATGGCGCCGCCGCGTGCACCCGTTGAGCCACGTTACGACCCGAAAGAAATCACCGGCATCGTCAGCCACGACCCGAAGCAGCCCTACGATGTCCGCGAAATCATCATGCGCCTGGTCGACGCCAGCGACTTCCAGGAATTCAAGCCGCTCTGGGGCGAGACGCTGGTGTGCGGCTTCGCTTATCTGCACGGCTATCCCGTCGGCATCATCGCCAACAACGGCGCGCTGTTCTCGGAATCCTCGCAGAAGGGCGCGCACTTCATTGCGCTCGCCAACCAGCGCGGCATCCCGCTGCTGTTCCTGCAGAACATCGCCGGCTACATGGTGGGCAGCGACGCCGAACGCGGCGGCATCGCCAAGAACAGTGCCAAGATGGTGTATGCCATGGCCTGTGCGCGGGTGCCGCGTTTCACGGTGGTTATCGGCGGCTCGTTCGGCGCCGGCAACTATGGCATGTGCGGCCGCGGCTTCCAGCCACGTCTGATGTTCGCCTGGCCAAGCGCCTGCGTCGCTACGATGAGTGCCGACATCGCCAGCAACGTGATGCGCGAACTCGGCCGCGCCAGTCTCAAAGGCGAAGCCGACCCGCAGCGGCTCGCCGAGATCGAGCAGCGTACCCGCGAACAGTACGCCCGCCAGAGCGACCCGTATTACGCCACCTCGCGCCTGTGGGACGACGGCCTCATCGAACCGGTCCACACCCGCGCCGTGATCGGGCTGGGTCTGGCACTGGCGGCGCGCGCTGTGACTCCCGCCGCTTCAACGCCGGTGTATCGGATGTAGCATGTTGATTGAAAACTTCAGTCGGCGAGACACAGCCTCTGCACGCTCGATACGGCGGCGAACCGTGGTCTCGCTTCGGCTCCCGGTGCTGGGAAGCGCACATATCGCCAAATCGAAACCACGATCCGCCGCCGGAATTTTCGATCTGGCCTTTGCGAAAAAACCAAACCAAGCATCAAACAGGAGGTCTGGGGTATTTGACCGGCCGATATGTGCGCTGTCTGCACCGGGAGGGCGGACAAATACCCCATACCTCCCGCGCTCCCTGATCACCGCTTAATCACAACCGGCTACATATGCTATGAGCACATATCAAACCCTTACCCTGAACGTCGACCCACGCGGCATTGCCTATCTCACCCTGAACCGGCCGCAAGTGCATAACGCCATGGATGCGCACATGATCGCCGAATTGCAGCAGGCCGCGGCCTGGCTGGCGGCCCAGGCCGATGTGCGCGGCGTGGTGCTGAGCGGCACAGGCAAGACCTTCTGTGCCGGCGGCGATCTCGGCTGGATGCGCGCCAACATGGACAAGACGCGCGGCCAGCGCGTCGCGGAAAGCGGCCAGTTAGCTAGCATGCTGCGCGCCCTCAACGAATTGCCGCAGCCCCTGATCGGGCGCATCAACGGGCCGGCCTATGGCGGTGGGGTCGGCATGATGTCGGTGTGCGACATTACCATCGGCGTGGCAACAGCCAGCTTTTCCCTGACGGAAACTCGCCTCGGCCTGCTGCCCGCCAACATCGCCCCCTACGTGATCGGCCGCCTCGGCGTCACCAACGCGCGACGCTGCATGCTCACGGCACGCCGCATCACCGCGGCCGAGGCCAAGGGATTGGGTCTGCTCGATGAAGTGGCCGATGCGGCCGAGCTCGATGCGGCGATCGAGCGCGAAATCGCCGACCTGCTGCAATGCGCGCCCGGTGCAGTGGCAGCCACCAAGCGGCTGATCGCTTATGTCGGCAGCCACGATCTGGCGACCAACATGCAATACACGGCGGACCGCCTGGCCGATGCCTGGGAAACCCCAGAGGGCCAGGAAGGCGTTGCCTGCTTTTTCGACAAGAAGACACCGGTCTGGCGCAATAACTAAGCCCCATGTTCAAAACGCTGCTGATCGCCAATCGCGGGGAAATTGCCCTGCGCATCATGCGCACCTGCCGGCGGCTCGGCGTGCGCACGGTGGCGGTGTACTCGGAAGCCGACCGGCACGCATTGCATGTGTCTCAGGCCGACTCGGCCTGCCTGATCGGCCCGGCAGAAGCGGCACAGAGCTATCTCAATACCGAGGCCATCGTCGCCGCCGCCCGCCGCTGCAATGCCGACACGGTGCATCCCGGCTACGGCTTCCTCTCGGAAAGTCTCGCCCTCATCGATGCCTGCGAACGCGAAGGCCTGGCATTTATCGGCCCGTCGCGCGAGGCGATCCGCCGGATGGGCTCGAAGATCGAAGCCAAACAGATCGCTCACGCCGCCGGCGTGCCCAGCGTACCCGGTTACCAGGACGAGGATCAATCGCTCGCCGCGCTTGGCGCCGCTGCGGAACTGATCGGCTATCCCCTGCTAATCAAGGCCTACGCCGGTGGTGGCGGCAAGGGCATGCGCGTGGTCGGCTCTGCGGCCGACTTCGCAGCCAGCCTCGACGTCGTGCAACGCGAGGCGCAGGCTGCCTTCGGCAATGGCGCCGTGCTGCTGGAGCGCTACCTGAACGCACCGCGCCACATCGAGGTACAGCTGCTCGGCGACCGGCACGGCCATCTGCTGCACCTGTTCGAACGCGAATGCTCGATCCAGCGCAATCACCAGAAGATCATCGAGGAAGCCCCTGCCGCCCACCTCACCGAAGTGCAGCGCGAGATGCTGTATCGCGATGCGCTCGCCGTGGCCGGCGCCATCGGCTACGACTCCGCCGGTACCGCCGAATTCATGCTCGACCGCGACAGCGGCGCGATCTACTTTCTCGAAATGAATACCCGTCTGCAGGTCGAGCATCCCGTCACCGAGATGATCTGCGGCCTTGACCTGGTCGAGTGGCAATTGCGCGTTGCCGCGGGAGAGTCCCTGCCGTTTGCGCAAAGCGACATCGTTCGCGAAGGCTGGGCGATCGAGGCACGGGTCTGCGCCGAAAATCCCGCAGAGAATTTCTCTCCGGAAACCGGCGCGGTGCTCCGTTACAGCGAGCCCGGTGGAAGCGGCGTGCGCGTGGACTCGGGCATCGCCGCCGGCAGCACCGTCACACCCTACTATGATTCGCTGCTCGCCAAGGTCGTCGTCTACGCTCCGGAGCGCGCTGGCGCCACGCGGCACCTGATGCGGGCACTGGACGAATTCGCTATCGTCGGGGTCGGCACCAATCTCGCCTTCCTCGCGGATATCCTGCGCCAGCCGGAATTCGCCGAACCCTTGTCGACACGTTTTCTGGAGCGCGCTTTCCCTGGCGGCTGGCACATGGCCATGGATGAAAGCCACATCGAGAGCGCTGCTGCGGCAATCGCCTGCCTGCTTGATTCGACGCAGTTGGACGCCGCCCATCGCTCGCCGTGGCAAACCCTGGGCGCCTGGCGTCTGCTGGGACATGCCGGTCATCCCGGCAAGGCCGCCTTGCTGCTCATGGACGAGAAAGGCGAGGAACATCGGATCGCCGTATCCGAGAGATCCGGCCAATACCTTGTCGAAATCGACGGCAGCACGATGCAGGTCTATGCCGCCGATGTCGATGACAACATCCTGTTCCTGGAAATCGCCGGTGCCGCACGCCGCTATCAAAGGGTTGTCACCCCGGATCGGGTCACCCTCGTCAGTGCCGGACGCCGCCGCAGCTGGCGCCGCGCATCGCGCTGGACGCGAGCGCTGGCCGCCGGCACGGCTGCTGCTGCAGGCAACCGGATCATCGCCAGCATGCCGGGCACGGTGGCCGCGGTTCTTGCGGCGCCGGGTGACTCGGTGCAGGCTGGTGCGGTGCTGGTGCTGATCGAATCGATGAAGATCGTGCAAAGCCTGACCGCCCCGGTGGCCGGCCGCATCGGGACGCTGCGTTGCCGGGCCGGCGACACGGTCAACAAAGGCGACATTCTGGTGGATATCGAAGCGGGGGACGCCGCATGAACGAACCGGTTTATTTCAGCGAGGAGCATCTGCTGTTTCGCGACAACCTGCGCCGCTTCGTCGACGCCGAAGTGGTGCCACAGGGGGAGGCCTGGGAGGCCGCCGGCATGGTGCCGCGCGCGGTCTTGGCCAAGCTCGGCGCACTGGGTTACCTGGGCGTGCGCTATCCGGCCCGGTATGGCGGTGCAGCGCTCGATACCGTGTATAGCGCGATCCTGGCCGAGGAACTGGGCCGCTCGAGCTTCGGCGGTTTTGCCGTGACGGTGCTGGTACATACCGACATGGCCTCGCCGCACCTGGCCAATTTCGGTAACCCGGAACAATTGGCGCGCTACCTGCCGCAAGTGATCACGGGACAGACGATCACGGCGGTGGCCGTCACCGAGGCCGATGCCGGTTCCGATGTCGCCGGCATCCGCACGCATGCCGTGCCCGATGGCGACAGCTATGTCATCAACGGCAGCAAGATGTTCATCACCAACGGCGTGCATGGCGACCTGTATTTCGTCGCCGCCAAGACCGACCCCAAGGCCAAGGGCTCGCGCGGTATTTCCATGTTCATCGTCGAGAAAGGTACGCCGGGTTTCAGCGTCGGCCGCAGCCTGACCAAGATGGGCTGGCTTGCTTCGGATACCGCGGAGCTGATTTTCGACAATTGCCGCGTTCCGGCATCCAGCATGCTGGGCAAGGAGAACCAGGGCTTCTACGCCATCATGCGCAACTTCCAGAACGAGCGCATCGTGCTCGGCGCCCAGGCCATGGGCGAGGCGCAGCGCGGCCTGGAAATCGCCCTGAGCTATGTGCGCGAGCGCAAGGCCTTCGGCGGCGTGCTCTGGGACAAGCAGGCGATCCGGCAGAAACTGGCCATGCTCCAGGCCAAGGTCACGGCCGGCCGCCAACTGGTGTATCACGCCGCCTGGCTCGATGCGCAGGGCAGGGATTGCGTCAAGGAGGTCTCGATGGTCAAGGCCTATTGCGGCGAGCTGGTGAATGAAGTGATGTATGCCTGCCAGCAATTCCACGGCGGCTTCGGCTATATGCACGGCACGGCCATCGAACGCATGGTGCGCGATGCACGCATCCAGGCCATCGGCGGCGGCGCCACGGAAGTCATGTTGGAGGAAGTGGCGAAGCGCCTTTAATTTTTGCAGCACTCATTTTGAAGTTATCAACTACAGGAAAGGAAAGCAGCATGGCAATCAAGAAGGCAGGAATCATCGGCGCAGGCACCATGGGCAACGGCATCGCCCAGGCGTGCGCGGTGACGGGCATCCCCGTGGTGATGGTGGACATCAATGACGCCGCGGTATCGCGCGGCATCGCCACCGTCAGCGGCAGCCTCGACCGCCTGGTCAAGAAGGAAAAAATGACCGCCGAGCAAAAAGCCAAGGCCATGGCTCTGATTCAGGGCAGCACCAAACAGAGCGATCTGCAGGGCTGCGACATCGTCATCGAAGCCGCCACCGAGAACCTTGAACTCAAGCTCAAGCTGCTCAAGGATGTCGAAGCCCTGCTCGGACCAGACGTGATCCTGGCCACCAATACTTCGTCGATTTCCATCACCAAGCTTGCCGCAGCCAGCGGCCGTGCCGACAAGTTCATCGGCATGCATTTCTTCAACCCGGTGCCGATGATGGCGCTGGTCGAACTGATCCGCGGCCTGCAAACCAGCGATGCGACCCACGCCGCTGTCGAAGCCCTGGCCAAGCAACTCGGCAAGACGCCGATCACGGTCAAGAACAATCCCGGCTTCGTGGTCAACCGAATCCTCTGCCCGATGATCAACGAGGCGATTTTCGTGCTGGCCGAAGGCCTTGCCACGGCCGAAGACATCGATGCCGGCATGAAGCTGGGCTGCAATCATCCGCTCGGCCCGCTGGCCCTGGCCGACATGATCGGCCTCGACACCATGCTGGCCGTGATGGAAGTGTTCTACGACGGCTTCAACGATTCCAAGTACCGCCCGGCGCCGCTGCTCAAGGAAATGGTCGCCGCCGGCTATCTGGGACGCAAGAGCGGCCGGGGTTTCTACAATTACGCTTAACGCCTGCGATTAGCGTCCGAAACGCCGCAATCCTTCCAGGTCGAGTATGGTGACGCCGCCATACTCGACGCGCAGGAAGCCGGCGTCCTCAAGCAGCTTCAGCGAGCGGTTCACACGCTGCCGCGAGATGCCCGCCAGGTAACCCACCTCCTCCTGGGAAATCGCCAGGCGATCGCCCAGTGTCGGATACAACACCGGATGGAAGAGTGAAGTCAGGCAATGGGCGACGCGCGTATCGGGATCGTGCAAGCGTTCCGACTCGAGCATGCCAATGAACAGACCGAGGCGCTCGTTCAGTTGCACCAGCAGGAAACGGTTGAACACCAGGCTGTGGTCCAGCAGCCACTGGAAGGTCTCGCGCCGCATGCAGGCCACGCGTGAGTCGCGCAGGGCGATCACATCGTAGCGGCGCGGCTCGGATTTCAGCATCGAGCCTTCGCCGAACCAGCCGCCGCTGGGTATGCCGGTCAACGTCGCGGTCTTGCCGGTCACCCGGTCGCTCGACATCTTGACCAGCCCCTCGATGATCCCGAACCAGTATTCGCACGGCTCGCCCTTGCGGCAAACCGCTTGCCCCTCTGCCACCTGACGTTCGAAGACGCCTGCCTCGACGCGCGCAAGCTCAGTTTCGCTGAGACCGGCGGTCCATTGCGATGCCCTCAGCATGCCGGCGAGGGTGTGGATGGGGTGAGATGAATTGTCTGCCACGCGACAATTATAGTGGCGTCGCCTCTGCGCCGGCCTCACTGCCGATGTCGTTCAATGGCAAGGCGGCAATGCGCTCGCCGAGCATGAAGCGGTCGCGGCCTGCATGAACCACATAGAGTCCGTCTAGATGTAGATGCTCCAACGCCGAATGCATGGAGGGCGTCGCGCGTGGCATATCGTTGAACTTGAACTCGAAACCGAGCCGGCGCCCGCCGCTTTGCACGAACAGATCGAGTTCGGCCCCGGAATGAAGCTTCCAATAATGGCAGGCATCCCATCCGACATTCATGCGCCGCACCACCTGATGCAAGGCGAAGCCCTCCCAGGATGCGCCGATCTTCGGGTGGCTGCCGAGCGCTTGCGGATTGGGGATCTCGAGCAGACTGTGGAGGATGCCGCTGTCGGCCAGATAAACTTTGGGCGCCTTGACCTGGCGCTTGCCGAAATTCTCGTGCCAGGGAGGAAGAATGCGCACCATGAAGGTAGCGGCAAGAATGTCCAAGTAATGGCGCACCGTGCGCTCGGTGACGCCGAAAGCGCGCGCCAGTTCGGAACCGTTCCAGGTCTGGCCGTGGTAATGGGCCAGCATGCCCCAGAAGCGGCGCAAAGTGACCGGCGGCAGCCGGAAGCCCAGGGTCGGAATGTCCCGCTCCAGGTAGCTGCGGATGAACTCTTTGCGCCAGCGCAGGCTGGCCGGGTCACTGGCGGCGAGGAAGGATTTCGGGAAGCCGCCGCGCTGCCATAGTGAATCCAGGCTTGCGCCGCCTGTCTCGGCGAGGTCGAGCCCCGGCAATTCGTGGTAAGCGATGCGCCCCGCCAAACTCTCAGCCGATTGCTGCATCAGGTCGGGCGAAGCGGAACCGAGGATAAGGAAGCGGGCTGGCGTTCCGGGACGGTCTGCCAGCACCCGCAAGACAGCGAACAGTTCGGGACGGCGCTGAATCTCGTCTAGCACCACTAGACCGGTCAGACTTTCCAGCGCGAGCATGGGCGAAACGAGGCGGGTTTCGGTGCGCGGGTCTTCCAGATCGAAATGGTGGACCGGACGGGCCTGGCGAGCTGCGATGGCGCGTGCGAGCGTGGTTTTACCAACCTGACGGGCACCGATCAGGGCCACGACCGGGAACTCGTCGAGCAGGCGGGATGCTTCTGCCAGGTGATGGGGGCGGTCGATCATGGCGAAATCATGCCACGATAATTGATAGTCTGTCTATCAATTATCGTGGAGTACTGTACTTCGTCAAGCGCCCAGCTTCTTATACCTCAGCCGCCGAAACCGCGTGAACCTTCCCGCTTGAATCTCTCCCAAGATTGGGAAGGGAAGTAATGAATTGTCTGCCACGCGACAATTATAGTGGCGCGTGGCCGGTATGATGCGCGCCATCGGATTTGCGTGACTGGGATTTCCGGATACAATCGGAAGCATCCAGACTTAGCAGCCTAAGGTTCAACGGCAGGCAACAATACCCTAGAATCAAAGGCGGGCACCAGAAAATGAAAACCGCGCCCGGTGGGACCCGCAGAGATTGCGCCAGCGCCGGAGCCGGTAGTAGGCAGGGATTCCGCGGCAAGCGGTCATACAAGAAGTTGTATTGGGAGGAGCAGGGATGTCCGCAGTAAATGAAGCGGCCCGGGCAGATCGGGAGCGCCTCGATACCTTTCCGCATCTGTTGCTGAACCATGCCCGCGTGCGCGGGGGATGTCCTGCGACACGCGAGAAGGACATGGGCATCTGGCAAACCTGGACCTGGCAACAGGTAGCGGACGAAACGCGTGCCATCGCCTGCGGGCTTGCCCTGCTCGGTTTCAAGCGTGGTGACAATCTGGCCATCATCGGCGACAACCGCCCTCGTTTGTACTGGGCCATGTGCGCCGCGCAGATGCTGGGCGGCGTGCCGGTGCCGATGTATCAGGACGCGGTGGCGCAGGAGATGGCCTTCGTCCTGGACAACGCCGAAATTCGCTTCGCCATCGTCGAGGACCAGGAGCAGGTCGACAAGCTGCTCGAGATCAAGGACGGCTGCCCGCAGTTGTCCCACATCCTTTACGACGATCCGCGCGGTATGCGCCACTATACCCAGACCTTCATCCAGGGCCTCGATAAAGTCATGGAGATGGGACGCAACCACGACCGGAAACAGCCGGACCTGCTCGACACGGAAATTCACCAGGGCACATCCGAAGATATCAGCGTGATGCTGTATACCTCGGGCACCACCGGCAAGCCCAAGGGAGTCTGCGTCACGCATAGCGCCTTCATCGCGGCAGCACGCACCGGTTGCGAGTTCGATCGTCTCGATGCCGCAGAGGAAATGCTGTCCTATCTGCCGATGGCCTGGGTTGGCGATCACTTGTTCTCGTACGCCCAGGCGCTGGTGGCCGGGTTCACCATCAACTGCCCGGAATCCGGCGACACGGTCATGACCGACCTGCGCGAGATCGGCCCGACCTATTATTTCGCTCCGCCGCGGGTCTTCGAAAACCTGCTGACGCAGGTGATGATCCGCATGGAAGACGCCAGCAACATCAAGCGCAAGCTGTTCGACTATTTCATGCGCGTCGCCAAGCGTTGCGGTGCCGAAATTCTCGATGGCAAACCCGGTGTGTCGTTTTCCGACCGGTGCAACTACGCCCTGGGCAATCTGCTGGTGTATGGCCCGCTGCGCAATGTGCTGGGCATGAGCCGGATTCGCGTCGCCTACACCGCCGGTGCGGCGATCGGTCCCGACCTGTTCCGCTTCTATCGCTCGATCGGCATCAACCTCAAGCAACTCTATGGTTCGACCGAGACCTGCGCCGCCGTGTGTCTGCAGCCCGACGGTGAAATCAAGTTCGACAGCGTCGGTAAGCCGGTGCCGGGAGTCGAGGTGAAAATCGCCGATAACGGCGAAGTGCTGGTGCGCAGCAAGGCGATGCTGAAAGGTTATTACAAGCGACCGGATGCTACGGCCGAGTCGATCGACGGCGACGGCTACTTCCACACCGGCGATGCCGGCTTCTTCGACGAGGACGGCCACCTCAAGATCATCGATCGCGCCAAGGATGTCGGCAAGCTGGCGAATGGCGCGATGTTCGCGCCCAACTATATCGAGAACAAGCTCAAGTTCTTTCAGTTCATCAAGGAGGCGGTGGCCTTCGGCCACGACCGCCACATGGTCTGCGCTTTCATCAATATCGACATGGGAGCGGTCGGCAACTGGGCCGAGCGGCGCAATATCGCCTATTCCGGCTATACCGACCTGGCGGGCAAAGCGGAAGTCGGACAACTGGTGCTCGAATGCGTCGAGCAGGTGAATGCCGAACTGGTGCATGACGGTATGCTGGCCGATTCCCAGGTGCATCGCTTCCTGGTGCTGCACAAGGAACTCGACCCCGACGACGATGAACTGACGCGCACCCGCAAGGTTCGACGCGGCTTCGTCGCCGAAAAATATGCGGTGCTGATCGACGCGCTTTACTCCGATAAGAGCAGCCAGTTCATCGAGACCGAAGTGAAGTTCGAGGATGGCCGCCGGGGCAAGGTGGCCGCCGATTTGAAGATATGGAACAGCAAGACCTTCAGCGCGGCAATCAAGAAGGCGGCATAGACCGGACACAATGTACACGGCGAACCACTCATGAAGCAGCGAACCCATTCAGAGCGCATCAGCTTCCACGACTCCATCGTGACGATGGAAGTGGATTTTTCCAGCCTGACGTTCACGGACACGGTGGCGGTCGACACTTTTTACGACGAAGTGGAACGCCGGCTCGCGGCGACCAACAAGCGCTGGTACTTCTTGGTGAACTACACCGACTGCGTGATCGCACCCGAAGCCTGGGACCGTTTTGCTGAACGCGGCAAGATCGCCAACGTCGACTACGGCCTGGGTACGGTACGGGTCGGGGCGACTTCGCAAACGCGGGAGACGATCCGCCAACGGGCCGGGCTAGAGTCCTTCCGCGCCAATATCTACGACACTCGCGACCAGGCCCTGCTGGTTCTGGGCGAGATGCGCAAGCGCCGCCGTGAATCTGAAACCGCTACCGAGGAGACGTTTCTGCGGGTCGAAGGCATCAATCTGCGTTTCGGCGGCGTCAAGGCCATCACTGGAGTCAGCTTCGAGATCAAGCGCGGCGAGATCTCTTCGATCATCGGCCCAAACGGCGCCGGCAAGAGCTCGATGCTCAACGTCATCAACGGCGTCTATCACCCGCAGGAAGGCACCATCACCTTCCTCGGCAAGGCGCGTCACCAGATGCACCCGCACCAGGCGGCCGCCCAAGGGATCGCGCGCACTTTCCAGAACATCGCGTTATTCAAGGGCATGACCGTTCTCGACAATCTGATGACCGGCCGCAACCTGAAGATGAAGTGCAACTTCCTTCAGCAGGCGTTTTACTGGGGTCCGGCGCAGCGTGAGGAGCTCGAGCATCGAAAGAAGATCGAGGAAATCGTCGACTTCCTGGAGATCGAGCACATCCGCAAGACGCCGGTGGGGCGCCTGCCCTACGGCCTGCAAAAGCGTGTCGAACTGGGGCGCGCGCTCGCCGCCGAGCCGACGCTGCTGTTGCTGGACGAACCGATGGCCGGCATGAACGTCGAGGAGAAACAGGATATGTGCCGGTTCATCCTCGACATCGTCGACCAGTTCGGCACCACCATTCTCCTTATCGAGCACGACATGGGCGTGGTCATGGACATCTCCGACTTCGTCGTTGTGCTGGATCATGGCGAAAAGATCGCCGACGGCACGGCCGACGAGGTGCGTTCCGATCCAACTGTCATCCGTGCCTATCTGGGCACGGCGCACTGAGCGCGGAAAAGGGTAGAACGACATGCAATTTTTCTTCGAAGTACTGATCGGCGGCCTGCTCTCCGGCGTGATGTATTCGCTGGTGGCACTGGGCTTCGTGCTGATCTACAAGGCATCCGGCGTGTTCAATTTCGCCCAGGGCGCCATGGTGTTCTTCGCTGCCCTGACTTTCGTCGGCATCATGGAGCTGGGCGTCCCCTTCGGCTTTGCGCTGATCCTCGCCTTCGGCGCGATGATCCTGCTG
>Ga0172369_10005711_pt1 | contig 15188 bp, 15 predicted proteins | sample LakKiv25m_FD_114539 | JGI IMG/M metagenome (GOLD analysis project Ga0172369, IMG submission 114539) | Freshwater microbial communities from Kabuno Bay, South-Kivu, Congo - kab_022012_11.25m | ecosystem: Environmental > Aquatic > Freshwater > Lake | place: Democratic Republic of the Congo...
CATGTCACCGCAACTTCTGAAGGTAGCGGCAAGAGCGAAACGAGACCCGAGAGCCCGATTCAACTCGCTGGCGCACCTGATTGATGTGCCGGCCTTGAAGCGCGCTTACGTCCGGATCCGCAAGGATGCGGCCGTGGGTGTAGATGGCGTCTCGAAGGATGACTACGGGCAGGACCTTACGGGGAACCTTGAGGCATTGCACGAGCGGCTGAGGGCGGGCCGGTACCGCCACCAGCCCATCCGGAGAGTCAACATCCCGAAGGAGAACGGCCAGACTCGTCCGATTGGAGTGAGCACCCTGGAGGACAAGGTCGTCCAGGGCGCACTGCGCGACGTGCTGGAGGCCGTGTACGAGCAAGACTTTCTGGCTTGCTCCTACGGCTGCCGGCCGAGGCGCAGTGCCCATGACGCGATTCGAGCCCTAAACCAGGCAGCGGTTCGGGGAGAGGTGAACTGGGTTCTGGAAGCTGACATACGCTCCTTCTTCGATAGCCTGAATCGCACATGGCTGAGGGAGATGCTGCAGCATCGGGTCGCGGACGGGTCGGTCATGCGGCTCGTCGGCAAGTGTCTGCACGTAGGCGTGCTGGACGGCGCGGAGTTCTCCGTGCCAGACGAAGGCACGACTCAAGGGTCGGTGATCTCACCGCTGTTCGGCAATATCTACCTCCACTATGTGCTCGACCTGTGGTTTGACCGTGTGGTCAGGCCGAGGTTGGCTGGCAAAGTCCTGCTGATTCGATACTGTGATGACTTCATTATCGGTTTCGAGCGGCAGGAGGACGCCGAGCGGGTGATGGCGGTGCTCGGGCGGCGGATGGAACGCTTTGGACTGACCCTGCACCCGGACAAGACCCGCCTCGTACCCTTTCGGCGCCCGCCGACTGGGGAGGCTGGCGGGAAGGGTCCGGCCACCTTCGACTTTTTGGGCTTCACGCTATACTGGCGTAGAGTCCGCAACGGCCGATGGTACATGTGGTGCAAGACCCGCAGAGCGCGCCTGAGACGCGCCATCAAGGCGGTCTACGACTGGTGTCGCGACCATCGACACCTGCCGGTCAAGGTGCAGCATGCGGCGCTCACGAGGCGCATCCGTGGACACTTCAACTACTATGGAGTGAACGGCAACCTGGAGTGCTTGGTACGGCTCCTGTACCACGCGCAGCGAGCCTGGTTCAAGTGGCTCGGCCGTCGCAGCCAGAAGAGTCGCCTCACCTGGGCGCGGTTCGCGGACCTCCTGAAGGTCTACCCACTGCCCCAACCCCGCGTCACGGTCCAAGTCTGGAGCGGGTGAGCTTGCAAGACGCATCAGCGGAGGAGCCGGATGGTGGAAATCTCCTTGTCCGGATCTGGCGAGGGCCCCGGCCGGGCAACCGGCCGGGGCTACTCTACTGCCCGTAAGGGCAGCTTTCAGCCGTGTTTGATTCATGATACCAATCTGAGTGCGTCTTGGCAATTAGCCTTGATTTCATGCGGTTCTGAGAGAGTCGCTCAAGCCGGTGCGGGCACCGTGTGGCGGAACGGCCCCAACTGCGGTCGGGTAGGGGAGTCCTCTTCGCCGATGGGCTCGACGCCCGACCTGAACCTTCGTCAAAGAGCGCTTCGGCGAGGAAATTTCAAGACCGAACTGCGTTGAAGTGGATCTATACACCCGACTGCACCTGGACTATCATTAAGAAACCATGAGATAGCCACCCTTCACTGAGCACCCCTCGGCACGGGCCGAACACGCCGCATCCTTCGGGTTGCGCGCTGGCCCGCCATACGGTTCGGACCGCGATGGTGCGGCCCCGACGCCCACACCCGCGTCAGCTCGACCGGGCAGGGTCAGGGCCCCGCCCGTCTCCGCTTCGAGCCACGTGGCACGCACGAGGAGGTGACTCAGGAGAAGGCTGGTGTCACTTGCTCGACCTCATGGTGCTGGCTCCCGAGAGCGAGGAGCCTCTCTTCCAGCAGATCCGTCGCCACATCGCGGAGGGCATCCGCCGCGGCGACATCCCCACCGGCGCCCGGCTTCCCTCGACCCGGGCCCTGGCACGCCGCCTGGGTGTCTGCCGCCTGACCGTCATCAACGCCTACGCCGAGCTGGCTGCTGACGTTCTCGTCGAGCCCAGCCACGGCAGCGGTACCTTCGTTCGAAAGGAGTCCCCATGAAGCTCAAATGCCGGGCCTGCGGACAGACCGCGGACCTCAGCCCCCTGCGCATCGGCCGCCCCCACGGCCGCTGCGCCTCCCCCGGAGGTCGCTGGGCGGAGACCGCGATGGCGCGAACGTCCCAGCCACCGCTGATGATCCGCAAGGTCACGGGCCCCGCCGGGGTCGAAGGCGTTCCCGTACCGGGTAACGGGGCTGCACCCCACGGCGCGCGCCCGACGCCGGTGGGGTGTCCCTGAGGCACCCATCTGTTGGGTGTAGCCGACCGGGATCGGCGCCAGGGCAATTGTGCAACAGCCCGTTGCACAATTGCGAAGCTGGGCCAGCCGCGGAGTAGGCGGGAGGGGCGCCTGTGGTTGCGCCGATTCTGCAGACGTCTGCAGAATCAACACCGCCCGCGCCGGCGGCTCCACCGGTCGTACCGAGTGGCAACTGGACAAGATTTGGACAGCACTGCTGACCAAATCCGTGGTGTCGTCTCGGGCGCCGCACGGACACGCTGGGGCCGAAGCCCCACCCTACAGCGGGCGCTCGATGGCGTAGCGGGTGAGCAGGTACCCGTTCCGGCGGTTGCCGTTTCGTCTATGCGTGAGTAGATCGTCAGACTTCACTATATAGACGTGCTTTACAATGCGGTAAAGATGTGCTATTTAGTAAAGTATGAAGGCGCCTACTGAACAGCGAGCTCTGTCTCAGGTCTTCAGCCGCCTCAACGAGCTGCTCGACGAGCCCGTTCTCCCCAGGTCCAGGGCGCGAGGACGTAAGAAGGCAACGGCTGACGGCATGCTCCAGGTCGGGCCGTTCACCTTCGTCGTGGAATGGAGAGGCTCTCCAAACGCTGCGGCGATAGCCGCCGCGGCCGAACACCTGCGGCAATCCACCGCAGCCACGAGAGAGGGAGTCGTCCCCCTGGTCGCCGTCCCGTACATGGGGCCGACGGGCCAGCAGCTCTGCCAGGACGCCGGTGTGGGCTGGCTCGACCTTTCGGGAAATGCCCGCGTCATGGCGCCGGGGCTGCGCATCGTGGTGCAGGGCGAGCCCAACCGGTTCAAGCACCCGGGCCGCCCCTCCAGCGTCTTTGCTCCAAAGAGCGCCCGGGTCGCGCGCTGGCTGCTCATGCACCCGGCCTGTGCTTTCACCCAACGGGAGCTCGCGCGCTCCACCGCGCTGGGTGAGGGGTTCGTCAGTCGCATCGTCGCTCGCCTCGAGCAAGACCAGTTGATCGCCCGGGAGTCCGACGGCCGGGTGCGGGTCATCAACCCGGACGTTCTCCTCGACGCCTGGCGGGAGGTCTACGACTTCTCCAAGCACGACATCATCCGGGGACACGTTGCGGCCCGCTCCAGCGAGGCGCTGACCCGTCGTCTGGCCGAGGCACTGCAACAAGGCGGTTACCGCTATGCTGCGACCGGCCTGGCCGGCGCCTGGCTGGTGGACGGCTTCGCGGGGTTCCGAACCGTGACGCTCTTCCTGGCTGAGGTGCCAGACGCCCCGCTGCTCGAAGCGCTCTCCTTGAGAGAGGAGGGCCGTGGGGCAAACGTCTGGCTGGTCGTGCCGAACGACGAGGACGTCTTCCAGGGCGCCGCCGACCACGACGGCATCCATTGCGCTCATCCGGTCCAGGTCTACCTCGACCTGAAGGCCCAGCCGGAGCGCGCCGCCTCGGCGGCGCGGCACCTGCGGGCCCGTCGGCTGAGGTGGCGCTCCGATGCCTGACAAGCCGACAACCCGACCCTTCCGAGCGACCGGGGCGGCCGCTTGCGCAGCATCGAGCGAGACTTCACGGCGCTGAATGCCCCGGGTCTCCATCTCGCCTTCCAGGACCGCGATCGCGTCACCCTGGAGGGCCAGATCAGGGCACCGGCGCCTCCGGTGGGTGAGTTGGCCCCGGCAATCAGTGCGTCCGCATCCCAGAAGACACGGGCTTTACTTTCCGCCATACACCTCTCGGTACGTCTCTTCTGCGGCCTCGTCCAGCCCGTCCAACAGGTCCTGCAGGCTCACACCCGCGGCGTCCGCCTCGTGACGAAACTCGAGCATGGCGCGCATGGCCGGGGACACCTTCTCCTCGGGGATCAGCAAGGCACCCTCTCCCACCCGTTGCACCAGGAAGGTGGCGCCTGTCGGACGGGGGCGGGAATGGTCAGTCGGCCGCGACGCATGGTCGCCCGATCGCTGGCTTGACGAGACAATGGCAAGCTCTCCTCTTCGTGGCCCTGTTCACGATACCACACGTCCGATGTCACGGCCATCCTCGCACAGGAACTCGAGCTCTACCGGGTCGATTCGCAGCCTCGGTGATGAAGTCCCGGCGGGGGATCAAAGGTCCGGCTCCACCGACTCGTTCACCGCCAATTTCCACCGGCTGGCCCGTGGCGCGCCGGTCCGAGGCTGGGACCGCACCAGCGCTGCTTCCTCGGCGACGCCCTCCACGAGGGACTGCAACGGATCCGCCACCTCTGACTGTCCCACCAACTCCAGGAGATAGCCGAGGCGCTGGACCCAGGCAACGGGACACCGCTTCGCCTCTGCCGCAAGGGACGCGCCGTGCAGGCGCTCGGCGAGCTCCCCCAGGACGGTCGCGACGTTGTCGAGTCCGCCGCACCGGTCCTGGTAGCCGACGAGCTCCAGGGCAGTCACTTCTGGCGTCGCCACTCGAAGCACACCTCGCGGTGTGTTCCGCTCGACCACCGGGGAGGCTTCCATGTCCTGACGGGCCACGAACTCGACCCTCACGCTCCCACAGACGACCGGACGACGATTGTGACGCAGCATCACCTGGAAGACCTGGGGCCGCTGGTGAGCGGCGCCATGCAGCTCGGCCGCGCTGAGCAGCGCCGCGTAGTATGGCTCACCCCAGTGCGCCATGAGCTGCGGGACGAACTGCTCCGCCGGCAGACATCCCAGGCGTCGGTACTCCGGAGGCACCACGACGAAGAAGCCCCGCGTCGGCTCCGCCACCAGCCCCTTCCGCTTCAACCGACGGAGCGCTGCTCTGACAGCTGTGGAAGACCCGCCAATCGAACTCTCCGCGGCGGCCAGGGAGAAGTGGTACCGGCCGACACTGGCCTGGCTGTCAACGTATCGAGCGGCGGATGTGTGCACTAGATGCAAAATCTAACACATAGTGTTCGTGGCTGCAAGTCGCGTACAGATTGGCGGTGAGGGCGCCCGAATCGAGCGTCGGGAGACGCTGGGCCCGGAACTTGAAACTTCGTCAAAGAACAGTTTGGCGAAGTGCGTGTCGCCCCCCACCGTGCACTAGACAATCTAGTATTCAGGGGGGAACGGGGAAACGTACTGTTCATGCCGTATTCCGTCTTGAGTTGTGTGAATTGACTTTGAGATTCACACAACCTACCTCTTTCGATGCCAGTTGAGGAAGCGCTCAAAGACTCCTCCTGGGAGGGCTCGAGGGCAGTCTACAGGCAATCCTAGTGTTGCCCGGATCTCGTGGACAAGTGGTTCGCACCCATACGGATACAACTGGGTCGCGAAGACTAGCGTGAAGCCGCCCTGCTGATAAGCCACGTTGATGTAGTTCTTGGGCGCGCTACGCACGATGAAGAGAGGCGTGATGCCAAGGTGCTCGCACATCTGCAACTTGACATCGAACTCGCCAAGCTCAATGTAGTCGAACGTGTTCTTGATCTCACAACCATACGTGAAGCCGTCTCGGCTTACAATGAAGTCTAGATTGTGCTCGCTCTCAGTCCAGAGTACACCGGCGTGTTCTCGAATACTCCGCCCATGACAAGTGAAGCCGTTCTCGAAGAACGCCTGAGCGAACAGCATCTCAGCATGCAGGCCATAGGCGTGGGCCAAGCTTGGTTCTGAGTACTTCCGGACTATCGCGAGAGCGCGATCTGTCAGTCGTTTCCAATAGCGGAGCTTGTTGTGGAACACGAACTTGATCTTCGCGCCGCCCAACAGCGGCAACTCCTCCGCACGTAACTCACCGATGCCCTGTGTGCCAAGCTAAAGTGAGACCAGCATCGGTCGGTAATTAGTGTAGTGGTGTGGGGGGCGTGGGAGGGGGCGCAGCGAAGGCCGATGATGCGTAGCATCGAGGCCGTAGCGTAGCCCCCTCCCACGCCGCGCGCTGCGCGCGCCCCTACCTACCATGGGGCGGAGAAAGAAGTAGCCCTTTGAAGAAGCGCAACGGGAAGGCTCTGACGAGCCTGTCCATCGCCGCCGAACCTACGCCCGAATCAGGGACCCCCGTGTTGCCTGATGACGGCCTGCAGGCTGTGGAGCCTTTGGAGCCTCGGCCCGATCCCGAAGTTATGGAGCGCCCCACGCGGCGCCACTACAGCGCCCGCTACAAGCTGCGGATACTCGAGCAGACGGACGATCTCGGAGAGGGTCAGATCGGTGCCTTCCTGCGTCGTGAGGGGCTCTACTGGTCCCTCTTGAGCACGTGGAGGAGACAGCGCGACGAGGGCACCCTGGCGGGCCTGGAGCCGCGGACCAGGGGCCGCAAGGCATCGCCGACCGCCAGCCCCGATGCACGGCGCGTGAGGGAGTTGGAGAAGGAGGTCTCGGACCTGGAAAAGCGGCTCAATCAAGCCCTTCTCGTTCTCGATGTCCAAAAAAAAGTCTTGTCGCTCTGCGAGCAGACAGGCACGGACGAGAAGTCGTCGAGCCGCTCTTGATGCAAGCGCTGGATGAACTGAGGGGTGCCGCCGTGGGACAGCGGGCAGGCTGCCTCTACCTGGGGCTCTCGCGTGCCACCGTGCACCGCCGAGCGCACCCGCAACCAACTGGGGACAGGCCGCGTCGCAAAGCGCCAGAGTGGGCCTTGAGCGAGGCGGAGCGACAGAGTTTTCTCGACCTGGCGCACTCGTTACCTTTCGTGGACAAGTCGGCTGCCGAGATCTTCTACACCTTGCTCGACCGCGGTGAGTACATGTGTTCGATCCGCACCATGTATCGGATCCTGGCGGAGCATGCCGAGGTCAAGGAGCGCCGCAATCAACTGCGCCACCCCGTCTACAAGAAGCCCGAGCTGATGGCCACCGCGCCGAACCAGCTCTGGTCCTGGGACATCACCAAACTGCGCGGCCCGTCCAAGGGCGTCTACTACCACCTCTACGTCGTACTCGACGTCTACAGCCGCTATGTCGTCGCCTGGATGCTGGCGTCCCGCGAATCGGAGGACCTGGCCAAGGAGTTGCTGACTGAGGCCTACCGCAAGTTCGGCATCCGGCCTGGCGAACTGACGACCCACTCCGACCGCGGCTCCGCCATGAAAGCGCAGACCGTCATCGACCTTCTCGCCACCCTCGGTGTGACCAAGAGCCAGAGCCGCCCGTATGTCAGCAACGACAACCCCTACTCCGAAAGCCAGTTCAAGACCATGAAGTACCGACCCCAGTTCCCTGGGCGCTTCGGCTCCATGGAGGACGCCCTGGCCTTCTGCCGCGCCTTCTTCGCTTGGTACAACGAGGAACACTACCACTCGGGGATCTGCTGGCTGACGCCCGCGTCGGTCCACTACGGCCAAGCCGATCGGGTTCTCGCCCACCGACACACCGCCCTGACCGCCGCCTTTGAGTTGAACCCGAATCGGTTCCTCATGGGCCGACCCAAGCCCCAGACCCTCCCCCTGGAAGTCTGGATCAACCCGCCCGCCACCACCCTCCCGACCAAGCTCGTCAGGGCCACTGGCGTAACGTAACGTGACGGAATCTGGAGGGCTACGGAATGGGCAGACCCAGGCTATACGCCTCGTCCGCTGACCGCCAGGCAGCATACCGCTCTCGACTCGCGGGCACGACTGAGAAGGCTCCAACTGTACCGAGCAAGCCTCGCCGACCACTGTCAAAGCCGACGCGTCTCGCCCTGTTGCGGCAGGCGACGGAAGATCTCCAACACGAGTACGAATCTTGGTATGAGTCTCTGCCCGAGGCGCTCCAGGACGGGCCCCAGGCAGAGAGACTGGCTGAGGCCATCGAGCAACTGGAGGCCGCGGCCGACATCCTCTCGGGAATCACCCCACCGAGAGGGTATGGCCGCGACTAGCCCCGTTTTCCGCACTTCTCGGACCTGAGTACCCCGTGGACCCAGTTGTCAGGCGTCAGGGACGCCCTTCTGGCGTGCGGCGAGGAGCCTGAGAGTCAGGTCAAGGTCGACATCGAGAATGCGGAGCAGCTGTTGCTGAATCGGCTCTGGCGCGGGGATCTGCCACTGGGTACGACCTGCATGCCGCAACCGTACGAGTGACAGTGTCGAGAGCGTCTGCAGCACGTTGCGCCCGGTGGCTCGTACCGGGCGCTTCACAGGCAGTAGCCCGACCATCTTCTCGTCTCGCGACCGCAGGCCAAGGCGTACGTGGCGCTCAAGGAGGCAGAAGACCAGCAGGGCGATGGACAGGACTGCCACCAGGCCGACTATGCGCTTGTTGTGCTTCAGGAACAACGGCCGGACTTTGAGGGGCCCCTTCCAGTCCGTGAAGCGGCGCTCGCATTCGCTCTGCTGCTTCCAGTCGGTGAAGACAGTCATCTCATCCGCCGTGACTTTCGGGATGTTCGTCGCGATCGTGTAGAAGCCGTCGAAACGCTCCGCTTCCGCGAGCAAGTCGGCATCGAGCTGGTAGCTCAATCCCCATCCCCCCTCGGGTAGTTGGCCGACTGCCCAGCGATAAAGGCGGCCTGCTGACCGAGCACCTACGATCCGTTCCACGGCCGCCTGCGCTCGTTGCGCGGTCTGCTTCTTCCAGTATGCCGAGGTGAACTTCCTCTGCAATTCTTCAAGCTGTCGCTCGACTCGGTCACACTCATCGCGGCGACTGGTTCGGCACGCTGCTTGCTCCTCGGACGAGAACACGTGGAGATGGCGAAATTCGTAGGTCTTGGTCTCCCGTCGTCGGGCGCGCCCACCCTCTTTGCGGGACGCGCTGTCCACGCTTGGAATCTTCCAGTCGAGCTGCCACGCGGTGTCCTGGCACTTGTAGACCGTCTGCGCTTGAGGAGACTTGTCGGCCTGGCGGCGACTCACGTAGGGAAGCTGCTTCCACTGGTCCTCGCGGAGTTGGCTGTAGACGCGCTTCAGCTCGTCAGTGCGAGGCTCGGGGCAGATCCACCATAGCCCCGCGTCTTCCAGTGCCACGCGCTTCTCGTTGCTGACCAGCTTCGAGTCGCCAATCAGGCGAGGCCTCTGCCCAAATCGGTCCCGAATCTCGCAAAAGAGCCCAATGTAGTCGGTCACGGTGTTGATGTCGTTCCGGTTGCCGTCGTAGGTCTTGTGCAGAAGTCCGCCGATGGCGCCGTCCCCAACCACCAGGTTGGCAACGCGTACCTGCTTGCGCCTGGGGTTATTGCGCTGATGGTAGCCGTACGTGATCAACGGCCAGAGCGGATGCTGGCCATCATAGTCGCCCTCGAAGGTCACACTCGTGAGGTCCCAGTGAAGCCGTCCTACGTCCAAGCCGAACGCTTCGATGGCAGACAGGCAGACGCGCGTCTTCAACTCCTCGACGTTATCTGCAACCTCGTCGAGTAAACGGCCCACTCGATCATCCGTCAGCGCTTCTGCCGGGATGCCCAGTATTGGCTCGACTCCGCCTCTGCGCGCCCACTCCTCGAGCTTGTACAGAGGAGAGGGCGCCGTCAACTTGTTCATCACCAGCGCCGTGATGATGTTCCCGCGCTGGTACGGGGCCTGCGGCGCGAGTGGAAGAAGATCGTCCACTATCGCAGGCAGTCGCAGTCTCTCCACGAAGCGTCTGATGACCGGCAATGCCCCCATTGTGTACACACCCTCGACCACCGGAACCGTGTCCGGAGCCGTGTCCGAGGGATCACTGACTGGAGCTGGAGCAAGCGCAGGCACAACAAGTGCTTCCGGACCTCGCCTCGGGTCTCCTGCGCCGCCAATGGGTTGACTCCCAGAACGAATTATCGATGTCTTGGAGTCATGCGGAAAACGGGACTAGCCGCGAGACCACCCGCCGAGGCGGGGTACGACTGAGCAACCACTACACTAATTTCGGTCACCAAGTGGTCTCACAGGGCTTGACATTTTCCGATGTCGATCAAGTAGTTGATGGCCTTGCCAGTGATCCAGTGGAAGTGCTCCCGTTCAAAGCGCACCTCCAACTGCTTCATGTAGAAGACCTCCTCAGGGTGCTCAGCAAAGAACGCTTGAAGGTGCCGGACCGCCTCAAAGATCGCTGGGTCCGGCTTGTGATGGACCTTCCTGATACTCCAGGTGCGCTGCTGCATCACTCACACAGAGCCTACACCTCGACGAGGCCATAGTCTAGACCCTAAACCGCTCTTGGTGCGCACCGCGCCCGTCCTTCCGACAAGATCCGCGTGCCAGGCATCGAGGGCGGAGCGGCGTGACGGTGCCCCCGTCCCGGCTCTGCGGTTCCATGCCGCCTGCCTATAGCTGGCAGGGCGCCCCTTCGACGACAACGAAGGCGGCCGGCCGTTGATCAGACGTCCGCAAACGGGTCCGTCGAACCGGAAGAGCGGAGAGTACGTGAAAGACCTTGAGGAGTTCGCTGCCTGAAATGCACACCGTCAACCCAGCAAGGACACCATCTGTAGCTACCGCTCCGTGCTCGCCGCCTGTGTGCCTTCGTGGGTCCCCAATTACAGCCACCAGCGCGCAGGGCGGCAGGAGCGGCCAGGATTGCGCGAGCGGCCGCAAGGGAGGGACCATCACAGCCACTCTGCCGGTGACGGGTGGTGCCACCCTCACCGGGTTGACAGGCGGATGGGGCGCCAATCTAGCCAAGCTCGTCGCGGGCAGAGCCTGCATTAACGGCGCGAACCGGCCCCAGTGCTGGCCGGGCCGGAGCACGGCGCCAGTCCTCTGGCGGCAGGTTTCCCTTAGGTAACCATCCGATGCCAATCTCTGAAGTACTAGCTCCTGGGAGGACTTCCCGAATGGGCGAGGGGATAGTGCCCACGGCCTGCAAGACGTGCGAGGAGGACCGGGCCTTTCTTCGCACGATGGTGTGGCCGTCGTGTGAAACCATGGACCGACCCGTGCGGGTGGTCGACTTGTTCTGCGGCGGCGGTGGACTCAGCCTGGGCGTCGCGGAGGCCGCTCGCCGGGTTGGCCGCGGGACGGTCATCGCCCTCGCTGTCGAGGCTGACGAAGGAGCAGCCGACGTCTACGCGCTGAACTTTGCCGACGCCGACCTCCGGCGAGTGGACGTCTCCAGCCTGTTCGACGGCGAGGTCGCGGCCCCACTGACAAAGTCGGAGCGCACCCTCGCGAAGGCCATAGGGCAGGTCGACATCCTCGTCGCCGGGCCGCCATGCCAGGGTCACTCCGACCTCAACAACCACACACGGCGGGAAGACCCGCGCAACGCTCTCTATCTCCGTGCCGTCCGCGCGGTCGAGGTTCTCCAGCCGACGTGCGTCCTCATCGAGAACGTCCCCGCGGTCCAGCACGACAAGGGCAAGGTTGTCGATGCTGCATTGGCTGCACTCTGCGCCCAAAACTACACAGCGGCCGACGCTGTCCTCGATCTAGTCAAGTTTGGCGTTCCACAGCATCGACGGCGACACATCCTGCTTGCAGTCCGCGGCCACCGGATCGACCCGACCGCAATCCTTGAGACAGAGTCCCCTTGCAATGAGCACGGGCCCCGCAGCGTTCGGTGGGCAATCGACGACCTTCTCGACGTGTCGGCGGACTCGGGACCCGATTCCCCGTCGAAGCCGACGCCGGAGAACCTTGAGCGCATGCGTTGGTTGCACGCCGCGCCCGCCCGGACGGATCTCCCGAACTCAATGCGTCCGAAGTGTCACCGCGACAAGCAGCATTCGTACGTCTCGATGTACGGACGGCTCAACTGGGACGACCCGGCTCAGACGATTACCACGGGCTTTGGCTCCATGGGACAAGGGAGATTCGTTCATCCAGCCCTCCCACGGACGATAACGCCCCACGAAGCTGCTCGCCTCCAGACCCTTCCTGATTTCTACGACCTCGACACGACCAAAGGTCGCGGTGCTTGGGCTATGGTCATCGGCAACGCCGTGCCACCTCTGCTCGCCGTACACCTGGTCGAACCCCTTCTGTGCGATCTCCTAGCTGCTGAGGTGCCGGACCAGCGTCACGAGACGAAGTTGCCCCAGGATCCGACTAGGCGTCGCGCTGGCACGCCGGCCGCCTCCAGCGATCTAATCCGAACACGCATGCGTACCACCAAGCGGCGCGACACTAAACCGGAACTCGCCCTACGGTCGGCGCTCCATATGATGGGGCTGCGGTTCCAGGTCGACCGCGCTATCAACGGCAACCGCCGCAAAACCGACATCGTCTTCCCGAGAGAGCGCGTCGCCGTGTACGTCGACGGCTGCTTTTGGCATGCCTGTCCGGACCACGGTACGATACCGAAGGCGAACCGCCAGTGGTGGGTCAACAAGTTAGAGAGCAACAAAGCTCGCGACGCGGCTACGACCGAGGCGCTGACTGGGGAGGGCTGGCTCGTCCTGCGTTTCTGGGCACACGAGGACGCTAATGCCGCAGCTCAAAGGGTGTACGACCAACTCCGATCCATCCGGTCCGGCGACAACGGCTACGGGAACGGCGCGCCACCGACCGATCGGCAGAAGTGTCACACCCGGGCGACATGATAGACCGATGCAGTGCTCTCCGCGACTACACTCCGTCGGCCCGAGCGTCTCCCGTGAGTAGCTGGGACGCCGCACTCCTGGACTTGGACGACACCGGCCTCCCCCGAATCGCTCGTCAGCGCCGTCTCGTACTCGAGGATGGGAATGGACCGCAAAGGGTAGACCTTTCGTGGGTCGACGAGGTCGCGCTCGCACTGATTGACATGGCTTACGCCCGGCACCAGGACCTCACCATTGTCTACCCGGCGCCGGCCGGCCAAGTGGCCGTGCTTCTTGCTGCCCAGCTCTTGCTTCGGCACTTCCTGGAAGGCAACCGCTCATCATCGGTCGGCATCATCACGGCTGACACTACAATGGCTACCCGGACTTGGAACGCGTTGCGAATAGCCACGATCGGAAGCCGCGTCCCGATCGCCGAGGTCTTCCCGTGCTATCGTGCCGGCCCTGACGGCGAGTACCCGGGTGGCGGCGGCCGTCTCAAGGGAGTCATCGTTGGCCAAGCGTGTAAGGGCTGGAACGTCGACCACCTCATCGTCGACCGTCTCGCCGGACCGGTCCGCGTCGATACTGATCAGGCATCAATCGAGATCGTAGCTGACCCGACTGATCCCGCCCTCCGACTGGCCGAGGATAACGGCAGGGCAATCTGGGGCTGGTCGGAGGCGACGCTGGCGAGCGGCCAAGCACTGGAGCGACGGGGGAGCCACACAGTTCCCTTCTCGGTGGCCTCGGACCGCCTGGAGACACTGGCCGTCGGCGTCTCCGTCCGGCTTCGCGTCGCCCACCACACCCAGGCCGAGGCGGCGGTAGCGCGAGCCCGGGAGGACCTGCGGCTGCTGCGGGTGATGTCGCCTCGCGGCGCGGACCGCAATGTCGAGCGGGGCCTCTCGGTCGCCTGGCACCACCTGGCTACCCTCTGCTCGCTACCGTGCCGCCCCTCCCGCTTCGACAGGTTCAGTGGACTGCCTCCCGTCGCGGCGCGATCTACGCGCACCTTCGCGGCTGAGCTGACGAGCTGGGCAGCCACTCTCGACGAGGACCGGTCGGAAATCGCAACCATCCTGGCCAGCGACATCGCCGACCTACGCTCCGCCCTCGAGCTTGGGAACCCCTTCGAGGAGATGCTCCGCGATCTGGCGCGCGAAGACTGCGAGACCGTAGTCGTAACCAGGACGCGGACGGCATCGCAGGCGTTGCTCGACGCCCTCGGCGTGCCGACTACCAGCAACTCGCTTGGGAGGCTCACCGTCAGCCAAATCGGTGGTCTTCACCGGCAGGGCTCCTGGCCCCGAGCAATATTTGTGGGCGAGCCGTCCCCTTGGGACTGGCACCGGATCCTCTCCGGCCTCGCGTCCGTCGTCGAGGTCTTTACCCTCGGCGAACACTCCGCACAGGGTTGCGCAAAGCAGGTTGAGGCGACGCGCTGCGCCCAGGATCACTGGGGCAGTGACGAAGTGCGTGGCAGTGCCTGGCGGCAGATCGTGGGCGGCACCCCGCCGCCCACATCGGCAGGCGCCGTCCGCCGGGGAACGCCAGTGGTGGTTGCCGACGGCGCCGAGTACGTCCCTGAGCGAGACCCCTTCGAGCCGCTCTCTTCACTGTTCGATCTCGACCCACTCGACATCGGCGGCGAGGGCCCTGCGCGCGGCCTCGCCCGACAGTCCGATCAGGGTGAGTGGTCCGCCACCGCCCCTGCCGTCGAGGTCATCACCGATCGCGGCCGGCTTCTGCTCGAGATGGGCAAGCCGGTTGACGTGCGCGATGGCCAGAAGATCGAGGAGCGCCGGCCCGAGCAGCTCAAGCCCGGCTCCATCCTTCTCGTCGGTCGTAGCCAGGGACGCGTGGGCCTGCTGGAAGCGCTGGAGGAACGGCTGCGCCACCGCCCGGACCTCGTCGCCGCCCGCTATCTTCTCGACGACTACCGCCGCCTCGTGCGGACGCGGTGGGCCGAGAGCCGCATGACCCCCACCAAACTACACCATGCCATGACGGATCTGGGCTGTGACCGGACTCCCGCCGCCGTCCGCTCGTGGGTCACCGAGGGTACGATGGCTCCCCAGCACCTCGAGGATCTCCAGTACCTCAATCGAGCGCTCGGGCTTGGCTTGAGCGACATCCACATGCGTGAACTCTTCGCCGGCGTCCAGAGACGCCGCGGCTTCCGCCGGGCTGCCGGTCGCGCCCTCGCCGTCGCCGCGCGCGACTCGACCGTCGTCGCCGACGACGAGCGGCTCGACGCCGACACCGGACTCACCGTCGCCGATCTGCGCGACGCGGTCGTCGAGGCGACCGTGCTCTCGGTCAAACCGTGCGACGATCCTGTCCCAATCACCCTTCTCGGCACGTTGGAGGAGCGATGACCCGGCTCACAGACGAGGACGCCACTCGGTTCATCACCTGGATGCTCGACGGGGTCGTAGCTGAGGGTCG
>Ga0172369_10005712_pt1 | contig 15187 bp, 17 predicted proteins | sample LakKiv25m_FD_114539 | JGI IMG/M metagenome (GOLD analysis project Ga0172369, IMG submission 114539) | Freshwater microbial communities from Kabuno Bay, South-Kivu, Congo - kab_022012_11.25m | ecosystem: Environmental > Aquatic > Freshwater > Lake | place: Democratic Republic of the Congo...
ATCTGTCCCGCAAAGTTATTTATTTACTACAACGGAGCTATTGATGAAAGTTTATTACGACAAGGACTGTGATCTGAGCCTGATCAAGGGCAAGACCGTGGCCATCATCGGCTACGGCAGCCAGGGCCATGCGCACGCGCAAAACCTCAACGACAGCGGTGTCAAGGTGGTGGTGGGTCTGCGCAAGGGTGGCGCCTCTTGGGAAAAGGTCGGCAAAGCGGGCCTGAACGTCATGGAAGTCAACGACGCGGTCAAGATCGCCGACGTGGTGATGATCCTGTTGCCCGACGAGCAGATTGCCGAGGTGTATACCAACAACGTGGCGCCCAACATCAGGCAGGGCGCATCGCTGGTGTTTGCGCATGGCTTTAACGTGCATTACAACCAGGTCATTCCGCGTGCCGACCTGGACGTGTGGATGGTGGCACCAAAGGCCCCGGGCCACACGGTGCGCAGCACCTATGTGCAAGGTGGTGGCGTGCCTCAGTTGATTGCCATTCATCAGGATCGTAGTGGCAAGGCGCGCGATTTGGCGCTGTCGTACGCCATGGCCAATGGCGGCGGCAAGGCCGGCATCATCGAAACCAGTTTCAAAGAAGAAACCGAAACCGACCTGTTCGGTGAACAAGCTGTGTTGTGCGGTGGTGCGGTGGAACTCGTCAAGATGGGCTTTGAGACACTGGTGGAAGCAGGTTACGCCCCTGAAATGGCGTATTTTGAGTGCCTGCACGAACTCAAATTGATCGTTGACCTGATTTATGAAGGCGGTATCGCCAACATGAACTATTCGATCTCCAACAACGCCGAATTTGGCGAGTACGTCACTGGCCCGCGCGTGGTCAACGAAAGCTCGCGCGCGGCCATGCGTGAAGCGCTCAAGAACATTCAGAACGGTGACTATGCGCGCAATTTCATCCTGGAAGGCCGCACCAACTACCCTGGCATGACGGCGCGCCGACGCAATCTGGCGGCTCACCCTATCGAGCAAGTGGGTGCCAAATTGCGTGCCATGATGCCCTGGATTGCCAAGAACAAACTGGTCGATCAGACGCGCAATTGAGTCTTTTGCCAGTCAACTCAAAAGGCCACTGCGGTGGCCTTTTGTTATTATGAAGTGAACATCACCTTAAACCCTCATGGATGACCCCACCCCATCGGATCTGGCTGAACTCGATTCACCCCTGAAGAAGCGCAGAAAAGGCGTTTATGTCTTGCCCAATCTGTTCACGCTGGCTGCACTGTTTGGTGGTTTTTACGCCATCGTGATGGCGATCAATGGCCGTTTTGAGCTGGCGGCGGTGGGAGTTTTCTGTGCCATGGTGCTCGACAGTCTGGATGGCCGCGTGGCGCGCATGACCAACACCCAAAGCGCGTTTGGCGAGCAGATGGATTCGCTCTCGGACATGGTGTCGTTTGGTGCCGCGCCTGCGTTGGTGGCGTATGTGTGGGCGCTCAAGGGTTTGGGGCGTTGGGGCTGGATTGCCGCCTTTGTCTATTGTGCTTGCGCCGCGCTGCGGCTGGCCCGTTTCAACGTTAACACAGCGGTCGTCGATAAGCGCTATTTTCAGGGGCTGCCGTCGCCTGCCGCGGCAGCGTTGGTGACGGGCTTTATCTGGGTTGCCACCGACTTGGGGTTACCGGGGCGTGATTTGGCTTGGCCGATGTTTGTGACTGCTTTGTATGCCGGGCTGACCATGGTGACCAATGTGCCGTTTTACAGTTTCAAGGACGTGCACATGAAGCGCAGCGTGCCGTTTGCAGTGATTGTGTTGATCGCCATCGGCATTGCCGTAATCAACATCGACCCGCCGATCGTCTTGTTCGGGATTTTTGTGGCTTACGGTTTGAGTGGCTACTTGGTGTATTTCTGGCGCAAAGCCAAGGGCATTCCCGCCAGCGTGATCAGCACCTCGACCGAAGAGCCTGAAGAGCGCGGGCTGCACCAGTAAGGTTGTGGTACATTGTGACTATGCAAAAAATGCTTCTAGGCCTACTACCGACACCCAGCGGGTGGAGTTGTTAGCGCCTGATTGCAGCAACCCAGCATAGCCCGCATGCCAGTCGCAGCGGGCTATTTTTTTGTCTGGTGCGAACGGTGCGATTATTGAAATACTTTGGAGAATCGTGATGACCGAAAAATTGGTGATTTTTGATACCACGTTGCGTGATGGTGAGCAGTCGCCTGGTGCGTCGATGACGCGCGACGAAAAACTGCGTATTGCGCGCCAACTGGAACGCCTGAAGGTGGATGTCATCGAGGCCGGTTTTGCGGCCAGCTCCAACGGTGACTTTGAATGCATTCAGACGATTGCCAGACACATCAAGGATTCCACCGTGTGTTCGCTCTCGCGGGCCAACGACCGCGATATTTCACGCGCCGCTGATGCGCTGCAAGGGGCCAACCGGGCGCGCATTCATACCTTCATTGCCACCTCGCCGGTGCACATGGAAAAAAAGCTGCGCATGACGCCGGAGCAGGTACTTGAGCAGGCCAAGCTGGCGGTGCGTTTTGCCCGTAACCGTGTGGCTGATGTCGAGTTCAGTGCTGAGGACGCCTACCGCAGTGAAGAAGACTTTTTATGCCGCGTGATCGAAGCGGCCATCAACGAAGGTGCCACCACCATCAACGTGCCCGACACCGTGGGCTACGCCATCCCCGAGCTGTACGGCAATTTCATTCGCAGCTTGCGCCAGCGCGTGCCCAATTCAGATAAGGCGATCTGGTCGGTGCACTGCCATAACGATCTGGGCATGGCGGTGGCCAATTCGCTCGCGGGCGTCAAGATTGGCGGCGCGCGCCAGGTGGAATGCACCATCAACGGCTTGGGCGAGCGCGCGGGTAATTGCAGCCTGGAAGAGGTGGTGATGGCGATTCGCACGCGCCGTGACTACTTTGATCTGGAAGTGGGTGTGGATGCCAGCCAGATTCTGGCTGCCAGCCGCATGGTGAGCCAGACCACCGGCTTTGTGGTACAGCCCAACAAGGCCATTGTGGGTGCCAACGCGTTTGCGCACACCGCCGGCATTCACCAGGACGGCATCATGAAGGCGCGCGACACCTACGAGATCATGCGTGCTGAAGACGTGGGCTGGTCGGCCAACAAGATGATTCTGGGCAAGTTGAGTGGCCGCAACGCCTTCAAGCAACGTTTGCAGGAACTCGGCGTTCAGATGGACAGTGAGGCTGAAGTGAACCTGGCGTTTGCCAAGTTCAAGGACCTGGCCGACCGCAAGAGCGAGATTTTTGACGAAGACATCCTGGCGCTGGTCAGCGAAGAAAGCGTGCAGCAAGGCAGTGACCGCTTTGGCTTTGTTTCTTTGTCGCAGCACAGCGAAACGGGCGAGTTGCCGCAAGCCACGGTGGTGATCACCATGGACGGCAAAGAGGTGAGCGGCCAAGCGAACGGCAACGGGCCGGTGGACGCATCGTTGAAGGCGATCGAGGCCAATGCCAAGAGCGGCAGCGAGATGGTGCTGTATTCGGTCAACGCCATCAGCGGCTCCACGGAAAGTCAGGGGGAAGTGACGGTGCGTCTGCAAAGCAGTGGCCGCATCGTCAACGGTGTGGGGGCAGACCCGGACATTGTGGTGGCGTCGGCCAAGGCGTACATCAGCGCTCTGAACAAGCTCTTTAGCCAGGTGGAGCGGGTCGCTGCCCAAGGTTGATTTTGCTTACACCTTTTATTTCAGTTGAAGAAAACGGTGCAAGTACTTGTCACATTGAATATTTTTGCGCTTAAACTCCGGGCCGTTGAAAAGTCACGGCCCGGAGCTTGAACGATGCGTCATTTTTTTCAGGTTTCTCTGCGCAAAGCCCGCAGCAGCGTTGTTTGTCTGTTGGGTGTTTTTCTGGGCTTGTCGCTGATGCCGCTGTTATCCGCACAGGCTGCGACGGGTAGCACGCGGGTATCCAAGGTCTATGCAGGCAAAGCGAGTGTTTCGAAGGCAAAAAAATCAGTGCAGGTGAGCAAGCGTCGCATTGCACGCAAATCGAAGTTGGCGCGCGCCACGCCGTCGGTGGGGCAGTTGGCCGGTTTGCAGGCCACGCCCGACGAGCTAAAGCTCAAGTCAAGTGCGGCGCTGGTGGTGGACCAGCAAACCAATGAGGTGCTCTACAGCAAAAATGACAAGGCGGTCTTGCCGATTGCTTCGCTCACCAAACTGATGACCGGGTTGCTGGTGGATGAAGCCAAACTGCCGCTGGACGAACAGATTGCGATCACACAAGATGACGTGGACACTGAAAAAGGCAGTCGTTCACGCCTGTTGGTGGGGAGTCGGCTTACCCGGGGGGAATTGCTGCACCTGGCCCTGATGTCCAGTGAAAACCGGGCAGCTCACGCGCTCGGACGCACCTACCCGGGGGGGCTGAGCGTTTTTGTGTCTGCCATGAACAACAAAGCGCGCGTTCTGGGCATGACCGACACGGTGTACACCGAACCCACAGGTTTATCGAGCCATAACAAATCCAGTGCCCACGACCTGGCTAAATTGGTGGACGTTGCGTCGCAATACCCGCTGCTGCGTGAGTTGACGACTTCACCAAGTTTTGCGGTGGCGCTAGGACGCCGTTCGGTTCAGTTCAAAAATACCAATCGACTGGTGCGTAATCCGTCGTGGGACATTGGCCTGCAAAAGACGGGTTACATCGCGGAAGCCGGGCGTTGCTTGGTGATGCAAACGCGCATTGCGGGTCGTAATCTGATCATGGTATTTCTTGACTCGGCGGGCACGCTCACGCGCATTGCCGATGCGCAACGTGTTCGGCGCTGGCTCGAGTCCGCCGGGAATGTGGCGGTACGCAACGAGGTTGCGCTAACGCCAGAATTGTCAGCAATCTGACCGGATCAGACCTCGCTGCGCTGAAACAATCAGCACGATTGAAAGCCCAATCGGTGTGAAATTTCCTCAGCCGTCGATTTGAGTCGAGGCAACCACGCCTCGTCCATACGGCCTGCAGGTGCAGATACTGACAGCCCGGCCACCAGGCGTCCCTGATCGTCGTAAATACCTGCTGCCATGCAGCGTACGCCCAACTCCAGCTCTTCGTTGTCGTTGGCGTAACCTTCGCGCTTCACGCGCGCAAGCTCACGCTCAAGCGCGGGCAACTGTGTCAAACTGTTTTTGGTGTGACCGCTCAAGCCTGTGCGTGCCGCGTAGGCGCGAATCTTGTGCGGATCATCACTGGCCAGAAACAATTTGCCAACGGAGGTGAGGTGCAAAGGTGCCCTACCCCCAATGGCGCGTATCACCTGCATGCCGGAGCGCTCGCTGAAAGCGCGTTCGATATACACAATTTCATCGCCCTGGCGCATGCTCAGATTGACCGGCTGTTGCGTCATACGGTGCAGTTCGTGCATTGGCGCGACCGCAGCGTCGCGTACGTTGAGGCGGTTTTTGACCAGGTTGCCAAGTTCCAGCAAGCGCATTCCCAGCCGGTACGTGCCCGACTGTGGTCGGTCCACAAATCGGCCGGTGGCCAGATCGTTCAGGATGCGATGGGTTGTTGATGCGTGCAATCCGGCTTTTTCACTGATTTCCTTGAGCGACATGGCATCCTCGCGAGCGGCGAGGATGTCGATCAGTGTGAACATGCGTTCAATCACCTGGACGGTGGGTGTCAGAGGGGTCGTTGGATCGGATTTGCGCATCATCTTTTTTTGCTTTGACCCCCTCATTTTACTTGGTGAAATGGTGCGTCAGTCGGGATCGTTGATAAGCCAGCGCCCCTGTGTCGGCAACTCGTGCGGGGCAAAGCGCGACTTGTAAGACATTTTCTGGCAGCCATCAATCCAGTATCCAAGGTACACGTAAGTGAGACCCAGGCTGCGCGATGGCACAAAATCTGCCACCGGTATGCGGATCGACTGGCACGCCTGACACGCATCACAGTGCGAGCGGTAAACAAAGGTTCCGCTGCGCCTGAATCCATTGGCAACAAGTTGCGCGTAGGCCGCGTCGTCGATGAGTTCGCTGGGTGCCATCACCTGGGAGCGTGCGCGCTTGCCAGGCAAATAGCCGCAGGCGTAGGTGACGGTGGTGTAGGACTGCAGCCCAGCGTGAGCCAGGTGCAAAGAGTCGTTCACGGTGTGGCGTTATGGGTGGCAAGAAGACGCTGTCAGTATAGGGGTAAACCGCCAGTTGGGGGCCGTCTGCGCGCTGGCATGTGCCACATGTTGCAGGAACCATTCACGCGGAACTTCACGCGCTCCCATGCAAGCCAGATGGCCTGTGTTTTGCTGGCAGTCGATGTGCGTTACGCCAAACTGGCGACACATCGTCACCAGCGCCGCCAAGGCAATCTTTGAGCTATCGGAGCTGCGATGGAACATTGATTCACCAAAAACTGCCTTGCCCAGTGCCACAAAATACAAGCCGCCGTGCAAGGCGCCGTCGATCCAGGTTTCCACGCTGTGTGCCAACCCGGCATGATGCAGTTGCGTATAGGCTTGCACCATGGACGGTACGATCCATGTGCCCGACTGTCCGTGGCGCAGACTTTGCGCGCAAGCGTTGATGACATCCGCAAACGCCGAGTCCACCCGAATTTCGCAGTTGGGTGAGCGTGCAAACTGCTTCAGGCGTTTTTTGAATGAGGTTCGCACATGAAAATCGGCAACCGCGAGCACCATGCGCGGCTGCGGACTCCACCAGAGAATGGGTTGCCCCGGGCTGAACCAGGGAAAAATCCCGTGCCGGTACGCCTTTGTCAGCGTCTCAACTGAAAGATCAGCCCCGGCGCACAGCAGGCCGGACGCATCGGTGTCTGCTCCCCACGCGCTCTGCACAGGCGGAAACGGCGTGCCTGGGGTTAACCATGTCAAAACGGGTTGGCTATCTGGCATTCAGTGCCTGTTTTGGTTACGGCGAAGCCGCAGCGACCCGGTACAATGCTTGTCGTCGGGGCGTAGCGCAGCCTGGTAGCGCATCTGGTTTGGGACCAGAGGGTCGAAGGTTCGAATCCTTTCGCCCCGACCATTGGTTTTGTTCTTTGGAGCACAGCCCGTAGCTCATCTGGATAGAGCACGAACCTTCTAAGTTCGGGGTAACTGGTTCGAGCCCAGTCGGGCTGGCCATCAATTGGCAGCTTCCAGTCCATTTTTGAAGTGGTCCAGCATGCGCTGCTGGCACAGTGACTTGTCCCTGGACTTAAGGGCTTGCATCAGGGCGCGATGTTCCATCAGCGATTCCTGAATGCGACCGGATTTCAGCAATGAATTGTGGCGGTTGAGTTTCATCACCTTTCGCAAGTCTGCCACCATCTGGTTACGCCAGCGGTTGTTGGCGATTTCCAGCAGTTGCATGTGAAAGCGCTCATTGACCGCGAAAAACCGTTCCCGATTGAGTTGATCGGGTCGGGCTGCCCGCTCCAGTTCTTCATGCAGCGACAACAGTTGTTGTAATTGTGCCGGGCTGGCGGTGTCGGCCACCACGGCTGCGGCATCCGATTCGAGCAAACCGAGCAGGTGATACACGTCTGCCAGGTCGCGCTCGGATACTTCAGTCACATACGCGCCACGGCGCACCTTCATCGTGACCAGACCTTCGGCGGCCAGCACCTTGAGCGCCTCTCTGAGTGGCGTGCGGCTGATGCCGTAGTCTTGTGCAATTTTCAACTCATCAATCCAGCTACCCGGCTCCAGTTCCCGGTTGAAGATGCGCTGGCGCAGCAGTTCTGCGACTTCTTCATACAGCGCACGGGGTGCTAATGACATCTCGGACATGGTGCAAATTGTAAGCTCGGTGGAATTTTTTGCATCAATAATTATAAATAACGTAAACTTGCTTCCGATCACACCGTCCTTGCAGCGCCCTGCTTGTCAGCGCCTGTGCTGCTGACGACAATGCGCAGCCAACCTTATCACCAAGCCAATTGCCATGACCAAACCGACTAACGAATCCCAGCCATCCGACATGTCCGCGTGGGCCAAAGCTGCAGCCAAGTCCGTCCCTGGCGGCAATGTGGATGCGCTGAACTGGCAAACGCCAGACGGTATCACGGTCAAACCGCTGTACACCGCGGCCGACACCGCCAACTTGCCTTACGCCGACACGCTGCCCGGTTTTGAGCCGTTTTTGCGCGGCCCGCAGGCCACCATGTACGCGGTGCGGCCTTGGACCATTCGTCAATACGCAGGTTTTTCGACCGCAGAAGAATCCAACGCGTTTTATCGTAAAGCGCTGGCTGCAGGCGGGCAGGGCGTGAGCGTGGCCTTTGACTTGGCCACGCACCGCGGCTATGACAGTGACCATCCGCGTGTAACCGGCGACGTGGGCAAGGCCGGCGTGGCCATCGACAGTGTGGAAGACATGAAGATCCTGTTTGACGGCATTCCGCTGGACAAGATCAGCGTGTCGATGACCATGAACGGCGCGGTACTGCCGATTCTGGCGGGCTATGTGATTGCAGCGGAGGAACAGGGTGTTTCGCAGGACAAGCTCTCGGGCACTATCCAGAACGACATCCTCAAAGAGTTCATGGTGCGCAACACCTATATCTACCCGCCCGAGCCCTCCATGCGCATCATCGGCGACATCATCGAGTACACGGCCAAGAACATGCCGAAATTCAACTCGATTTCCATCAGCGGCTACCACATGCAAGAGGCCGGTGCCAATCAGGCGCTCGAATTGGCTTTTACGCTGGCCGATGGCAAGGAATACGTCAAAACCGCCATTGCCAAGGGCATGGATGTCGATGACTTTGCCGGTCGCCTGAGTTTTTTCTGGGCCATTGGCATGAACTTCTACCTGGAAGTGGCCAAGATGCGAGCGGCGCGCCTGCTGTGGTGCCGCATCATGAAGGGCTTTAACGCCAAAAAGCCCAAGAGCCTGATGCTGCGCACGCACTGCCAGACCAGTGGCTGGAGCCTGACCGAGCAAGACCCGTACAACAACGTGGTACGCACCACCATCGAGGCCATGGCTGCCGTGTTCGGTGGCACGCAAAGCTTGCACACCAACAGCTTTGACGAAGCCATCGCGCTGCCAACGGAGTTCAGCGCTCGCATTGCCCGCAACACCCAGCTCATCATCCAGGAAGAGACACACATCACCAATGTGATCGACCCCTGGGCGGGCAGCTACATGATGGAAAAGCTCACGCAAGACATGGCCGACGCGGCCTGGGCGATCATCGAAGAAGTCGAAGCCATGGGTGGCATGACCAAAGCCGTTGATTCGGGCTGGGCCAAGCTCAAGATCGAGGCTGCGGCGGCAGAAAAGCAGGCGCGCATTGACAGCGGCAAAGACGTCATCGTGGGCGTGAACAAGTACAAGCTCAAGTCTGAAGACACCATTGAAGCGCGCGACATTGACAACATGGCGGTGCGGGACGCACAGATCGCCCGGCTTCAGAATGTCAAGCAAAAACGCGATGCAGCCCAAGTCAAACAAGCGCTGGAAGCTATTGAAAATGCAGCATCCAGTGGCACGGGCAACCTGCTGGACCTGACCATCAAGGCGGTGCGGGTACGTGCCACGGTAGGTGAAATCAGCGACGCGATGGAGAAGGCTTTTGGCCGTCATCGCGCCGATACGCAAAAGGTGACCGGTGTGTACGCAGCCGCTTATGACAGCGCCGAAGGTTGGGACAAGCTCAAGCAAGAGATTGCGCAATTCGCCACCGAACAGGGCCGGCGCCCGCGCGTGATGATCAGCAAGCTGGGGCAAGACGGACACGACCGCGGCGCCAAAGTGGTCGCCACCGCGTTTGCCGACCTCGGCTTCGACGTGGACATGGGGCCATTGTTCCAGACCCCTGAAGAATGCGCCCGTCAGGCGATTGAAAACGACGTGCATGCCGTGGGTGTGTCCACGCTGGCCGCCGGCCACAAGACGCTGGTTCCCGCCATCATTGCTGAACTTAAAAAGCAGGGTGCCGACGATATTGTTGTGTTCGTTGGCGGCGTGGTGCCGCGCCAGGATTACGACTTTTTGTACCAGGCGGGTGTCAAGGGCATCTACGGCCCGGGCACGCCGATCCCGGCCAGCGCCAAGGATGTGCTGGAGCAGATCAAGAAGGCACTTGCGGCTTGAAGCGCCGATTGATATACTGTAATACCGTATTTCAACAGGAGCGTATCATGGCTGTATCGGTTCGCATGGACCCGCTGATGGAAAAAGAGTTGGAGCAGGCCGCCAAGCGGCGCGGCATTACCAAGTCGCAGTTCATCATCGAGGCAGTTGAACGCTCGCTGGGGCGCAAAGACCCCTATGCCCTTTACCAACAGGTGATGCGCGAGATGGGTGACGACCCGCGTACCCCATTGGTCACGCAAGCGTTTGCTAACGAGTCGCAAACGTCCTATGACACAGATCGATCGCGCGCCGCGTTGATTGCCAAATTGCGAGCCAAGCATGGCCTCAGCGTTGATTGATGCCAGTGCGATGGTGGCGGTGTTTGCGCCGCGCGAGCCCCAAGCCGAGCGCTACCGCGACTTGCTGGCTTTGGCAGCGCTGGAACACTGGTCTTTGTCCACCACCTGGCCTTGCGTGGTCGAGGCATGCTATCTGGTGTCGCCCCCGCAGCGGTATGCCTTGCTGAGTTGGATCGGCCAGGGGGGTGTGATGGTGTTTCCATTTGACCAGAGTGCACTGCTGGACTTTGTACCCCAGATGCAGCGCTACACCGAACAGCCGCGCACCGAGATGGATCTGGCCGATGCGTCCTTGCTGGAACTGGCCACACAAACCGGTGTGACGACCATCATGACGTTGGATAAGCGCGATTTTTCGCGTTACCGACTGCCCGATGGCCGCGCGTTTGAGATTTTGTAAATTCCATGAATAAGGCTTTGTTACCTTCATTGTTGATCGGTATTTTGCTTGTGGCTTTTGATTTGATATGTATCATTGGTATGTATTAAATTCATGGAGACTATCGTGACTGTCGTAACCCCAATTTCAAAGCGCCCTGCGATGTCTTCGCCAACTGTTGCCAAGGTATTTACCACGGGCCGCAGCCAAGCGGTACGCCTGCCCAAAGCGTTTCGGTTCGACACCCAAGAAGTAACAATTGAGCGCGAGGGTGACGCGGTGATCATGCGTCCCAAACGTTCCGAGGACGAGTGGTGGTCCGAGGTGGTGCAGGCTTTGCAAGGGTTCGAGGGAATGGACTTTGTTGACCGTGATCGCGCCCCCTTGGTTGACGACATTGTGTCGTTTGACGAAGCGCTCCCACCTCAGAATTGAGGTCTCACGTGCGCTATTTGCTCGACACCAACATCTGCATTTATGCCATGAAGCATCAGCCTGACGTGTTACGCCGAATGCAACAGGCCAGACGCGATGGTTTGTGCGTCAGTGCCATCGTCGCTGCTGAGCTGGCGTTTGGTGTAGCGCGAAGTGCGCAGGAGCATCGAAAAAAAAACGAAGTCTCATTACAGCGTTTTTTGGCTGCGATTGCCGTTCAGCCTTGGCCGTCGCAAGCGATCTGGGCGTATGGTCAACAGCGGCAAATGCTCAAGCAGGCTGGTACACCGATCGGTGAACTTGATTTACTGATTGCCGCGCATGCACAGACGCTTGGCTTGACGCTGGTCACCAACAACACCCGCGAGTTCGAGCGTATTGAGGGTCTGAAGCTTGAGAACTGGGTCGAGCAAGAGCCGATTGAAGTAATCAAGGCAGGGCCAAAAAATTGAATACCCAGAGTCGGCAGATGCTTGAAGCGATTCTTCAGGGGAACGGTTCCGTCCAGCGTCGCGCCATGGCCAAGGCCATCACGCTGCTCGAAAGCACTCGGGCTGACCACCGCACGCAGGCCGATGTGCTGCTGACTGCGCTGTTGCCGCACACGGGTCAATCTTTGCGACTGGGCATCAGCGGTGTGCCGGGCGTGGGCAAGAGCACGTTTATTGAAGCGCTGGGCTTGTACCTGATTGGCCTGGGACACCGGGTGGCGGTGCTGGCGGTGGATCCATCGTCGAGCGTGTCGGGCGGCTCGATTCTGGGCGACAAGACGCGCATGGAAATGTTGTCAGTCCACGAGCGCGCCTACATCCGGCCCAGCCCCAGCAGCGGCAACCTGGGCGGTGTGGCTGAAAAAACCCGCGAGGCGATGCTGGTCTGCGAAGCCGCAGGTTTTGATGTGGTCATTGTTGAAACCGTGGGCGTGGGCCAGAGTGAAACAGCCGTGGCCAACATGACCGACATGTTTGTGCTGATGCAGTTGCCCAACGCGGGCGACGAGTTGCAGGCCATCAAGAAAGGCGTGATGGAACTGGCCGATCTGGTGGTCATCAACAAGGCCGACCTCGACTCCCGTGCCGCGACCCGCGCGCAGGCGCAAATGACGTCGTCATTGCGTTTGCCGGGTCTGCACGGCAACCCTGATCATGCCCACCATAACGACCAGATATGGCACCCGCAGGTGATTCAGCTTAGCGCCTTGCTGGGGCAGGGCGTGGACGCGTTCTGGGCCAAGGTGCTGGAATTCAAAGCGCTGCAAACGGCCAATGGACAGTTTGAAAAGCGCCGCCAGAACCAGTCGCTGGCGTGGATGTGGGAGCGCATTGAAGCCGGGCTCAAGCAGGCTTTTCACCAACACCCGGCGGTGCAAGCGCTCTTGCCCAAACTGACCGACGATGTGGTTCAGGGACGCGTGGCGGCTTCTACTGCAGCAAGAAATATGCTCGCAGCACAGGTAAATTAAGCGCAGGCAGCTATTTATTTCATATCAACTTTTATTTTTGTACGACCCGAGAAAGACAAACACCATGCATGACATCCTTGAACAACTGGAAAAAAAGCGCCAACTCGCGCGTTTGGGCGGTGGACAAAAGCGCATCGATGCGCAACACAAAAAAGGCAAGCTGACCGCGCGTGAGCGCCTGGAGGTCTTGCTCGACGAGGGCACCTTTGAAGAATGGGACATGTTCGTCGAGCATCGTTGCGCTGACTTTGGCATGGACGGACAAAAGATTCCCGGTGACGGCGTGGTCACCGGCTACGGCATGATCAATGGGCGTCTGGTGTTTGTCTTCAGCCAGGACTTCACCGTCTTTGGCGGCGCTCTAAGCGAAGCGCACGCTGAAAAAATTTGCAAGGTGATGGACCAGGCGATGAAGGTCGGTGCGCCGGTGATCGGCCTGAACGACTCGGGTGGCGCGCGCATTCAAGAGGGTGTTGCGTCTTTGGGCGGCTATGCCGACGTGTTCCAGCGCAACGTGATGGCCAGCGGCGTGATTCCGCAGATCAGCATGATCATGGGGCCGTGCGCGGGTGGCGCGGTCTATAGCCCGGCCATGACCGATTTCATCTTCATGGTCAAGGACAGCAGTTATATGTTTGTCACCGGCCCGGAAGTGGTCAAGACCGTGACGCACGAAGAGGTGACCGCCGAAGAATTGGGTGGCGCCATGACCCACAATACCAAGAGCGGCGTGGCCGACCTGGCGTTTGAAAACGACGTGGAGGCGTTGCTGATGCTGCGCCGCCTGTACAACTACCTGCCGCTCAACAACAAGGAAACGGCGCCGGTACGCCCCAGCGGTGACCCAATCAACCGTGCCGACCTGAGCCTGAATACGCTGGTGCCGGACAACCCCAACAAACCTTACGACATGAAGGAGCTGATTCTCAAGACGGTTGACGACGGTGACTTTTTTGAGCTGCAGCCCGAGTACGCCAAGAACATCCTGATCGGCTTTGCCCGCATGGACGGCCAGACCGTTGGCATCGTGGCCAACCAGCCGCTGGTGCTGGCCGGTTGCCTGGACATCAAGAGCAGCATCAAAGCGGCGCGCTTTGTGCGCTTTTGTGACGCGTTCAACATTCCGGTCATCACATTCGTTGACGTGCCCGGCTTTATGCCCGGCACCACGCAAGAGTACGGTGGCATCATCAAGCACGGTGCCAAGCTGCTGTTTGCGTTTGCCGAATGCACCGTGCCCAAGATCACCGTCATTACCCGTAAAGCCTACGGCGGCGCTTATGACGTGATGAGTTCCAAGCACTTGCGCGGTGACGTCAACCTGGCCTGGCCCAACGCCGAAATTGCGGTGATGGGTGCCAAGGGCGCGGTGGAGATCATCTTCCGTGAAGACAAGGGCGACCCGGCCAAGCTGGCGGCCAAAGAGGCTGAATACAAATCACGTTTTGCCAACCCGTTTGTGGCCGGCAGCCGCGGCTTCATCGATGACGTGATCCAGCCGCACGAAACACGCAAACGCATTTGTCGCAGCTTGGTGATGTTGAAAGACAAGAAACTCGACAACCCGTGGCGCAAGCACGGCAATATTCCGCTTTGATTTTGTGAACAAGCGAGCTACATCAGGTTGGCAAGCTTCGCTACGTAATGCTCACTTTTTTGAAAAACTTAAAAAAGCAGGTGTGATTTATGAAAGCCAATGAAGATTTTTCATGCGGCTCAACCCAACCCCAGCACCTTGGCTACGCCACGCGAAATCTCACTGAGATCGGCATCGCTGATGTGGCCGATCAGACGCGTCAATCGGCTTTTATCCACATTGCGGATTTGTTCGGATCTGGCCTTCGACCCGTTGCCAGCCGATGGGACATCAATGACCAGTGGGAAATGGACAGCTTCCGTCGTGCTCGTCAGGGGCACGACCACGACGGTATTGCGCCTGAGGTTGATTTCGTTCGCAGATATGACGACGCAGGGACGCGTTTTAGAGATTTCCGAGCCACGTACCGGGTCAAGCGTCACCCAATACACCTGACCACGTTGAATTTGGGCTTTCATTTCTGCGGCTTGAGGGCTGATTTGGTGGTGGCTTGTGCTGCTTGTGCAATGGCAAATTCGCGCTCAAAGCTGTCCCGGTCAAAGCTGGCATCCCATTTGTCAACAGACCCTGTCAAATCTGCATCAAGCCATACTTGCGTTTCTGTCAATAGTTCTGGATGTGCTGCTTCCAACGCATTCATGGCTTCGCACGCAGCTACCATTTGTGCATCTTCTCTTTCCAATTCCTGGCGCACCAAAGCGACCAAAAATTTATTGCGCTGCCGTGGTGGCACGTGGTGCGCCAGTTTGGCTGCCACATCCTCAGGCAAGCGCAGCAGCACCTGTTTTGGCGGGGGTGTATGAAGATTCAACATGATGTAATGATATCAAGATAGAAAGTGAGATTTCAAAATGATTGCCAGTCTTAATAAACCTGACCCGATGGAGACCCGCCATGTTTAAAAAAATCCTGATCGCCAACCGTGGCGAAATTGC
>Ga0172369_10005715_pt1 | contig 15184 bp, 16 predicted proteins | sample LakKiv25m_FD_114539 | JGI IMG/M metagenome (GOLD analysis project Ga0172369, IMG submission 114539) | Freshwater microbial communities from Kabuno Bay, South-Kivu, Congo - kab_022012_11.25m | ecosystem: Environmental > Aquatic > Freshwater > Lake | place: Democratic Republic of the Congo...
AGGGAGTTGCTGCGCCGAAGCCTCTTACAGCCTAGTCCATATCTGTCAGCCATCAACCCATCGTGGAAAAAGTAGCACTTTAAATACCGAAAGAACCCTTGATACATCGTGGACGAGGTAAAAGCGAGCGGTCGAAAGAAGCCTTGGATCATCTGTAACCAAGATTTCTGAAGTATTGCTACTTGATTGAATATATCTTGCAACCGAACAGCTGGCGCTTGTAATGGAAATGGAAATTCAACCAGGCAGCGACTGATTGGTGCATCCGGAACAGGATTCCTAAATGCGCAGCAGGGCGTTTTTTATGTGACAAGAACAATGTTGCCCACACGTCTTGATTTTGTTCAGCCAGCTTTATATTCCAGATAATGTTCAAAATCAGGATTTGACGTTCTTTGATTGTTGTGAAGGTTTCGGCTTTAGCCTGTCTTCGATGTTATGAATGCTGACAATTAACACATACGGAAACATACATATTGGTGTCTCGCTCAATGAAAGTGCAGGCGGAATAAATGATCCTGAGAAACAAGTAGTTCTTTTGGCAAAATAGACTAAAATGCAAATCGATAAACTTGTGCTTTCAAACAAAAGATAAAAAATCGAAAAATTAACCAACCAATCAATACGCCGCCGATCACAGCACCCACGGGACATGTGGGATTTGTCGATAACCAAACCTTTGACCCCTCCTTAAAAAGAAAAGCTCAACTTATTATGAAATCTGACATAACCAGCTCAAAATCATCATCTGTTTTGCTAAATTTGGGTGTGTCTCTGGCGGTTATTAGTCTTGTTATCATTGGTGAATATATTTTTCGGCATTATGTTCTCTTTTGGATGCCTACCATTGGCAACCTCCATGTCAATGACATGATTTCCTTGTTCATGGCGTATTTTCTTTTACTCGTCGGAATTGGCAAGGCGATGAAAACAGATTGGCCACGAGAATTGGCAGGCATTTGGCACTCAATCCAAGCAAGTGCTCGATCCTGGAATTCTACGTTTTGGTTCATACTTCTGGTTCTCAGCATTGGTATCCTCCCCTTTTTTGATAAGTTGTTCTGGGGAAGGTTCACTTTGCCGATGGTAGTCAGTCCGTATCAAAACTCAATCGTCTGGCTGAGAGATCTTGCTCCGATAATGGCAGTCTCATCGCTTATTTTTGTAAATGGCGTTTTTGTACCCATCGCTGAAGAGTACCTTTGGCGCGGAATAATTCAGGCTCGTTTTCTTCGCATCCTGCCAGCACCATTGTCAATAGGGATAACGTCTGTCCTTTTTTCGTTCAAGCATGTTCTTGTCGATGCATCTTGGGGTAGGTTTCTAACATTGGCTGCCTTTGGGGTTATTTGTGGGGTAGTAGCCAGGCAGAAGGGGTGGCAAAGTTCAGCCGCCCTTCACATTTTTATAAACACGATTGCCACGGTGATGGGTTTGGTTGTGGGACTAGTATGAGATTTAAAAGGTTCCAACTGGTTTCCATGTATCAAACGCCAGCACCCGTCCAGGCAATAGACCAGCCACAAAGCGTTCGCCCAGCCGGTGGGATTCACCACCGCACTTCGCGTCAAGCATTTCGCTTCGAGTTTTTCCCGGTCCTAAAAACTTGTTTACGCCCACCCACCTGTCACTAACGATTACTGCGATTATCAAGAGCCTCTCAAAAATAACGAAATCTGTTGGGCGATTGAAAGTGCGCAAGAATTTCCTGACAACTACAGATGCGAATTCCTGGAGAAAACACTATGACAAATAAACTTCTGCTGCGCGATGTTGTAAAAGACGATCTTCCAATCTTTTTTGAACAACAATTGAATCAAGAAGCCAATTACATGGCGGCTTTTACCGCCAAGGACCCAACCGATCGAGATGCCTTTACAGCACATTGGCACAGAATTCTGGCAGATGGAACAGTGAGCACAAAGACAATCATCTTCAATGGACAAGTCGCGGGAAGTGTTTCGAGTTACGAAGATGAAGGAAAACCAGAAGTCACTTATTGGCTTGGAAAGGAATATTGGGGTAAAGGCATTGCTACTTGGGCCCTGACAGAGTTTTTAGCGCACAATAATAAGATACGCCCGATTTACGCACGAGTAGCCAAAGATAATTTCGGTTCACGTCGAGTATTGGAGAAATGTGGCTTCACAGTAATCAGCGAATCTAAAGGATTTGCCAACGCACGTGGTCAAGAAATCGAAGAGCTGCATTTAGAATTAGGAGAAATGTAAAACAGACGAGGTGCAATAACAATTGTGCCGTCTGCCCCAGCGCCAATACCAGTAACAAAAACCGTTGGGCGATGAGTAAGTATTTATAAATCAGAGTCTGATCCAGAGGAAGAGATGCTTGATCCAATAAGGTTTGCTTTGTTCATCGGCATTTCGTGGGCATTGATTATTGCACCTGGTCCTGACATGTTTTATGTGATTACACGTGGGATGGCTCATGGGCGCAAGGCGGGTATGTTATCCGCAACCGGCGTCGTTTGTGGGATTCTGATCCATACAACAGCCTCTGCGCTCGGGCTAACTCTGGTCATCCAATCTTCGGTTTTCGCTTTTCTCCTGGTAAAGTATGTTGGTTCAGCTTATTTACTTTTTCTTGGTGTCAAGACTTTTCGAGACAAAAGCACTTTCAGCCTACATTCGCGAACTTCGACCATGAATTCTCTTACGCTTTTTTGGCAGGGTGTGCTATCCAATGTTCTCAATCCCAAAATTGCAATTTTCTTTCTGGCTTTTCTGCCACAGTTTGTTGATCAAGAGAGTCGTCATATGGCACTGCAAATGGTTTTTTTGGGGTTGACGTTTGCCGTCATGGGACTATGTTTTTTGCTAGTGGTTGGGTATTCTTCAGGGGCTTTCGGCGGATGGCTAATGCGCCGACCACACTACACTCAAATCTTACAACGCTTAGCTGGTGGCATTCTTATAAGTCTCGGAATAAGACTGGCATTTACGGAACGGTAAAAAGTTTCTTGAAAAATCTATGCAAATATAAAAAATGATGACCCACATCAAAAAAAATGATGTGGGTCATATGTGATTCTTAAAGGTAAAAGGCTGTGAGCCTAACGAAATATTAATACAAATACAAACGCAAGGAGTCCAGCAATAACCAGAGCAGCAACGACGGCAATACCCCAGCGCCGGGAAAGCACCTTATTGGTTCCTTGATAAATAGTTGCAGCCATCCCGCCCAGAATTACCAATGCCAGCAAATCCCAACTACTCTGTTGTAAAACAAAAGCCCGGTAGGCGATACTGACCAATAGACCAAACGACATGACAAGGTATGCAATACGATAACTTGTATTTTCGACGGACGTGGTACGTTCATCACGAGTTACAACCTGGTTGCTCATTTTTCATCTCCTGCCAGGAAAAATAATTCTTCAACTGGCTTTTCGAGTTTTTTTGCCAGTTGGAATGCCAAAAGGGCCGAAGGACAATATTGTCCGGTTTCAATTGAACTAATCGTTTGTCGGGTTACCCCAGCAAGATCGGCAAGTTCTTCCTGAGAAATGTTTTTTTCAGCACGGGCAACCTTCAGACGATTTTTAAGTGTAATTCCGTTCATCACTTTCATCCTTTTGTAAAAGGATAGCACATACCCAGAAAATTGTCAAGTATGCTTTGCAAAATGACCAGCACAACGGTCTTTATGTCATTCAAAATAGGCAAGGTACCTGACAAAACATAAGTCAGTAGTTGGATTCTGCGGCTTTCTCAAACAATTTCTGGCTTCGAGTTTTTCTGTTCCCAGGCATTATCCATGACTACCCATTAATATAAACCACAATGCGAAGAAGATCTCCATAATCCCTGACGGACTCATCCACAATTCCTCCACAGTGGATTGATAACCTTGAGAAAATTATTTACGAGGAGATATCAATCCATGAGAACTTCCAAAACATCACCGCAGATTTATGCGCGAATAGCCGGTTTCCTATATCTGATCGTCATCATCGCGGGCATTATCGCCCAGATGGGTATTAGCGGCAGAATCGTTATAGAAGGGGATGCCGCGGCTACGGCAGCCAATATTCTGGCGCAAAAAGATTTGTTTCAATTAGGGTTCACGATTTACCTCGTTGAAATGGCATGCCAGATCACTCAGATGGCATTCTTCTATATTCTGCTTAAGCCGGTAAACCGAAATGTCGCATTGCTCGCCCTGGTCTTCAGTTTGATTGGCTGCACCATCAAAACACTGAGCCGCCTCTTCTATATTGCCCCGTTACTTGTCCTGGGAAATTCGCATTACCTGAGTGTCTTCAGCGCCGAACAGTTACAAGCATTGGCACTCCTCCTGCTCAATGTGAATAATCAAGGTACAGGAATCGCGGTCGCATTTTTTGGGTTTTCCACATTTATGAATGGGTTTCTGACCTTCAGATCCACCTTCCTGCCTCAAATTTTGGGAATCATATCGATGCTGGGAGGTTTGGGCTGGTTGACTTTTCTATACCCACCGCTTGGGAATCAGCTGTATCTATATATCCTGCCTGTTGCTTTGCTTGGAAGTGTTTTACAAATCCTATGGCTTCTCTTCAAGGGTGTGAACGTGGAGAGATGGGAAAACCTTGCCCGTGAATCGGTATAGTGGAAAAGACACAGAATGAATGCCGTCGTTTACAGCGAATACGGACCCCCGGATGTCCTGCGGATCGAAGAGGTCGAAAAACCCTCCCCTGATGAAAATCAGGTTCTGGTCAAAGTTCAGGCAGCGTCCATAAATGCAGGCGATTACTTCGCGAGAGCAGGCAGACCCTTCCCGGTTCGCTTTATTACCGGATGGTTTCCAAGATCCAAAAATACACGCCTCGGAAGCGATGTGTCAGGACGTGTCGAAGCGGTTGGCGAAAACGTGAAACAGTTTCGACCAGGCGATGAGGTGTTCGGGTGCCGTCACGGCGCATTCGCTGAATATGTTTGTGCGCGTGAAGGGACATTGGTGTTGAAGCCAGCAAACTTATCCTTCGAGCAGGCTGCGGCTGTGCCCTGGGCAGCGCTCGTAGCATTGCAGACATTTCGTTTTGCTGGGGTAATTCATCTTGGCCAAAAAGTATTAATTCAGGGCGCTTCCGGAGGTGTAGGCACCTTTGCCGTTCAAATCGCCAGGGCATTCGGCGCTGAAGTGACAGCCGTATGCAGCACTCGAAACCTGGAATTGGCGCGCTCGATTGGGGCGGATCATGTCATTGATTACACCAAGGAGGATTTCACTCGGAATCCGCACCGCTATGATTTAATTCTCGCCATCAATGGATATCACTCCCTTTCCACATATGAGCGCGCCCTGACCCCTCAGGGGAAATATGTCTGTGGTGGAGGCACCTTGTCTCAGATCTTCCAAGCCATGCTCTTCGGGTCTTTCGTTTCAAGAAAAGGCGGAAAACAATTACGTATGATGGGAACAGCAAAAGTAATCCAGGAGGATTTGATTTTCATCGCCGGCCTTTTGGAAAAAGGCAAGATCACTCCAGTTATTGATCGAAGTTATCCATTTAGTGAGATTGTTGAAGCCTTTCGATATGTGGAAGAAAAACATGCTCAAGGAAAAGTCGTTATTAAAATCTTGGAAAACTAATCTCTATTCTCTCTTACTTTATCTCTTATGCTTTATACTCGTACTATGCCTCCGCTCATACTTGTGGTTGACGATGAACCCAAGGTTGCCCGCCTCGCCAGAGATTATCTGGAGAAAAACGGATTCGGCGTCGTCACCGCCGCGGACGGTCAATCCGCGCTGGCGACTGCTCGCCGCGAAAAACCGGACCTTGTCATCCTGGACCTAATGCTCCCCATTATTGATGGGCGCGAAGTCTGCCGCATTCTGCGCCGCGAAAGCGACGTGCCAATCATCATGCTCACCGCGCTCTCGGAAGAGATTGACCAGGTGACTGGTCTTGAAATCGGCGCGGACGATTACATCACCAAGCCGTTCTCGCCGCGCGCGATGGTGGCACGTGTGCGGGCGCTCCTGCGCCGCACGCGCAGAGAGATCAAATTACCATCCGTCATTCGCATTGGCAGGCTTGAAATCGACTCGGAAAAATATCTCGTCACATTTAACGGCAAACCAATCCGATTCACGCCCAACGAATTCAAACTCCTGCAACAACTTGCCAACCGCCCCGGCCAGACGCTCACCCGTGAGCAACTTTTGGATGACCTGCACGGCGTTGCCTCCAGCATGGACCGCAGTGTGGATTCGCACATCAAAAACCTGCGCAAGAAACTCGAAACAGCCTCCGGCGAACCCATGATTGAAACGATCTACGGCATCGGCTATCGTTTGATCGAAAAATAATCCAGGCTTCCGCATTCACAACAATCAGCCATGAGCAACGATCAACCTGAAACCAATTCATCCCCTCGCAATGAAAGACGCGACTGGACGCGATTCAGCCGGTTCTTCCTTGTCCTTTTATTCAGCATCATACTATTTGTCGGGGGCGGCTCCGCTCTGCTCTACCTGATCTTCAGCAAATATTCCGGCGTCCAGAATATTTGGCTCCTCATTTGCGGCGCTCCCGTTCTTCTGATCATCCTTGTCATCTTTATCGCCGTCACTCTATACACTCGTTTTGGAAAACCAGTGGAACAGATCGTCAGCGCCATCGATTCGATTGCGGGGGGTGATCTCTCGGCGCGCGTGCCTGAAGATAATTCGCCTCAATTCCAACGGATCATCAAAAGTTTCAACAAAATGGTTGCTGAACTCGAACGGGCTGAACAGCAACGCCGCAACCTTACCGCTGATATCGCTCACGAACTCCGCACGCCGCTTCACATCATTCAAGGCAACCTCGAAGGCGTTTTGGATGGCGTCTACGAAGCGACGCCCGAACATATCAACAACACCCTGGATGAAACCAAACTGCTGGCCCGTCTTGTCAACGACTTGCAGACTCTCTCCCTCGCTGAAACGGGGCAACTTCTGCTTCATCCCACCCACTTCCTGCTTGCAGATCTAGTAGCAGACATTTCCTCAAGCTTTACACCCCAGGCTGCCACACAAGGCATACAACTGGATACCTTCATCGAAGACCCCACTTTCGAAATCAATGCCGATTATGACAGACTCAACCAGGTGTTGTCCAACCTGGTATCGAATGCATTGCGTCACACACCCGCGGGTGGACGAATCACAGTTGAAACGGGATCAATCCACGGCGAGAAAAGAAGCGTAAGGATTCTGGTCAAAGATACAGGATCGGGAATCGCATCCGAAGATCTGCTTTTCATCTTCGACCGTTTCTGGCGCAGCGATAAATCACGCACTGAAAGAACACATAGTGGGCTGGGGCTGGCAATCGCGAAACAACTCGTGCATGCCCACAACGGGACAATTGAAGTACAAAGCGTGGTTGGCAAGGGTACAACCTTTACCATCGAATTACCAGATCATCTTCAACAAAACGTAAAACCACCTTCCCAATAACAAACCTGTCAAGGGAGCGACACAACTCTGGCCTCTCCCTTGTTTTTTAAATAAAAGTCATATCCAATTAAGCAAACCAGAATTTCAGACTTTAAATGGCATTGTTATCATCTCGGTAAAGCTGCGCACCTGTTGCGTAATTGCTCTCTCTACCGGCAGACGTTCCATACTTGTGGCGCCGTAAAAGCCATTGATGCCTGGCATGCGTTTCATCGCATCAGCGACATTTTCCGGCTCGTCAAACGGACCGCCATGACAGATCACCAACATATCCTTGCGGACCATGCGAGCAGCATCGGCTATGGTCATTGTAATGTTTATGGCTTCATCCATGGTCATAGCAACTGTTGCGCCAATAGTTCCACCGATAGTCATTCCGACATGAGCAACTACCATATCTGCGCCCGCTTTTACCATGGCCTGAGCCTCATCCGGGTTGAAACAGTAAGGTGTGGTGAGCAGATCCATTTCGCGAGCTAAGCGGACCATCTCCACTTCCTTATCGTATCCTAGCCCTGTGGCTTCCATGTTAGCGCGAATTTTGCCATCAAAAAGACCTACCGTTGGAAAATTCTGAACACCTGAAAAACCAGCTTCTTTCACCTGTCTCAAGAACCGTACCATTGAACGAAAAGGATCTGTTGCGTTTACACCCGCAAGCACCGGTGTGTGTTTAACAACGGGCAATACTTCGCCTGCCATGTCCATCACAATTTCGTTGGCATCGCCATAAGCGAATAATCCGGTCATGGATACTCGCCCAGCCATGCGGTAGCGCCCCGAGTTATAAATAACAATCAGGTCTATTCCGCCAGCCTCTTCACATTTGGCTGATATTCCGGTACCGGCTCCGCCTCCAACAATCGGGATCCCAGCTTCCGCCTTAGCATACAGCTTCTTTAAAATCTCCTTACGTGATATTGCCATAATGACCTCTCCTTGTTAATGAAGCATTTTCAGCAAAGTTTGAGCAAGTAAAGCGGAGAACTCCGGGTCATTGATATTGTTATTCATGACGTGAACCGGAATATCTTTTCTGAGCCCATTTTTTAACGCATTTACGAATGCCTGGTCAGCTTCAGGCCACCAAAACGGTTTACCGGGCGCATCGACTTCCGAGAAACCCAGCATCGGGATGAAAACCTCAACCGGACCAACAGCCTTATTCAATTTTTCAGCAAAGATTTCACCCAACTGCGCATTCTCTTCTACCGTGGTGCGCATCAACGTTACATTTGGATTCCAATGATAGAAAAGACGTCCAGAAATTTTTTCAGGGATGGTTTCCGGTGCCCAGAAATTGCACATATCTATGCAAGCAGGCGTAACGATCTGAGGTGTGCCAGATTTGGCAGCCGCTTCCAGCCGGGTTGGCCCAGAACTTAATACACCTCCACAAATTTCATCCGCCCATTCTGTCGTTGTTATATCCAACACACCGGAAAAATATCCGTTTTCGATTAATTTTTCCATGGTTTTTCCACCGGTACCAGTCGCATGGAAGACGAGCACTTCATATCCATGTTCTTCCATGATCCTGCGGGCATTATCTACCGCTCTGGTGGTATTGCCAAACATTGATGCTGCGATAAGTGGTTTTTCTTCGATTTTCCCTTCGGTCTCGCCAGTCACCATCCCGCTGATTGCGCGAGCAGCATTTATAAAAACTGTGCGACTAATCCGATTTAGCCCCGAAACATCCACGATGGAAGGCATCATCATGATATCGACAGATCCAACATAAGGACTGGTATCTCCGGATGCGACCGTCGAAACCATCAATTTAGGCACCCCGATTGGCAAAGCGCGCATGGCACTTGTTCCCATGGCAGTGCCCCCGCCTCCGCCCATCGAGATGATGCCGTCAAACCTTCCTTTGTCGAAGGCCTTTTTAACTACGATAGAAACCCCGACCGTCATCGCATCAAGAGCTATGCCCCTATCTTTTTGGGCAGCAAGATCAGCCAATTTAACTCCGGCAGCATTCGCGACTTCCATCGCAGTAATTTCAGGCGCAAAGGCCGGTTTGCCGAGCACACCTACATCCACCACAAATGTATTGCAGCCTCGCTTTTCGATCTCTGCTTTCAGGAAAGCGAACTCCAACCCTTTTGTATCCAACGATCCAACGATTGCAACTGTTTTTGGCATTTTTTGCCTAAACCCCAAGATATTTTAGTCGCAGCTCATGATTTTCCAAAAATTTATCCGCGTTCGATTCAAAGACAGTCTTTCCTCCAACGAGAACATAGACTCTTTCGGCCAGCGCTTCAGCAACATGGATATTTTGCTCGACCAGTAAAATTGAAATCTTTTCTTCTCGCAGCACACGGCATGTTTCGATAACGCGATCCACGGCGACAGGCGAAAGACCTTCGGAGGGTTCGTCCAGGAGAATGAGATTTGGATTGGTCACTATGCCCTGCCAATGGCGAGCATTTGCTGTTCACCACCACTCAATCGCGACCCACTTAACCTGCGCCGGTTAGCGAGTTCTGGAAAAAGGTCAAAAACTCTTTTCGGAGTCCAGGAGGTTTCCATCCCTGTTTTTCGATAGGTCAAGGTTAAGTGTTCTTCAACGGATAATGAAGGAAACAAGCGCCTGCCCTGTGGTACATAACCAATTCCCAAACCTGCAATGGCATGCGGTTTCTTTGCGGAAATTTCCAGGTCTTTCCAGGAAATAGTTCCGGATCTTGAAGGGGTCAGTCCCATGATCGAGCGCAAAAGGGTAGTCTTTCCCATTCCATTTCGACCCAAAACCGCAACACATTCATTTGCAACCACCAGCGAGCAGCCTTGTAATACGTGACTATCGCCGTAATAGGAATGCAAATCGTTAATTTCAAGCTTAATTTGCTGGGAATTTATTGGGTCAGGCATGGGAGCTTCCTAGATATACTTTTTGAACGATTTCACTTGTCTTAATTTCGGCAGGGGTCCCCTCCGCGATTACAGAACCGCGGTCCAATACAGTAATACTATCGGCAAGTTCAAGAACTATTTCCATATCATGTTCAATCAAAATTAAGGTTACATCTCTCGGTAAATTCTTGATCAGACCGGTCAAAATCACACGCTCTGAAGGAGAGAGCCCAGCAGCAGGTTCATCGAGCATGATCAATCGTGGGCGCATGGCAATCGCCATCCCTATTTCGAGCTGGCGTTGCAATCCATGGGAAAGATCAGCAACTCGGCCACCAAGATAATCAATTAATCCGACCTGTTCAGCAACACGGTATGCCCATTCGCGTTCACCTGTATTTTTCTTCCAGGGTCTAATAAAGCTGTATTCCATTTTTCGGTTGGCCACGCCTGCCAAAAAAAGGTTTTGCTCAACGGTGAGCGAAAGAAATAATTGCGATATTTGATAAGTTCGGCCCAAACCAAGCTTTGCTCTTACCTGAACTGACTTCTTTGTAATATCAGTGTCAAAAATTTCAATCTTTCCACCATCTGGCATCAATTCACCAGTAATGAGATTAAAGAGTGTAGTTTTCCCGGCTCCATTGGGACCGATCAGGGCACGTCTTTCTCCAATCGGTACGGACAGGTTAACTGAACGTGTCGCTTGGACGCCGCCGAAACTTTTCGAGACGGACGTTACGAGAAGAGCGTGCTCCTGATCGGCCTTTTGCATATTATTTAATCCTTCAAGATGTATTTTCTATTTGCCCAATGGAACAAAATTGTATTCCGAACCTGCCTTGAGCATTTCTGCCGGTAAGTCAGAGCACTTATCGGGGGGATACTTATTGGTATCAGAAGGTTGCTTCAAATACAGGTCAGGATCATAGGGGCCAAATTGACTTACATTCTCAACAGTCCAAATGCCCTTGTTATAGAGTTTGCCATTGGCATCAAGAGAGACTTCGCGGATATACACGTTTTCAATCGCGGAGTGCCACTTGGGATCCAAAGTTACCGGGCCGCGTGGGTCGTCTGTCATATCAACTTTGAGCATGGCAGAAACAAGTGCCGTCTTATCAGTGATATCACCATTGACTGCATCGATACCGCGAAGGATCACACGCATGGAAGAATAAGCGAACTCAGAAGCTGCAGATGGGTCACGACTCCAGCGCTTGTTGAAAGCTTCCTTGAACTTTAGCCAGGTGGGAGTTGCCATGTCGTCGGTGGTATGATGCGGTGAAAGGGAACCGGCGATATCGACAGGCAAAGCATCCAGGTCGGGTTTTTCAAACGTATTGGACTGACCAATTAATTTGATCTTCTTGTTTATGCCCAGCTCAACAAACTGTTTCGTGAAGTTCACGGCATCGCTGCCACCGCCATTGTAGAGCACAGCATCATAGCCCTGGTCAAGCGGGATGGCTGCAATCATTGATGAGAAGTCAGAAGTAGATCCAGGTGGGAACCACACACTTGTAACTTCTTCACCGCCACCGCGGCAGAAACCACGTTTGAAACCGCCGCCTTCATTCCAAGGGAAGGAATAATCTTCACCGAGCTGGTAAATTTTCTTGTAACCTTGCACTTTGGCAAGCCAATAACCAAAAACATCCATCGATTGTGCGCCAGTCCAGGTAGTTCGCACAATCATTGGATAGAAGGCGCGCATCGTCATATCTTCAGAAGCCGAATACATCGGGATTACGGGAATGTTCTTATCCTTCATGTAATCGCCAACCGCCAGGCCTTCATCGCCTGAAACAAGACCCGTCAGGATATCAACTTTATCTTGTTCAACGAGCTTCTTGGCCTTGGTGACTGCCTGTTCATTATCAAGCTGATCATCCTCGTAGATTACGACAATTTTCTTGCCACCAGCCGTGTAATTGGCTTCTTCAAGCGCCAAAATTGCACCCTGCTTTTGCATTTCACCGAAACCGGAGAAAATTCCGGTGAAGGCGCTAATAAAACCAACTTTGATTTCGCCGGTAGCAGCAGGCGCAGCTGTAGCAGCAGCAGGCGCATCTGTTGGAGCTGGAGCTACTGCAGGCGCACCGCAGGCAGTCAGCATCATGCTGATCACCATCACAAGCGAAACGAGTGAATACAATTTTCTAGTCATCTTTTGTTCCTTCCTTTGCCTGATCGAATAGTTGAATCTTGTAAATCAAATAAATTGGTCAGCCGTGACTACCTTGCATTGTCTGGAATCTCACCTCCTTTTTGTTTAATAATTTTTAGTGATCAATCTATTTTCTTCTTTTTAGGTAAAAAGAATTTCGATAAAAATTTCAACTTATGTCCACTTCGGATAGCATCCAACATTCCCAGAATTCCTGTAGGGGAGAAAAGCACGATCACCAGGAATAGGATTCCAATTACCATGTTGTAACGTTCGGTCATAGAACTGATCAACACATCAAGCCAGATGGCAGTCACAACACCGACCACCGGTCCCCAGAAGTAGGTTGAACCTCCAAGTATGACTGTCAGCAAAACCCAGATGGAGCGGCTTAATTGAAGGGTTGTTGGCATAATGATGCCGCTGTTATAGCAAGCCAGGACACCACCCATGGTTGCATACATCGAAGCTATCAGAAATGCAACCAATTTAATCCAGTAAACCGGGTAGCCCAAGGCAGCCATACGCCGAGGGTTTTCACGAATACCGTTCAGGATCAACCCAAAATGAGAATTTACAATGCGCCACAACAAAAACAGGCCTGATAAGAACAAAACCAAAGCTGCCCAGTAAAAAGTCGAAGTATCGTTAAAGTTAATCCCATAAAGAACGTATGGGCGAATACCTCGAATGCCAGCCCAACCATGCATGATGGATGTATTTTGAGTCGCAAAAGCCCATACAATTTGGCCAAATGCCAGCGTGATCATCATGAAAACGATTTTTTCCGTTCTCATGGCAATTAAGCCAAAGAATAGCGCAATGACGAAGACGACAACAAAAGCAGTCAGGTCCGGCCATGGGAACATGATCCCGTGATCAATATTCATCAATCCGATGACATATCCAGCTAGGCCAAAGAAAGCGGTCTGCGTTAAACTTACCAGACCCCCTTGCCCAATCAAAAACCCCATTGATAAAGAAAGGAATCCAAAATAGATAATCCGTATAAAGGTTGTAATGGTGTACTGCCCGACAAAAAATGGTAGCAGAATTAACAAAAGGATAATAAATCCAATAGCAAAAGGTTCTTTTTTAGCGAGGTTCATATCTTTCTCCCGAAGAGTCCTTGTGGGCGGATGGCAAGGACAATTGCCATAGGAATAAAGATCAGAAAATACGAGTATTGGGGGGCAAATGCCAGACCAAAAGACATAATTTGTCCCAAAATCAATGAACTGACAACAGCGCCCAACAGGCTGCCCATACCACCCAAAATAATTACGACCAGTGAATAAGTAAGGATGGTGGTATCTCCACCGGGGCTTAGTTGCAAATAAGATCCGCCCAGCACGCCAGCCAACCCCGCCAATAATGCCGATATGACAAACACTGCGGAATAAATCACCTGGATATTCACACCCAACGCGCTGACCGTTTCACGGTCATCAACACCTGCTCTCACCGCTGCACCTAATTTGGTTTTATACAAAATAAACCAGAGTGAAAGAGCGATGAATATACTGATTCCCATCAATATGTACCGGAAACCTGGATAGGTAACTCCTAGAATTGTCACCGGAGGATTCAGGTATTTGGGTACGTTTAACGTGATCGGGGTGCGCGCCCAAAAGACAAGGCAGAGATCCGAAATGATCATAGCCAATGCCACTGTAAGAAGTGTCTCTGGCAAATCACCACCCCTGACACGCACAAGCATTAATCGTTCAAAAAGAAAACCAGCCAGAGCAATAGACAACCCACCTGCAACCAGGGCTAAGGGCCAATTTCCTGTTGCTTTTACAATAGAATAGCCAATGTAACCACCGAGCATATAAAAAGCACCATGGCTCAGATTAACCACACGCATTAACCCAAATGCCAGGGTAAGTCCGCTACCAAGCACAAAGAGAATCGCGGCCTGGGTCAGCCCATTCAAGATCAAAAAGACAAATTTAATATCCATTATTTTGTCCCGGAGAACCCTTCTTGATGCTGTAAATTACCGAATAAACCAAGTCGCTCTCGAAATGGGTTTTTACTTTCAAGTTCAAAAAGAACACCTAATTTTCCACCAAATCAATAATGAGCTTAATGTATAACTTTCGAAGTGATTTGATTCCCAAACCCGCACAACCAATTAATGATCATTGTTTCGCTAAAAACCAACTTTTTTACGAGGCACTGCTCTTCCTGTTCGTTGATAACCGGGATGTCATCAACGAACAGGAGATTTAAAGATAATTCTTTGTTTTTAGCCCATTTTCAGCGCTTTGAAAGCCTCTACCTGTCCACGAATTGCGCGTTCGGTGGGGAGGCGTTCGATGCTTGATGCACCAAAAAAGCCTTGAACGCCCGGCATTTTTGCCAGTGCTTTGCCAACATTCTCGGGTTCATCGAATGGGCAACCATGTGCGATTACCAGAATGTCTTTACGAACGGTCCGCCCCGCCTCCGCGATTTCCATCGCGCGGGCAACGGCTTCATCCAACGTGAGTGCCACAGCAGCACCAATCGAACCGGCGGTTGTCAGACCCATATGGGCCACCAGTTGATCAGCGCCAGCTTTAGCCATGGCCTTGGCCTGGTCGGTATCGAAGACGTATGGTGAAGTGAACAAGTCCAGTTCATGGGCCAGTGCTATGACTTCGATTTCCTTATCGTAGCCCATGCCGGTGGCTTCCAGGTTCTGTC
>Ga0172369_10005726_pt1 | contig 15176 bp, 15 predicted proteins | sample LakKiv25m_FD_114539 | JGI IMG/M metagenome (GOLD analysis project Ga0172369, IMG submission 114539) | Freshwater microbial communities from Kabuno Bay, South-Kivu, Congo - kab_022012_11.25m | ecosystem: Environmental > Aquatic > Freshwater > Lake | place: Democratic Republic of the Congo...
AATTTTTGAATGACTAAATGATCTAACGTTTCAAAATTCAAAATTTGAAATTCAAAATTCTAGAATATGTCTCCCCAAAGCACCCGGTCGCTTTTCTTGATGCCCCGCTTTGTGTTCTTTTCCGTTTCCGATTCGATTTTCGGCTCTTTGAGGCTTGATTTTTCGCTCATCTTCGGCTGCACATCCTTCAGCCCGAGCTCCTGGACTGCCAGCTTCTCGAATTTTTGTTCGCCGAGCAAATCAAATTTCGGCTGATAGTGCTTCGGCAGCGATTCAAGTCCGCCGTTCTTTGTCGTGAGAGAAAAATAGCGGGCGGAAAAATCTTTCGTCTTGTATGAAAAATATCCATAGTCAACCGCCGGATTGCGGAGTTCCAGAAGATACATCGCCGGATTGCGAAGCTCGAGATTTCCGTAGAAATAAAGTTTCGCCGGATTTTCCCGCCATTTTTGATCGAGATATTTTGCCATTTCCTCAAAATCGGAAAGGGTGATGGCTTTCGGATATTGAATGAAAGCCAACCGGTCGCCCCGGACACGAAAAGATTTTCCGGTTTCCAGTTTCGAAAACCAGGCAAAAGTCGCCTCAAGATTGAGAACAATGATGGCTGCCACCGCCAGGAAAGCCGCCCCTGCCGTGAATTTCCGGAATTTCGGGCTTCGGGCAAGCCATTCAACGCCCATTCCGACAAAAATGAACGGGATGAAAATTTCAAAAAACAGAAAGCGGGGCTTGATTTGAAACGCAAAGGGAATGAGCGTGAGATATGAGACTGCCGCCCAGACAAAAATCAGCTTCAGGAAATTTTTGCGTTTTTCATCCTGTTCTTTGCGTATCCCGTTTGCAAGATATCCGATACCAAAAAGGGAAATCAGGGCTCCTGCCGCGAGCGAAGCTTTTCCGGTGGGGCTGATGTAGGTTGTAAGGATGAGTGTATAATAATTGGCACGCGAGGAAATGCTTGCTTTGAGGTTGTCCAGAAAACTGTGTTCCTGCGGCTTGTATTGGAAAGCCCAAACAAACTGCTTGATGTTGTCCCCTTTCATTTTGATGTCGCTCAAAATAACAGGAGAGAAGAGAATCAGCAAAACAAGAATGGCGAGAACCGCTTCCTTCCAGGAAAATTTTCGCCACTTGCCGATCCACAGCAAAAAGAAAAAGAAAACCGCCGGTATGGCCGCCAGCACCACAAAATGAAGCTGGCCCGCCACCGCAAGGCCGACGACGGCAACGGATACCCAGAGATAACGCCTCTTTTTTCTGTCCTCGTCAACGGCTTTCAGGAGAGCAAAAAAAGTGAGCAGCGTCCAGAACGGCACTGAATTCGGATTCCAGGCAAAGCGGGAAAATTGGATAATGACGAAATTGAAAGAAAAGAGAGAGACGGCCAGAAGCGACGCCAATTTTCCGAAAAAACGGCGCAGGAAAAGATAGAGAAGAGGAATTGTCAGAATGGAAAAAAGGAGATCCGGATAGGCAAAAACCGGCGGAGAAAGCGTTTGAAAAATTTTGGCGGAGATATACTGGAAATAGTAAAAGGCGGGCCCGAGCCGGACGAATGTCCCGCCCGCGCGCGGCCCGAGAAGCGGCAGTTGCGACGGCCCGCCGCGAACGGCTTCGGAAACCAAACCGGCATCCCGCGCCTGGTCCATTCCGAAATGCAGCCAGTCGGAAAAATGCCAGATCCGCAAAAAAATTGCCGCGGCGAGGATTAGTCCCAGAGCGATATATTCCCAGTTTTTTTTGAAAAACTTTCCCATTTTTTTCATCGTAGCAAGAACAACGCGAAAAATCAAAAAATTCCCGTCCCGCTAAGCGGGAGGGAATTTTCTGAAAAGATGGCTTCTTATTTCATCACCGCGTCTTTGAGCTTCTTGAGAACACGGGCTTTGAGCACAGTCTTGGCCGGAATCTGGATTGATTCTCCGGTCATCGGGTTGCGACCCATGCGGGCGGCTCGGTGCTTTTTCTCGACTTTCACAAGTCCCGGAATTTCAACCGCTTCCTTGGTGACGTTGGCTTTCACCACTTCGGCCATAGTCTCAATAACCATGACGACGTCCTTTTTGGCGAGCTGTGTTTTCTCCACGATCGCCTCCACGAGTTCTTTTTTCTTCATGGATTTTTGGTGATTAATTATGAATTTAATACTCGACTCTTTGGATTATAGCAAAATACTGGGCTTTTCGCAATATCTTGTCAAGATGTAGCCCCAAGGGGAGTCGAACCCCTCTTTTCAGGATGAAAACCTGATGTCCTAACCGATAGACGATGGGGCCATCGGCGATACGCTGGGCATAATAACAAAAAAATGCAAATTAGTCAACAAAAAGCAATACTTTATACTTTGTACATAATACTTTATACTAAAAATATGAACATCCTCTCTATTGAAACTTCCTGTGATGAAACTGCAGTCGCTCTCGTCGAAGCAAAAAACGGCAAATTCAGGGTTGTTGAGGACTTGATTTCTTCTCAAATCAAAGTTCACGCTCCGTTCGACGGAGTCGTGCCGAATCTGGCTGCGCGGGAGCATTTGAAAAATCTGCCCCTGCTTCTTGAAAAAACAATCAAAAAGCGCAAACTTGCGCCGAAAGATATTGACTTGATCACCGTCACGCAAGGACCGGGACTGATTCCGGCGCTTTTGATTGGCACAAATTCGGCCAAAGCCCTGGCCTATGCGTGGCGCGTACCGCTTGTGGGCGTGCATCATATCGCGGGGCATATATACGCCAATTTTATCAACCAAAACACCAGATACAAAATACGATTTCCGATCCTCGCCTTGATCGTTTCCGGGGGCCATACTCAATTGATTTTGATGCGCAAACACATGGATTTCAAAATTGTCGGCGAGACTTTGGACGACGCGGCCGGCGAAGCGTTTGACAAGGTGGCCAAAATTTTGAATCTTGACTATCCTGGAGGACCGGCAGTCGCTGCCGCCGCAGAAAAATATAAACAAAATACCAAATACCAGCTGCCCAGGCCAATGCTCAATTCAAACAACTTGAACTTCTCTTTCTCCGGCCTCAAAACGGCTGTGCTGTACCTCGTGAAAAAAAATCCCAAGATTTTGAAAGACAAAAATCTCATTGCTGCACTGTGTTCGGAATTCCAACAGGCCGTGATCGACGTTTTGGTCTCAAAGACACTCACGGCTGCCCGAAAATACAAACCCGAAACAGTCCTTCTCGGCGGCGGAGTGAGCGCGAACAAAGAATTGCGCGCCCAACTCGGAAAAACAATAGAAAATAATCTAAAAAATACCAGATACCAAATACCTGATACAAAATATTCCCTCGACAACGCTGCCATGATTGCCGTCGCGGGATATTTCGGATATGCATTAGCGAAAAATAAAAATAAATTTTTAACCAACTGGAAAAATCTCGAGGCCGACGCGGGATTATCATTAAAATAAATGAAAAACGCCATCAAAATCATCCTTCTCGCCGTCATCTCCGCCGCGCTTGCAATCCTTGCCGAGCAATTGGCCGCGACACTCGTGAATATTTTTTGGCAGAGGGAAATCGTCCTTGAATCATACCAGCGCTTCACCTGGTTTTTGGGTTTTGCGGCGGCAATCGAGGAAATTTCAAAATACTGGGCGGTTGCGGCTGTCATCCGCCAAAAATTCGGGCTTGAGCGCCGGAATTTTGTGCTCGCCGCTTTTTTCTTCGGCGCCGTATGGGGAATTTTTGAAATAGGGCTGGTTCTTTTTGCAAACTCCGCCGCCCTCGCCGAATTTCAGGCCGGCAATCCGCAAATTTTGTTTTCTTTCGCATCTATCGTCGCTCTCCACGCCCTCACCGCCTTCTTCATGGGTACATCAATTTCAGCCGGCATTTTCTCTGACCGGCTGAAACACCTGAAAATCCTTTTCTTCCCCGTTCTTGTCCACCTGTTTTTCAATTTCCTGACAATTCAAAGGGCCAGTTTCGCGGATTCTTTGATCATTTTCACGCTTGGGCTGTCATTCCTGGCCACCGCTGCAATTCTGGCCTTTGCACGCCAAAAACTTGCCTAAATAAAGAACTGGCTATATACTGAAAACATCAAAATAACATTCTCAAAAAACCTTTATGCGAGAGAAAAAATCATTTTTCGAACGGCTTACCGGCTCGAGAAATGTTCCGGAGGGAGAAACTTATCGCGAGCAAAGCCAGCCTTTTGGCTATCAGCCCCAGTCCCGCCCAGGCGGGAGCGAGCATTCTTTTCAGCCGCAGCCAAGCCCGCAGGACGAATATGCCGTTGAGCCGACCACCCAGAATGTTCCGGTCGACGAAGACCAGAACTGGGCGGGCGATTCCGAAGGCCAGCTCACGATTGACGTCTATCAGACTGACAACGAAATCGTCATCAAATCAACCATCGCCGGCGTGAAGCCCGAAGACCTTGATGTCTCCATCAACAATGATATGGTGACCATCCGCGGCGACCGCAAAAATGACGAAGTGGTTGAAGGTGAAAATTATTATTATCAGGAATGCTATTGGGGAACATTTTCCCGTTCGGTCATTCTGCCCGTCGAAGTCATCGCCGACAAGGCCGAAGCCCAGATGAAAAACGGCATTCTCACAATCCGCCTTCCCAAAGCCGACACGACGAAGAGCAAGCGCATCCAGGTGCGGGGGTTCTAATTGAAAAGCTTACACAACTTTCAAAAAACGGCCTGCAAGGGTCGTTTTTTTGGTTGACGGCAACATAGTTCGAAATTATCTTACAAAACATTGAATATTCTTGCTATAGCAATTTTATTCAATGTTCTGGTTTGTTCTGAATTTTCTTGCATTTTTTGCCTGTATCCCCTACATTATACCCACGAGGAGGCCCGCCATTCGGCGCGGTTTTTCTTTGAAAAGTGAATAAAAAAAATCTTTGGAGGATATGGTCATGGCAAACATTCGAGATGAAGTAATCAAACTGGCGGAAATGAAAGAAAAAGAAGAAATTTTTGTCGCCTGGGCGCTGGGAAAACTCATCGCGCTCTTGGACAAAATCCCCAAAAGCAAACCTTTCCATGATTTTCAATGGGAAGTTTCGACCCTGCTCTCCAAATTTTCCTGTGTTTTTATGTCCGTTCTGGCGGCCATCCGATCGGGACGGCTGCTCGAGGATATCCCCCGAATGGAGGAGCGTCTCTCGAAAACAGAGGAAGGGGCCCAGCTTCAATTTGTCGGGCGCTCTCTCGCCTCCCTGTGCCTCGAGGCGAACATCACTGCGATCGAAATCGTCGTGTATTTTCTGAATGCCCGCAACAACGACGTGGTATCGCACGCAAAAAGCGTCCTGGAAAAATCTGGACAAAATGCTCGTTCAAAAAGCGCGACCGTATCCATTTTGCACAAATGGATACCGCACCGAAGAGATGCGTTCGCCATTTTGGCCAAAATTGACGCACCTGCTGCGATGAAGCGCGCCGTCAATCTGTTCTTGCACGAAGACGACGGCATCCGCTATGAAGCATTATCTATTCTGGCCAACGGCCCGTTGACACAGGAAGTCGCGGACGCGGTCGTAAAGATTCTCAAAAGCGAGAAGGCAACGGACATCTGGACCAGCATGAATCACAGCGAAGTTTGCTGTGATTTTGTGAAGCGCGCTTTTGAAGAAGGCTTTCTCTCTCAAGGCGACGGGACAGAAATTCTGCGAACCGCTTTTCGCTATGAGTATTGCAATCGCGGTCTCGCCAGTCTCCTCCCAGCCATAAGCGCGGTTTGCCCCGACAATAGGCAAATTCTCATGGATGGATTTCTGGACATGGAAACCAGGAAAAATAGTCACAATTTCTTTTCCCGCAAAGAGTCCGTGAAAAATTTCATCGCCGGACTTTCGCAGGAAGAACTGGTTGACTATCTGCAAAAAAGCTTGCTTGCTTCCGGAGACCGGGATTTTCACTGGCTCGGAGGACAACATCTCATCGCCGCCGATCCTGATGCCGCTGCGCAAACGTTCCTCAAAATCGTCAAGGCGAAAAGCACGCTGGAAAAAATCGGAACGTTGGCCCAACTTTCTATGAAAGTCTGCCGGGACGAAAATTTTGGAAAGTGGGATGCTGACGAGCTGAACAAGGAGCCAAAGTCCCGATTCACGCCGCCGGCCCTGGCGCTTTTAGAATATGCGGCAAACGACAATTGTCCGACAGAAATCCGGTTGATCATCTCTTATCAACCCGGAATGTTTGGGGGCGCCGTCGAATTGTGCCGCCGGGCAATTCCGGTCCTGGGAAAGATCATTCTTGGTGAAGAAACTCCAGCCGAAAAGGCAGGAGAAGCTCTCCAGGCCATCCTCAATACCCGCCTCAAAAAGGGACTTGCGAAAGATGTCGACGACGAGTTGCAGAAAATATATGCCTCGCCGCGAAAAGAAGTCCTGCTCGATCAGATGCTTCTCATCATGACGAACGATGTCCGTGGTTGGCCCATGAACCCTCTGTATCCTGCCATTGTTGGTTTTCTGATGGGCGCAAAGAAGGCTGACGCAGTGCCGATTCTCAAAAAAGCACTGAATGCAAAGCTGCCCGATGCCGACTTGGGGATGAGCGCGCGCCAGATTTATGTTGCCGCATTGAAAAAATTTGCACTCGATGGCAGCGCCAAAGCCGCCGAGGCGATCGCCGGCTATCGCGGCGACAATATCTGGGGAGAAATAATCTCAAAGACTCTCATTGATATCTACGAGAAAGCTACCTCCAAGAAAGTGAGCGGGCAAACCGCAATCGGCGCAGCGGAAAGATTTCTGTACTCCGTCAAGCACCCGAACAATGGCGGCCCGTTCTATCTCGACGAAATAATCGCGATGGAAGGCCTCAAAGATTCGCCGATTATCCAAAGGGCTTTTCTCGAGGGCATCGCCGCGATCGCTGGAATTGGAAATTCGCGAAGCATGGGAATGTGCAGGCTCGTGGAAAAAATTCCCGTTATTCTGCCTCCTGAAAAAGCGCCCGAAGCCCGCAAAACGCTCAATCAGCTCATCGTTGATCTCGAGTCGGAAAAAGAGAATCATATCGCCGACTGTAAAAGCAAAAAGGTTTGCCCTTACAAAAACTATATCAAAACCATAGACTCGCTCTGCGCCGAAGCCGGACTGGCACTGGCGGTCCTATAACCTCATCACCCCGACCGGGGGTTCCGAATGGAGCCTCCGGTTTTTTCTTTTGTGGGAGCGAATGAAAACAGCCGAAATATTTGTATAATATTGAAATTTCCTGTATTCTGGAAATAATGAAGCGGATTTATCTTGTTATCCCGATAATTTTTTTTGCGTTGCCGCTGGCGACTTGCGCCGGGGAAGTGAACCTCGGAAATTTTTCGATTGACGAAATCCAGAAAATCATCGGCACGCCCGTGAATTTTCATGTGAAGGAAAAAACGGTCACCGCTGACAAAACGACGCTTGCAAACTGGCTCAAAATTCGGCCGGCTCTTGCAGTGAACACAAACTATGATTCCGAAGCCGAGAACATCAATTTTTTTCCAACCGATGAGCCGAACCTGAAAATATATTTCCGTTTTTTGGATCGCGAGCAAAACCGTTCTCATATCAAAATATCGACTTCTCTCGCGCTCGATACGGACGCGCTCAAAAATTTTGTCGAAAAAATGAAAAATGATTCCCGCGTTCCGGCCGAGGACGCAAAACTTTCTTTTTCCGACGGGAAAATCGGCGCGTTTTCAGTTTCGAAAGACGGATATGAAATTGCAAGCGACAAAGGTTTTGACAAAATCGCCGGGATATTCGCGGAAAATCCTCTCGCAAAAGATATAACTCTCGATACAAACACTCTCAAGCCGGAGGTGACAAGCACCGATCTCGACAAATATGGCATCAAGGAATTGATTGGTGAGGGAGTTTCCAATTTTCGCGGTTCGCCCAAAAACCGGATTCACAACATCGGGGTTGGCGCCAAGCGCTTCAACGGCGTGCTCATCAAGCCCGGCGAGGAATTTTCATTCATCAAAACTCTCGGTCCGGTGGACGAGTCGACCGGCTATCTTCCCGAGCTTGTCATCAAAGTCGACAAGACCATCCCCGAATTCGGCGGCGGGATGTGCCAAGTCTCAACAACAATGTTCCGTGCCGCCCTCAATGCGGGACTCAAAATCACGGCCCGCACCAATCATGCCTACCCGGTGCAGTATTATGCTCCCCAGGGACTTGACGCGACGGTCTATATCCCGAAACCGGATTTGATGTTTGTGAACGACACCCCAAATTATATTCTCGTTCAGACTCGCATTGAAGGCACACAATTGGTCTTCGACTTCTTCGGCACCTCGGACGGACGCCAGACGAAAATCATCGGCCCGTTTGTCACCGAACGCGGCGAGGCCGGCGCGATGAAAACGATTGTCACGCAGGAAGTCTCCAGCGCGAACGGCAATTTGATTCGCAGGCAGGACTTCAAAAGCAATTATGATTCGCCCGACAAATACCCGCATCCGGGAGATGAAAAACTCACCGAAAAGCCGAAGGACTGGTCGAGCAAGGAATGGAAGGCCTACAAAAAAGCGAACGGAATATGATCTACCCAGACTTTGTTGACTTTTTGTATTTTTTTATCTATACTCTTCAAGTGTGATTTTGTTTTTTGTTTGCGGGACAATATATCTCCCTGTAGTTCAACGGATAGAACACTAGCCTTCTAAGCTGGATATGGAGGTTCGATTCCTCCCGGGGAGACACGTTTGATATGCGTCGTTAGCTCAGTCGGTAGAGCAGGGGACTCTTAATCCCAAGGTCGCAGGTTCGATCCCTGCACGACGCACAGAATATGGCGGGTATAGTTTAGTGGCAAAACATCGGGTTGTGGTCCCGAGATCGAGGGTTCAATTCCCTCTACTCGCCCAAATATTTTGTCGATTCTTTCTGTGCCAAATCTTGTCTTCGGCATTCGATTTGACCGGAGAGCAGAAAAAAATTAGAATAAAAGCAGTTTTATCTTTGTGAAAAAACAATATGGAACAAAATCAATCCCCCAAAAAAAAGATTCTCATTATTGAGGATGACACGTTTATGGGAAGCCTGCTCGAACGAAAATTCAAACAAAAGGATTTTGAAATCGTTCGGGTGGCAAGCGCCGACGAAGCGCGAAAAGCCTTCGAGGCTGGACTGGCAAGCCTGGTTCTTCTTGACATAATCCTTCCCGGGACAGATGGAATCACGTTTCTCAAGGAATTGAAGCTGAATCCCCAAACCAAAAACATCCCGGTTATCATAACCTCAAACCTCGGCAAGGAGGAGGAAATTGAAAAAGGCATGGCCGAAGGCGCCATTGACTACATTGTGAAGGCCCACACCACTCCGGGTGAAATCGTCCAAAAGGTGGAAACTATTTTGGGAAAATAGAAAATAATGGAAAAAGAAAAAAACAGCCCGTCCAAATTTGCGCTTGTCTGGTTCCTGCAGATATTTTTTGCTGCGGCCGGCGGGGCTCTTTTTTTTCTGAAATACATATCAGCCGCGGAAGCAATTGCATTTCTCGCGGTCTTGCTGACAAACTCTGTTCTTTTTGCGATTTTGTTTCACAATTTCAGGCGGGAGGCGGAATCGTTCGGAGCTGAAACCGAGCAAAAATCAAGAAAAATTGATGAGTTTGACAAAATAACCCGGCAACTCGTGAAACGCGACCTTGAACTCGCCCGCGCCAACCAGAAGCTGGCAGAACTTGATGTCGCCAAATCGGATTTTGTTTCCGTCGCCGCCCATCAGTTGCGCACCCCCCTCACCGGAATCAAGTGGTCATATACCGCGCTTCTCGACTCCGATACGGGTCCGCTAAACGCCGACCAGAAAGAAATTGTCGAGAAAGGACTCTCCCAAATCACAAGCACCATCGAGCTTATCAATGATCTTCTGAATGTCGCCCATGTCGAGGAAGGAAAAGCCGAATTCAACATAAAACGGCAATCTCTCCTCCCGATCGCCCGCAAAGCCGTCGGGGACAAGAAAATTATAGCCGGGGAAAAAAAGATTACCCTTTCTGCAAATATCCCCGACGACGACGGCTTTCCCGAGGTGAGCATAGACCCGGAAAAAATCGGGCTGGTTTTTGCGAATATGCTTGACAATGCGGTGAAATACACGCCGAAGGGCGGACGAATTGATTTTTCAGTGAACCAGGAGCAAGGACTCGTGAAAATCGTCATTCAAGATTCGGGGATAGGCATACCCAAGAGCCAAAAAGACCGCCTTTTTTCAAAATTTTTCCGGGCGGCGAATGCCGTGAGCGTCCAAACCGACGGAACGGGACTCGGGCTCTATATGGTGAAGAAAATCATCGACCGCCACGGCGGGCATATCACCGTCGATTCGGTCGAGGGCAAAGGCACCGCCTTCATCATCACTCTTCCCGAAATCTCGGCGAAGAAAAAATGACGGAAATCTGCAAATATTTTCCCGACCCAAAAACCCCGCACAAGACGGGGTGTTTTCTTGACTCTGACTATCCAATCACTTCTCAATCACGTAGCTCCCCGACTGGAACTGCCATGACCCGCCCGGACCGGAGGTGAAATTCGCGTTGACAAGCCCGTCGTCATAAACAAGAGTCGCCCCGCCGGACATGGTGATTTGTTTGGCTGTCACCGCTTTGAGAGCGGAGCCTCCGTTCAAAAGGACGTTTCCTTCCTGGGCAATCAGCGCTACCGTCCCCGCGCCGCCCGAAAGCGAAATTGCGTCATGCCCGTCGCAGCCGGACGCCACCGGGCAAGCGCTGGTTGTGATCAAAAATGGATAACTTCCGTCTTCTCCGGAACCGAAAAATTCCGAGCCGCCTTCCAAAATCACGTACCCGTCTGTCACGATAACTCCATTTGATGACCCATAGCTTGCCGCCAGCCTCACTTTTCCCCCGCCTGTGAGCGTTATATTCCCCTTCACATAGAGCGTGCCGGAGACAGTCAGTGTTCCTCCGCCGTCAATAAGCAAATCTCCATCAATCACATTGGGACCGAGAGTCGCGCCCGCCCAGCCAACGTGATAATCCCCGGGAAGTGTGTCTCCCGCTTCGGCGTCGTCTTTCCAATCTTGGATATTCGCATCGGAAAGCGGCATTGGCTGCGGGGTCGGGTCGGGACGGCTTGTGTTGCAGGCTTTGTTGTTGTGGCTGCCAACCTGGCAAAAAAGTTGGCCCGAGACCGTGGCCCCTTTGACATTGTGCGCCCAGGCGTTGTCAGAGCCCGTTGTGCCGACATATACACCCGTATCATAATCATTCCCGCCCAAAGTTGAAGCGTCGCCTCCGAGATACATCCGAAAATATCCGTCCAGGCCCGCAGGTGTTGTTCCCGACCAGCTTGTTCCATACTTCCCTATTTTCCCGATTCCATTGGCATAGCCGTTCGCATTGGCGCCCAGAACATAATATTTGCTCGCACTGGACGAAGCATCCAACACCATCCAGTACGTCTCGTCCGGATCCAGGATTGGCGTGGCCGGCATCGTCACCGTCACCCAGCCGAAATTTGATGTCACAAGCGCCGCCGAAAGAGTGCCCGACAGAAGAACTGTGCTGCCCGGACTCCCGGCGTTGTCGTTGACGATTTTCACCGCAATGTTTGAAGGCGAGCCGACTTTTTTGATATAAAACTGGATATTGTTCGTGGGTTCGGCCACCGAAAGCTTGAAGCTTTGGGCGAAATCCTGCGTGGAGGTGCCGTTGGCAAAAGTGATGGATGAGGAAGGCGGCAAAGGCGTGGCGTTTGCCTGGTCGGCATAGACCGTCGGCGGATTGGCAGCTGTCGCGCTTCCGGTGATGTGCACGCCGTTTGTAGCAACAATGTTCCCGTTTGAATAGACATTCCCATTCACCGTCGCGCCGCCATTCATCACGAAACCCCCGTTTCCGGCCTGAACGCCATAGTTGAAAGAGATAACTTCATTGTTGATTGTCATCGTCGCCCTGACCATTCTCACCGCTTTGGGATTCGCGCAGTCGGGAACGCAAGCCGTCGAAGTGATCCGCTTCGCGCTTCCGCTGATGTTTGAAACTGACACGCTGAAAACTCCATCCCCCAGCGCCGTATTGTCTTCTCCTGTATAACCGGAGTCTTGATTGAGTTCATAGGCGGCTTTGTCAATTCCCGCCTCAGCCAATCGAAGAGTTTTGGCCTTGTTGACGCTCGTGCGGCTGGATTTCGTGTGGGACGAAACATATGTTGTGAGCGCGCCCGAGAAAAGCAGCAAGACGGCGAAAAAAACCAGTCCGACCAAGATCACCTGACCCTTTTGATTTTTGTAGATGCTTTTTTTCATAATTTCACCACTGGGTTATTTGTTTCGCAAATACATTTCTCTTTGAAGATCGGCGCTCACTGTCTGGCGGCCGCCCCTGGCCTGCGTCTGAATATCCACATTCACCTTGCCGACCAAGTTCAAATCAACATTGTCATACGTGAATGCGATTGATGAAAGCGTGTCGCTTAGTTGTTTTGTCTCCGAACTTCGGCTGCTTTCCCCGTCCGCGTCAACCCGTTTGTACAGATTTGTTCCGTTCACGTAAAAAACGGCGTAATCGTACTTCCCGCTCAAGATATTTCCCGACCCGTCGACTGCGGGAATCTCAAGAACCAGCGTGTCTCCGTCGGTATCGTATGAATTTCCGGAAAAAGAATGGGTTTCCACAACTTTGTCCGCCTGCAGAACCGTGCTTTGAATTTCATCCGCTGCCGTCCGGGCGGAACCGGATGTCCTTATTGACGCCTGCTGAAAACTAAACACCCCCGAAAAGTTCTTGAAAATGAAAAGCATCGCCAGCAGGACGAAAATGAGAATAGCCAGGGCAATGAGCGCCTCGGCGAAAGAAAATCCCCGGTTTTTTGAATTGCTTTTTTTCATATCGGTCACAGCCCCCCCGTCTTTGTGATGAGAGTGTCGAGCGAAACGCTCTTCGCAGGCATGCTCTCAAACTCCCGCCACTCGACGGAAACGGAGACCTCTTTTGTATCATCATTGAGGCTTGAAATGTCCAAGGCGGCCGTTCCGTCCGGCAAAGACCCCAGTTGCGGGTCGGAAAAACTTCCGCTCTCGGGCAGATTGCCAAAGCCGCCGGACCGGAGCGTTTCGATTTTGTTGTTGGCAATCGCCAGCGCGATTTCCTGATGGTTGGCCACCCGGACAAATCGGATTGTGCCCGCCGCAGCCTGATACAAAACCAGAACCGTCCCGATGATGAAAAGAGTTATCATCACCTCAACGATCGAAAAACCCTGCCTTGATTTTGGTTTTGTTTTTTTCATGGAAAGTTTTTTCTGTTTCTTATTTTAGCATATTTCCCCCGAAACAAAAACAGGCCGGAAATCCCGCCCGCCTGCGCAATATTATTGTTCCCTTTGTTATTCGTGTCAATTTCTATTTTCTATCCCTGAATCCCAGTATTGTCGGCTTTTCGGTTCTTTTGGCTTCGAGCAATCTGCGAATCGCGTCAAAAACCATTTTGAATCGGTTGTCGTATTTCCGTTCCATTTTTTCAACTTTTTCCCGCAAGTCTTTATGCGTAGACAATATTTCCCTCAAATGCGTGAAGGTTCGCATTATTTGGATATTTGCCTGAATTGCTCTGTCGCTTCTCAAGACGCTTGAGAGCATGGCAACACCTTGCTCGGTGAAAACTAAGGGCAATTTTCTTCTCCCGCCCCAACTTGATATCACAATTTGTGATTTCAAGTTTTTGTCATATTTTGATATCACAATTTGTGATTTCCAAATTTCTGCTTCCTGTCTTGTCAATTCAAACATGAAATCATCGGGAAAGCGTTTCAAATTGCGCCTCACTGCTTGATTAAGCGTTCTTGTTTCAACTCCGTATAATTCCGCCAAATCGCCGTCGATCATTACTTTCTTGCCACGGATGAAAAATATGCGGTTTATTATTCTTTCGTCGGGAATGAGCGATGTTGTTTTTGTTTTGTATTTTTTCATAGGTTTTGTTTTCCATTGGCTTTATTTTAGCACGAAATCGGCCACAAAAAAATCCTGCCTGCCGGAATTACGTAATTAATTACGTAATTTTGTGGTGCCCCCTCCAGGACTCGAACCTGGAGCCTTCTGGTCCGAAGCCAGACGCTCTGTCCAATTGAGCTAAAGGGGCAAGTGCCAAGATAATCTAACAAAAATCAGATGAATGGTCAATCACCACCCCTCCGGAAAGAAAATATCCTTTCCGCTGAATTTCGGAAAATTTTGGAATTTGTCTTCTCTTTTGCCTATTTTTTCCATCATCCGCTGATACTCGGCCTTGCTGAAAGAAAATTTCGCCTGCTCGTTGATATAATTTTGTTTTTTGGCCTCGTCCCATTCCGACTTCCAAATGAATTTGTACCAGACAAAAACGCAAAACATCGCAGCCAGCAAGAATGAAATGAGAAAAAACCACCTTGCCAAAAACACCCGTGCTTTTCCGGAAAAATTCTGAAGGTTGTTTTTTATATTTTTTATCGCCTGATTATTTTCCGCCATCGGTATATACACTTATGGTCAAAATCGTATTCACGTTTTTTTCGCCTTCTCCGATCGGCAGTGCCGGCGCCCCGCCAACGCTTCCCCCTCCCGGCTGAGAAGTTTTGGCAACAGGCGACACTTGAAAATTATAGACTCTTATGAGATAGGGGGCATTTTCAAGCTTGGTCAAAAAATCAATGAGCGCCCCGTATTTTCCCGCGAGTTCGACCGAGAAGCCCAACTGATTGGAAAAATCGGGCTTGGCGTTTTGCGGAGCGGCTTTCTTCTGGTCTTGGCTTCCTTTCTGGGAAGACGCCTTTGCCTCATCTTCCTCGTCCGCCTGGGAAGAAGTGTTTGCATCCTTCCCGGCGAGCGATTTTATTTTGGCCAAGTCAACAACGCTTATTTTGATTGAATTGCCGGTGAGGGCGGCCGCATTTTCAACCGTCCTTATAAAGGGAACCAGATCTTCTTTGTTCGCATACATCGCGCCTATTTTTTCCTGGCTTTTTTCCACATCTCCAAGTTCCTTTGCGGTTTCGAGAATTTTTCGGCTGCGCTCGTCGCGAACCAGAGAATCCAATTGTTCTGATTGTATGTCATCTGACACTTGCCTTATTTTTCCAAGCTGCCAAAACACGGCCAGCCAGATCAATCCCCCGGACAGCAGAACGGCCGCTCCCACCGCCAGACATATTTTTTTGTCTATTTTTTTCAGCATATTTTATTTG
>Ga0172369_10005730_pt1 | contig 15169 bp, 11 predicted proteins | sample LakKiv25m_FD_114539 | JGI IMG/M metagenome (GOLD analysis project Ga0172369, IMG submission 114539) | Freshwater microbial communities from Kabuno Bay, South-Kivu, Congo - kab_022012_11.25m | ecosystem: Environmental > Aquatic > Freshwater > Lake | place: Democratic Republic of the Congo...
CTCAAACTCATCGCGCAACAGCTCACAAGCAGAGAAATTGCGGCTGCGCTCCACATCAGCATCAGCACAGTGAACAATCATCGTAATAATATCTGCCGGAAATTGCAGTTGCATGGAATCAACGGATTGCTCAAGTTCGCGATCGAACACAAAACCAGTTTAATGTAGAGCAACAAAGCACGTCTTCACTAAATACGAACTGATGCAAGCGGAGAATTTTCTTCGTGTTAAGTAAGTGCTGACTCGATTTGCATAGTTAGAGCTAACTATATCAAAACGAAGGGGATTAACTATTTCAAGTGATTCCGGTCTGTATTTTCTTTGTACCAATATGAACAGAGCACCGCTTCAACAGTATCGCTTCCAATAACCGAGAAAATCAATGGTTCCATCCAGTGGTCACGTCATTCCCATGAAAAGATGGATTCTCACTCTCCTGCTTTTCTGTGTTCTCAGTTGCAACACCTTTGCCGTTACTGATAGCAACCTCATTACTGAAACTAATAATTGTGGTTTTGACTTTACCGTCAACAATCGAAATACATATCGAGCGATAATCACACGGTTCACTGTCAAGTCATGCGGTCGTAGCGTGAGTGCCTGTAATTTTCTGTATGTTTTTCAGTGCAGGAAATGTCAGTGGATGGTTTAGTTATGACAATCATGATCGTTGATGATAACGCATACATCCGAAACTTGATTCGGGAAATTCTTGAATCCCGATACGAAATAATCGAATGTGCGGATGGCGCTGAGGCGATAGAAAAGTATCGTGCAGTTTCTTGCGAGTGGGTGATTATGGACGTAGTCATGAAACCGGTAGATGGACTCGAAGCTCTTCAGAAAATCCGCTCCTTTGATCCCAATGCACGTATCATCATCATGACGCAATTCGATGATGAGAAAGTTCGTAGAAGAGCAACTCTGAGCGGAGCAGTTGCTTTTCTTTCGAAGCGGGACATCGTTCGGTTGGAAGAAATTATTTTATAACTATCAATCTTCAACAATCCAACTTCATGAAAGGCGCACATCATGTGCAAAACAGAAAATAGACATCTGACGTCGGAGTTATTCTTGAGAAGTGATAGAGTATGCCGGGTCGTAATTCATCCACGTCTCTCAAATCTCCGTTTATTCATCATCGTCGGCTTAGCCATTCTTTTCTACTCATCACCATTGGTACAATCCCAAATACTTCGAGGATCAAATTATGGGAAGACAGATGAATACTTTAACCCAGGAATCAAAATTGGCTACACGTTTGGTCAGAATGGCGGAATGACCTATGGGATTGAAGTCAGCTATACAAAAGTGTATGGTGAGTCTGTAGCTGAAGGTTTTGTCTTCGATTTGGATTACACCCCAGCGATGAAAACTTGGAAAGCACTTGTAGGTTATGAAATTGGTGGTGCGATGGGTTTATGCGCCGGTCCGACTATTCTTTTAGCGCCGATAGGAATTGATCTGGGAATGAGTGCCGTACCGTTTATATTGGTTCCTCTTTCACCCATCCTCCCTTATGTTTACTATCAATATATCCTTCGCTTTTCATCTGAGCCAGATATCCATGAGATCGGAGGGTATGCGAAGGTTTCTTTGCAAACGGATGGAGGGAAATACTACCAAATCGATTCACTTCTGCGATAGAGGTATTCAGTTCAGCTAATTCGGGCTTTGATGTGAACGAAATATCTTTCCTCGTTCCAACGCTCTGCGTGAGAACGATTCGTCGTTGCTCGTCACTCTTGAGAACTAAACTCTCTCTGCTCACTGTACCACCATCATCTTCTTCGTAATCGTGCACAAGAAGGGGAACAAGAATAACGAAACGCGTCATCCGTTCAACCAAGGTGCCCAGAGCACTCTGATTGCACGCTCCCTAAATCAAATCTTCTTCTCAATGCCCAAGAACAGTCCGTTCGTCCTCTTCCGGCGGGCGTTGATGAAGACTGACCATGTCAGGAATCTTCCCGCGATATTCACGTTGCCTATTCTTGAGATCATCGCGGCGCCAGTAGCCGTGCAATACGAAGTCAGTACTTCCCCTCACAACGCTGAGTAATCCGAATCTCCGTCATGCCAGCGCATGTAGTTCTCATGCCAATCGATCGTTTGTAGGAGTGAATCAACGGTGATGCCAAGCGCTTTGGCGGCTAACTCTAATGCAGGATTTCGCCCCGCATTGCCGACAATCTCCTTGGCTTCACGATAGATTTCTACTGCAAGCCATGATGATGGATCACCGGGTGCATGCCAGTAGTATCCTCTACCCTGAATCTTGAGACAGGTTTCGATTGTGAGTTCATACGCGCGTCCTTCATACACAACGCGCGCTTCATGGAAGTAATGCTGTTCGGATGCTTCGTTCATAATACTGTCAGTGAGAAAATAGATATTTATCTATTACCACAAAATAAAATGATGAACAGTATTTTCCCTAAGGTCAATGTGCACTCTACCTCCGGTCCATGAATCCTTCACGGAACTCCACGACCATAAAACTCTCATTTCATCGGCATCCTTTTGTCCATTGCACTGCCATGCGTCGGATCCGCGGTCGTCGCGTATCTATTCGGGAAGGATTGGCTCGTGCAATAGAACTGGTAAGTCATCACGCTCACATGGACATTCAAAACTCCTGAGTATCCGGAGCCGACGACCGAATTCAGGTTTACGCTTTGTAACGAGATGCCGCATCTTTATCCGAACGGTACAAACTATCCGCTTGTCGCTGCGAATATGTTCTGGAATTTTTTCAAACAGTACACGTTACCTCTGACTTCCATTGAAAGCATCTCTCCGCCGAAGAGTATATCCCTGTACCCCAATCCCGCACATGATTATCTCATCGTTGCCGGTGAAGGAGAAATGACGCTGACGCTTCGCAATGTTCTCGGACAGGAGCTATTCTCAACTCAGACTCAGGATGGGCATCGCATTCGATTACCACTACTACTCCGTGGAATTTATCTCGCAGAAATTTTCTCGGAGAACAAGCATTCTATTGTCAAGTTGAGCATTCGGTGATTTCCTACTTCGAGTGATTTAATAGAGCTGGCTATGATAATTATCTGAAATGGGATGGCGCATAACCGTCGCGTTTTATTAAAACGAGCTGTTGCGATTCCTGATTCCTCAGGATGAAACCATCTGCTTGAACGGTGATATGAATATCATTGCGATACGCTAATGGTACATCCGCATTGAGTTCGAAGTGATCCGATTTTTCGCGGATACTGAAGGAACATCACTCCTGATTATCCACGATCCTCGGCGTCACGAAAATGAGTAACTCCTTTTTCTTTGAATCATTTCTCGATCGGAAAAGATTTCCTACCAGTGGTATATCACCTAAGATAGGCGTCTTACCTTTGTCATTCTGATCCGGGAAAAGTCCTCCGATTACAACGGTTCCACCATCAGGAACGACTACTGTCGTTGTTGATTTTTTCGGATCGACGACGGGCGGAATTGGCGGGATGATCGGCGGTATAGGAGGACTGAGCCATCGTAGTCCGCCAAAATCTCGCTTCGGAAATGGAAGCGGTGGAAATGGAGCTACCGGACCAGATACGCCAACATGTGAACGTGTCGATATCGAACCTCCCGGTGGAATATAGGCGGGGTCTGAAATGCGAAATTCCATCGAGATCATCTCGCGATTCCACGCCGTAATTCCTTCACTGAGTTTTTTTCCACCGTTCGGAGTAAAACGATCACTCCCTGAACTCCCAAATACGTCAGGGAATAGCTCGCGATATCTATCGGTTTGGTCATCACTCAGCGAAGGTGGTTCTATCACAGGAGGGATGTTGAAATCGAAATCCACACCGATCCGCTCCATGAAATTCTCATTGACGGAAACGAAGCGCACCTCGATCGTGACCTGCAGATCCTGCGCGGGATTCATACCATCGACATCGACGAACTGCAGAGGATTGCGACGGGCATACTGGTAGGGATTGATATCTCTCGGATTCAGTGATGTGATGGCATCCTTCGAGAGAAAGCGCGCAGCGCCTGCGTCATACCACCGGTTGCGAATAACGTAGAGATTATCGTCCTCACGCGTGATGCCGTACTTGCCGAGAAACGTGAAGGTATTCGCTTCACCGTTCGATTCGAGTAACGCTCCGTAGGGTGAATAAGCATACGAAGCGGTCACTTGTCCGGCAGCATTCGAAACGAAGTTCGTATTTCCCATCTCATCGAAGTGATAGTACTTCTTCACTCCTGAAACAGCATCGATGGTTGCAAGTAGTATCCCATCCTGTGTATAGATGTGATGGAACGTCTCGGACGATGTTTGCTCGATCGTGATGGAAGGGAGCGGGAACGCATAATTCCACGTGTAGGTCTTGATGACGCCATCATCCTGTGATCGTGTGATGCGCATCCCCAGTGCATCGAATGTAAACGAGGCGCCGGTTGCGCTGTCGGATAGCCGCTTCATTCTTCCGTCAAGATTCCATGCGAAGGATCGAATGCCGTCGGTCGTCTGCCGGCCGAGCGCGTCGAATGTATGCTGGATCGTTTCCGAAGCGTTGTTGTACGTGTATGACGCGGAAGATCTCCTCGCTCTGTGTTGAGTGGGAGTCATTCTTTCCGCTGAAGTGATTTTGCCTTCTTTATCTCGTGTCAACGTAATGTCCGAGAGTGTCCCATCCTGAATGCGGATAAGGTGATGCTCTGCATCGTACTCGTATATCGTCGCAACGCCATTGGGTCGGGTGAGCTTCGTCAGACGACCAACCGCATCATATTCGAACCCAATCTCCGCGTTCGTCCAGTCCTTCACTTTCGTGAGAAGGTTGCGAGCGTCATAGGTGTAGGTGACCACCTTGCCTGGTGCATAAGTGATCGATGCAATGCGTCCGGATGCGTCACGCTGAATCTGCTGACCGTTGGATACGGTGACGTTACCGTTCTTGTCGTACTGAAGCGTGAGTCCGTTTCCCGTGAGCAGACGACCATTCGCATCGTAGGTGAATTGCAGGTCGGTTCCGTCCGAGTATGATTTGCGCAAGACATTGCCCGTTGCATCGTATGCAAGTGAGAGCGTTCCAAGCCCGCCGGGATATGTGATTTTCGAAACGCGGTTTTGTGCATCGTATTCGTATTCCGTCTTGCGATTCATCGGATCCGTAGTCGAGAGCAGCCGGCCCATTTCGTCATAGGCATATCGCCGGATTTTTCCATTGGGATCGTTGACTGTCGTTGCGAGTCCCAAGGCATTGTATCCTGCAAGCGTCTTGATGCTATCGACATGTTCGGTGATGCTCGTGATCGCTCCTCGTGCATCGTACGCATATCGGCGGCTTCGGGCGAGGGGCGATTCGAGTTGCGTCAGTCGTCCCAAGGCATCGTAGGTGCGCTTCCACACGTTACCGCTTGGAAGCGTCATCTGTGAGAGCCGTCCCATTTTGTCGGAAACGAAAGACGTGACGCCGTTCAACGGATTCGTGGCTTGGGAAATGATCCCTTCGTGATCGTACACCGATTGCCACGTACGATTCGATGGATCCGTGATCGCCGTCAAACGACCACGCGTGTCATAATTGTATTTCGTAACGCCTCCGCTCTCGTCGGTCAGGTCCTCGACTCTTCCCGACGCATCGAAGGTTCTCTTCACGGAGTTTCCCTCTGCATCACCAACCTCCGTAATCCTGTCCATGAGATCGTAGCGGTACGTTACCGTATTGCCAAGAGGATCTGTGACGGATTTGAGATTGTCGTTTTTGTCGTAAGCGTATGTCGTCGTTCGATTCCTCGCGTCCGTGTACGACAACAGGTTGTCGTGCGCATCATAAGTGAAAGACTCCGCCGCGCTTCCTGCGCTTGTGATTTTCGTCACGCGGAAGAGCGCATCGTATTCGAACGACGTCGTGTTGCCGGCATGATCGCGACGTGTGGCGAGTGTGCCGTCGGCGTTGTAAGTAAATGTCGTCGTTCCGCTCGTCGGATCGACGGCGGTAAGCGCCTGACCATGTGCGTTGTATGTGTAAATCCATTCCTTGCCTGCGCGATCTATCCGCTTGATAAGGTTTCCGCCCGCATCGTATTGGTATTCCTCCGACTTTCCATCGGGATGGGTCACTTTGCTCAGGGAATAGAGCGTACATCCCTGAAGGGTTCTGCCTGTGTACTCATAGTTCGTGGTCGTGCCGTTCGCGTGAACCGCCGAGGCAATCTTTCCACTCGTCGGATGGTACGTATAGCGTGTCTTATCGGAGAAGCGATCCGTGAGCGACGAACGTCTGCCGTTCGCATACTCGAAGGTGACGCTCTGTCCCGCTTCATCGGTGAAGGAGAGAAGTTCACCCGTATTCGAATGAACGAACTTCGTTGAATTCCCATTCGCATCGCGGAGAACGGTTTCGCCGCCAAGCATATCCGGGTACGTTATCGTGGACGTGTTTGCATAAGCGTCCACCTGCGAGACGACGCGTCTCGTCGTATCGTAGGTTTGTGTGTATGGCGCGTTGCCCTCAGGTCGGACGGTGCGGGTGAGTTCCATAAGGCCGGCCACAGACGTGTATTCGTATGTCGTCGTATTTCCCCGTGCATCGACGACGGAAGCGAGCATGCGATCCGTGTAAGAAAACCGAATCGTGCGTTGTCCATCGGTCACGCTTTCCAACAGGCTATCGGCTGCGTGCGTGAATGTCAGCGTTCGTCCGATTCCATCACTCACCGATTCGAGTTGGTTCGAAGCGTTGTACATCAGCGTCAGGATGTTTCCTTTCCCGTCTTCGATCCGCGAGAGCTGGCCGACTCTATCGAACACGTAGAGAAGATTGTCGCGCGGGTCCGCGAATGCGTACTCATCTCCGTTCTTGCTGAGTTGAAATGCCACATCGCTGTTGCCATTCAGTTCCCACTGTGTCCCGTTTCGCTTGAACGCAACCAACCGTCCGTCATTCATCGCGATGGTGGTAGTATCGACTCCCGGACGAAGCGCGAAATCGAATGTATGCCGCCAACCCCTGCCGAGTACGGGTCGAACACGCCCATCCTCGAGTGCACTTGCATAGGTGCGCCGGAACTCGAGCGGCAATGGACCCGCGAGAACGAGGTCGGGGACCTGCGTAGTGATGTATTCACCGAGAAAGAGATTCACCGGATCAGCGCCGAAGCCTGACGAGGGAAAGTTTGATGACGTGTACCAGGGACTGAATATCTCGATCGTCGATGAGCACGTGTTGTTGTTCGGGTTGATATCATGCGGCGAACTTCCCGTAGCGAACACATGATACATCCCCGGAAGACTCGGCACCCAATGCGGCGATACCGTGCCGAACTGGAGAATGCAGTTCGCCCAGAAAATGGAAGGTTGCGTCGTGTAGGTGAATACCGGTTGGCTTGAACCGAACGGCACGACGTTGAACGTTACGGTCCAATCGTTCGCCTGAACCAACTCCTTGTTCTCGAATTCCACTTGAAGGCGAACTGTCGTTCCCACTTGCTGGCGTGGAGTGAAGAAGATGAAGTTGCGACACTGCGGATCGCCAGCGAACGCTGTTGATACAGTAAGAAATAAGAGAATGATGGATTGGACGGGAAGTCCGAAGCGGTTTGAGCGTGCTTTCATGGCATATCCTTGTCTTTGATTTTTCATCTCGTTCACCTCACGTAGAGCATCGTTCGTGTCAATGACCCTTTCGCAGTTGCACTCGAAAAGGCTTTCATCTGATAGATGTACAGACCGGGAGAGGCAAGTTCGCCTCGTTCGTTCCTTCCATCCCACACCTGTCGATAGCTGCCGGAAGCATGCTCGGAGTTGACAAGCCTTTTGACATGTGCGCCGATCACGCTGAAGACATCGATCACGACGTGTGCGCGTTCTTCCAGCCGGTATCGTATCGATGTCGTTGCGTGGAAGGGATTCGGAGTGTTCTGTTCGAGATAGAATGACGCAGCGTTTTGTATTAGCCGCACGCCGGTTGTTGAAATGGAATCGAGAATGAACGTCCCCTCGTCGTTGGTGGCGGTCGTCGTATCGGCGCCGTCAGTACAGACAAGCGCCCAATTGACGGTATGCCGACTGCCTGAAAGATTCCATGTGGTGAAGTCGATGCTTGCTGCTGTTTGCCGTGTGACAATCAGCGTGTCTTTTCCCGCAACGCGTGCTTGCATGATGTATCGGAGAGTATCGCCGTCCACGTCGCTCGACGCGGTCCAGGAGAAAGACACGTTTCTGTCTTTCAGCACATCGTTGTCGATAGGTTCGAGACGCGTGAAATCCGTCGGTCGGTCGTTCACGGGGATCACAGTTACTGTCGCTCTTCCGACGATGCTCAATCCGCCGCTGTCGGTCGCGCGGCATTCGAACGAGTCGCTCCCGTTGTAATCCTGCTCTGGTGTATAGAACAACTGATTGTTTGCAACCGACGCATTTCCATGCTGCGGTTGCGATTCGATCGTGAAGGTATGCGTATCGCCGTCATCCGGATCTGTCACCGAAGGTGTGACGCCTGCGCTTGGCGTATCTTCATTCGTCGTTATCGATGCAGAAACCGCCGTCGGTGCTTTGTTCATACCGCTGGATGTGATGGAGAGCAGATTCCCATTGCGGTCATACACGTATTGTATGAACGAACTGTCGGCATACAACACTTTCGTGAGCCTCCCGGCAGCATCGTACTGATAGTCAACCCTTCCGGGCTGTTGCGTGAATGCGGTATGAACACCGACGGAAGAAAAGAGGCACGCACCGATGATGAGAATGCGTAGTGAAAATGTCCATTGTATCATAGCGAGTCCTTTCCTGAATGTTGGTAAATCGTACCTCATTGGTGCGGTCATTTTATTCCTTGTGGAATCGTTGAAACAATCCGGACGGTATGAACCGCCGTGCACGGTAATCATTTCGAGAGAATCATCGCGCGTGTTTTGGTGCTGAACGGCGTGACCATCCGGACGAGATACATTCCACTGGGAAGCGCATCGCCGTTGAATGATGCCGAGTATTCTCCGGGTGCGTGGAAGTCTTCGCGAAGGAGCGCGACCTCGCGCCCGAGCAAGTCATGAATCGTCAGGCGCACGTGCATCCCTCTTTCCACGTCGTAGCGAAGCGCTGTCTCCGTGCTGAATGGGTTCGGATGGTTTTGATGAAGAGCCAACTTGTTTGGGATGTTTTCGCTCCTTTCCACAGATACCGGCGGCGAGAGCATTCTGAACAACCCGTTTCCTTTCGTACTGACAATCAATGCGCCCGACGGCGTCGAGAATAAGTGCTTCAGGATCAGATTCGGCAGGCCATCGTTGATCGTCTCCCATGACGCTGCTCCCGAGTGTATGTATGATATGCCGCGGTATTGAACGGTGACGAAGATGGATTTTGAATTCGGAAACGCAATGCCGGGTATCAATCCGTTCGGCGTCTTCGGAAGCCTGGACCATGAATCACCGTTGTCCGTCGATCGGAAAACACTGCCGAACGTGCCGATGTACAAACCATCTCCCGGATTTTCCGTGATTACGGAGACAGAGAGTTCCGTCATGCCGTTGGTGAGTTTTTCGAAGGTTGCGCCTTTGTCCTTCGTCCGATGCAAACCATTATTCCCTGTGCAGACGAACAAGGTTGACCCGATGAAGGAAAGTGAGAATATCTGCGAGGAACCTGCTTTCCCAGTGAGGTTCAACCATTGGGTTTCGCCTGCTCTTCGCAGGAAGAGTTCACCGCTAAATCCACCGACGGCGATATCCCGTTGCCGGCTGACGGCGAAGGCGGAATAGTAGATACGCGGGGAGCCGATACTATCGGAAGTCCACGTTGCACCGTTGTCCACAGTGTAAAACGGTCCTCCGGCATAACCCCCAACATACAGTTCATCAGAAGGTCCGAATGCAAGCAGTGATGCCCCCGAAGGCGGATTCTGAATCTGCGTCCAGCTTTGGCCTTGATCCGCGGTTTTTTGTATCGCTCCCTGATTCCCACTGATACTGAACGACACATAGATCTCTCCCTTGGAATTGCTCGCCATGCTGGCGGGATCGATACTCGTCAAACCATCGCTCGAGAGAGTCCACGTCGTGCCGTTATCCGTCGAACGATAGATGCCGCCAAAGTTTGTCCCTGCGAGGAGCGTTCCGGAATTCAAACGGTCGAGAGAATAGATGTTCGGTTGTCCTGGAAGTGAGAAAGCAATCGTCCATGTCTCGCCGGCATCGGTGCTTTTCAGAACCTGACCCACCTGATTTCCGGCAAACGCGTTCCGATCATCGAGAAAAAGAAAGGAAAGGATGTTGGTCGCATTCAAGGTCGATGACGGAAACGTCCACGTCACTCCATCGTCCGTTGAACGAGCGACTCCGTTCTGACCAGAGGCAGCATAGATTGCCGTACCGTTTTGCACGATGGCTTCAACACTCGATCCGCTGAAACGGGCGTCGGCGAGTTGCCACGACGCTCCATCATCGGTGGAACGATACAACCCTCCGTCATTGACGCCGGCATTGGGATATAAGCCGGCAAGCAGAGTGTTCGCGTCGGTGCAGAATAGTTCATCGACGTATGGGGAGGTAATTCCCATGCCGACAGAATTCCACGTTGCGCCGTCATCCGTCGAACGGCTCATTTCGCCCCACCCTCCGGTGAAAATGTACCCGGACGCATTGACCGCAATTCCGAATCCGCTGTGCTGCACCGGAGTGGTATTCCATGAGTTGCCAGTATCCGATGAGATCATGAAGCCTTGCTGGAGTCCCGCCAGCACACGTCCTTTCGGACGTTCGATAATCGTTCGAACGGTACTCATGGCAAGTCCATCGTATTTCCACGTACTCCCATCGTCGGTCGAACGATAGATCCCGCCATCGTTCGTTCCGGCAAGGATATGTTGGTTGTCGAGGACGCGGAGGGCGAAAATGCGCCCGCCGTAGGGACCGTTTGTCGGTTCCCATTGCGTCTGAGAATATAGCGTGCTGGCACTGATGAAAAGCATGAGTGCGAAGAATCGTGTAATTGGATGATGTAAACTCATAAGCATTCCTTTTATGAAGAGAGAGATAGTACTTTGGATTAAATGATCCTGTTTGACCTAACGCTTAACAAACTATGTATTCCGATATAGTGATGCAAGAATTTGCATTGTTTTTTTAGATAGAATCTGAACGCGATGTACTGATTGAAAGGATGCGTCGTTTCTCTGCAAGTCGGTATACTTGCACAGACACGCGATCCATGAGATTCTTCTATCAGCATGCGACGGATTTTCTGCAAAGCGTTGAAAGCACGAACGGTTCTTTCGCAATGACGAATCCGGCCGGTCACAAATCTCGGAATCGCCGCAAACAGATTCGGCGGAAATGAGGCAAGAACAACGCAGTCAGTGCAACGAAAATTGCTGATGGTTCTATTCATTGGTTTGTTACGAGAGTCTCAATCGCTCACGGTGAAATGAATCCGATGGTCTTCAGCCAGCTCTCGACAAGCTGAGTCCATTCGGTGATGGGATACTCAGTGCGGCGCAATCCAAATGCATGCCCGCCTTTCACAAACGAGTGCATCTCCGCCGCAACTCCAGCCTTTCGTAGCGCTGCATAATAGACGAGTGAGTTCTCTATTGGATCGATAAGATCATCCTCCGCATGAAGCAAGAATGTTGGTGGCGTCTGGTTGCTTACCCGAATCGCAGGATTCAGTGCGAAATTCTTTTCACGGACTGCTAAATGCCCCGGATAGAGCGCGATCGCAAAATCCGGACGGCAGCTCTCCATGTCAGCCGCATCGAAATGCTTGTACAAACGAGTCTTGAAATGCGTACTGATTGCGGCTGCAATATGCCCACCCGCCGAAAATCCAAGCACTCCGATTTTGTGTGGATCGATGTGCCAGTCCACGGCATGAAAGCGCACCAGTCCCATTGTTCTTTGTGCGTCCTCCAACGCCGTTGCACAATCACGATAGGGACCCGTCTTCACACACGGCACGCGGTATTTCAACAACACGCACGTGATTCCGATGGATGTCAACCACTCACAGACTTCCGTACCTTCCAGATCGATTGCAAGAACATGATAGCCCCCGCCGGGGAATACGACAACCGCAACGCCCGTGTTTTTTTCATCTGGCGAATACACTGTCATCGTTGCTTGCGAGACTTTCCCGACATAGATCCATGGTTTACCGGCAACGAGCTTTTGATTCCCGACGCGGTCCACGGCAAATCCGGATTCCTCAGCGCCTTCGACTGCCTGTGCATCAGGAGCCACACCCTGCCAGATCGGTATTTGCGTATGTCCTGGCGATGGCTGCCACGATGCTTGGGCAATTAATTCACCGATCGTGAAGGCGAGGCAGAGTGCGACAATTAAAAATCCTTTTTTCATACCTGAGTGAGTTTGCAGAACCTTCTCGATATGTTCGCGTGTCGGAATGTATTTGCTTCATGCATTCGAACCGATGTTTTGCGTGAGAGATCTATGGTATTCTTCTGATAAGGAAGCGAAGCGCCCCGGCATCTGGGATTCAGGAGTTGCTGAGATACCGTTGTAATCATGGATTTCTCGCAAGTAACCAGTCTATAGCTTCCTCTCTATCAGAGAAGTACTGGATATTCGACCACCCCCGACTCATAGCAACGGTTTCTGCGAAATGGTGTTGTACGTAATCGTTGGAGTGAACAATCGCTAAACTGTCCTGATGTGTTATTCCAAGTCTCTCTAAGCCCGTCATGAATTGATAGGTTTCTATCGTTGAATCTCCAACGACGGCATCGGTATAGTCGATCAGGAATTTATTGCAATTTTCCTTTCGCGCAATCTTGATTCTTTGCATTGCCATCTGTGCCGTTTGTTGCGACACGATGGTTCCTTCAACTGTTATTTCAATCAATGCATTTTGCTCGTTATAAATAATGCTCCATTCCATAATCTGATAACCTATCTCAAACGCAATTTCTCTGCCCTACGATGAATGAGATCGTTTCCACGTGATATGCGCAATGGGATGCCAGATGGGTATAAGGTTCCTGTCTTCAACAGTCCTTCATTGGACGGTACGCGTTTCAATATTAAAAATCATCGACATCGATGGAGCTTGCTTCTGTTTAACGAGTCGATTGTAGCAAAGCTCGCTTCAAGAGTCAAGCAGCGCCTCGAAGTTTTTCAGACCGTTGCAGTCAGAGAATGATCTCTGCAATCCGGGGAAACATTTCAGATGCCTATGAAAAGAGATTTGGCATAAAGAAAGAGAGGAGTTCATAGAGGGAGCATTGCCGCAAGACGAGAATGTGTTTCCTTGCTTGCATCTCATGCGAATTAAAGACTAACTTTCTTCAAACAACGACAATTCCGCAGCACCTGTTGCCGCAAGGCACATCAAAAGCACTTAACTCGTACAGCCAAAATTGATTTAACAATCACCTTGTCTTACTCTTGCGGAATGATGATTCCCTGTTTCACTCATGTCATTGAAAGCTCATATATGAGATACATCGCTCGGATGCTCTTTGGCATCGTACTCGTACACACGGCTGCTTCGCAAACGCGCTATGACGCGAAGATGATCGTTGATTCTGTGCAGCGCGAGTTCATCGTTTCGATACCAAGCGGACCGGTGCCCTCGGGCGGTTATCCGCTCGTGTTCATGTTTCATGGCACAAGCCAGGATGGAGAAAAGTTTTACAGCGACTCACAATGGAAAGAGAAAGGCGAAGCGGAAAAAATCCTCACTATTTTTCCGACGGCGCTTCAGTACTGCGTCATTGAGGACGGCAAGCAGCGCACGACGACAAAATGGCACAATGGTGAATTGGAAGAAATGGCTTGTCCCGGACAGTATCTGAAAGACGACGTGCATTTCGTTCGTCGGATGCTCGATTCCGTCAAGTCGCGTTACCCGGTTAATCCGCGCCGCATCTATGCATCGGGTTTCTCGAACGGCGCAGGATTCACGAGCAGGCTCGCGATGCAGATGAGCGACGTTTTCTCCGCGATTGGCATCTGTGGCGGAACCCTCAGCGATAAGGACTCCATCAATCCACCGCGCAACATGCCGGTGTGGTTCGTGCTCGGCACAAAGGACGACAAGTGGCTGGCGAACTTTCAGCCATTAGGTATCACCGAATTCCCGTTCAACGACTCTACGCTATACATCCTCTCAAGCGCGATAAATCGATTCCTCGTGTGTGAGAACCTTCTGCAAACTTTTAACAAAACTCAGCAAGGTCGGTTGCTCAACTACGTCTTCAATAAACCGGCGTCTACGGAGACGACGTACGAATTCCGCTTTACACTCGTCAACGATATGTTTCATGTTTATCCCGATGGCTCGAACGTGCCGTTTGTCGCGGCGAATTTCTTCTGGGATTTCTTCAACCAATATCAGATGCCGGTCAGCGTTGGCAAGCTGCCAGCGTCACCGGAAGAACTTTTCATCTATCCTAATCCTGCGAAGGATTTCATCACGATTTCCGGAGAAGGAGAAGTTACCTTCACGCTTCGTAATATGCTCGGGCAGAAAGTCTTCTCGACACGAGCACAAAGAGGAGATCGGATTCAATTGCCTCAACTGCGAAGCGGTGTGTACACCTCGGAGATCGTTTCGGGGAAAAGTGTATCATTCCTAAAGATTGCAATTCACTAATCATATTCATCCATTCGGAGAAAATTATGAAATCATCCTTGACCTTTTGTACGGTTCTCTTTCTTGCTTTTACGGTCCATGCACAGACGCGCCTCGATCTCACGATGGTCGTTGACACCGCGCTACGCCGTTACATCGTATCCGTCCCCACCGGAAGCGTCCCCGCGGGAGGCTACCCACTCGTGTTCATGTTTCATCCGAGCGCGCATAACGGTGCGACGATATACGGTGCATCTGGGTGGAAGGAAAAGGGCGAGGCAGAAAAAATACTAACGGTTTATCCGACTGCATTGGAATACTGCGTGATTGAAGCTGGGAACCAGATAATGCAAACGAAGTGGCACACCGCCCAAGTGCGAGATATAGCTTGCCCGGGTCAATACCTCAAGGATGATTTTCATTTTGTCCGAAGAATGCTCGATACACTGATGGGTAGATATCCCATCAATGCACGGCGGATCTATGCCTCGGGTTTCTCTAATGGAGCGCAGTTCGCCGCGAAACTTGCAGTGCAGATGAGCGAGGTGTTTTCCGCGGTCGGATATACGGGAGCAAATCTCTACTCTGGCGATTCTATCA
>Ga0172369_10005732_pt1 | contig 15166 bp, 9 predicted proteins | sample LakKiv25m_FD_114539 | JGI IMG/M metagenome (GOLD analysis project Ga0172369, IMG submission 114539) | Freshwater microbial communities from Kabuno Bay, South-Kivu, Congo - kab_022012_11.25m | ecosystem: Environmental > Aquatic > Freshwater > Lake | place: Democratic Republic of the Congo...
ATTCTTCTACGATCACGTCTTCAACAATTATTACATCCAGCGTTCATTCTTCTTTTCGGCCTATTCTAAAGAAGAAGTGAATCAGAAGCTGGTTACCTATGACGATTTCGACGAGATGTTTTACGTCAATCGGACGATACCGGGCAAGGTGCTCCAAAAGATGACGCTTGATTCCGACGCCGGGACCACCAATGATAAATTGGCAGGCATCTATCAAGATACATTATTGATTTGGGGCGAGAATGACGGATTCATCCCCTTAGCCACGGGGCAACTGCTTCTGGCGGAGATGGGCGCCAACGCTTCCATGATCGTGATGCCGGGCGCCGGTCACCTGCCCTTCGACACGTACTTTGACGATTTCATCGTTCATGTGCGTGACTTTCTGACATAGATGACTTGTCTTTTCCCCCATATAGCACAATCATTAAAAAGCCTCATAAGGAATCAACATAATGTTACTTAACAAAACAATCATCACCGAACGGCTGACAATCAAGCCATATACCGAACAAGACGAAGACGACATGATTTCGTTATTGACTAACGACGTCATTAGGAAAACGTTCATGATTCCCGATTTGCCAACAAAGGAAAAACAGCAGGCAATGTTCCGTAAGTTATTATCATGGTCACAATCAGGCGAACATCTTGAACTAGGCATTTATTTGAACAAGCGCTTAATCGGATTTCTGAACGACGTCATGAACGAAAACAAGGCAATCGAATTAGGCTTTGTCATCCATCCCGATTATCACGGCCGCGGCTATGCGACGGAAGCATTGCGGGCGACGATAAATCATTTATTCAATCTGGGCTATCACGAAGTGGTTACCGGAGCGTTCGTCGAAAACGCCGCCAGCATGAAAGTAATACGAAAATGCGGCATGGAAAAAATAGATAAAACTGAAGGTATTCCCTATCGGGGCGAGATACGGCATTGCCAATATTTTTCGATTAGAAAAGAGGGGTGACGCGATATGGACATTGAACGTTATCGTAGGCAGCTAACAAGCATCGTCAACCGCAAAAGAGCATTGGTATTCATCGGCAAGATTAAGGACAAACGATATGAGGTGACCTTGGCCTCCTTTACCGGTGTCAGAACCCTGTTCCGCATCAATAAGCAAGAACCGATTACGATCAATCTTGAACGAGAAATCGACAAAGGCGAATTGGAACTTGTATTCGTAGCCAAACAAGAACTTGTCGTGCTTAAAGAAGGTACGAATCATCTGCCGGCAGGAAGTTATCGCGTCCGGGTTTTGGGCGAAGGGGCAACCGGCCGCCTAAGCCTATACTGAATATACAAGCGATGTTTTCATCTCATCGAGACTAAACAAATAGCGCTTATGGTACAACAATAAAAATATGCAGCAATCAGTGAAAAAGGCCGTTAAAACTTATTTTCTCCCCGTTTTGTTTATAACGGTCGTCGGATTTCTCCTTTTGGCGTTAGGCTTCGTGCTCTACTTTTTCTCGAGCGTGGCGATCGAAGCCATCTTCTACGCCAATAATCCGCAGGACACGTCGACCGACAGTATTCGGAGCATCGTCGTGTTGATATTCGTTCTTGTGTATTTATTCATCTATTTCCGCAAGATACCCGAACTCGTCAAGGCGATGGCGTTCACCGCCGTGCTGGCGGCCACGCTGATCACGCTGATTTTAAGACTATATGCCAATGTGTTTTTGTTCTTGATGATGTCATTGGCGATCACGGCCATATTCATCCTCACCTTCTCCGTTTTCAAGAAACCGTGGTATTACCACTATGCGACCATGCTGGGGTTGCTGTTGGCGTTTTTGTACGCCTGGCCCCAGTAGCGGCCGCCTAAACGAAAACAAAGCATTGTCGAATAGGCCGGATAAGATTACAATTTTGCCAGTTACACATGAATAACAAAATCAAATTGCTGATGGTGGCCTGCTCGACTGTCTTGACCAGTTGCGGCTTTTCCTCGCTTCCAACTTCTTCGGAAGTCACGACATCTTCATCGGAAACAAGCAGTTATTCATCTTCGGCGTCCGCTTCTTTTACCGAAGAGATCTTAGCCCTCACGTTCACGAACGAATACATCAACGAAAACTTTTTGTTGCCGACGCTTGAAGATGAAGCGACGACCGTCGTTTGGAACTGCGATACGGCCGAGATTAAAGACGGAATCTTAATCTATCCAAACCCCACATTCGACTTCACGGCCGCGATCGACGCCGTATTGACCAAGAACACGGTCGAATATACATATACGCAGCCGTTATTGGTCAAGAGCCAACGAAACGCCCCGGCCGTATCCGACATGCCGCAGCTCAATCTCACGCTTGACGGCGGACTTCAGGAAGCCGACATCTATTACGAAGACTATATCCGCGGCACTGCCACGATCGACCATACGGTCAATGGCAATCGGGAAAACACCGTTATCTCATCGCCCTTCGGAATCAGGATCCGCGGCAATTCGACGCGCTACATGCCCAAACGGGCATATCGGCTCCGGTTCGACAAGAACACGTCGCTTCTTGGCATGGCCTCGGCTAAAAACTATATCCTGTTGGCGAACCACATCGACAAATCGCTCATCCGCACCGGCATCGCCCAATTTCTTGCATACCAATATCCGGATACGATTCATCCGCTTGATTTCCGTTTCATCGAACTGGTCGTCAACGGCGAATACCTTGGCCAATATTTCATGATGGAACGCGTCGAATTCCAGAAGAACCGCTGGAACGTTGAGGCAAACTTCGCGCTTGACGACGCCGGCTTTCTGCTTGAGCTCGATTCGCTCGATCAAATTAACGGCGAAGGGATCGAAGACAACGACTACTTTTGGCTTGATTACCGCCCTTATTACATCCGCGAGCCCGACACCGAAGATCCACTATTTGCCCCGGCGCGCCACACTCGTTACATAAGCGAATATTTTGCCGCCGCCAATGACGCCATCATCGCCAAAACGGGCTATGAATCGCTAATCGACGTCGATAACTTCGTCGACTATTTCCTGCTCCAAGAGGTGACCAAGAACGTCGATGTCAACTATGGTTCGGTCTATATGGTCAAAGAGACGGGACAACCGCTCAGGATGGGTCCGCTGTGGGACTTCGACATCTCGATGGGTAACGGCGATTATTTCCCCTCGCAGCCGGAAGGCCATTGGGGTTGGGTCGACGTCTGGGAAGACTTCGACAACAATAACAACATGTTTTTCACCCGTTTGATGGAAATCCAAACGTTCCGAACCAAATTCGTCACGCGTCTTAACGATTTCAATAACCGGGTCCTGCCGATGCTTGATCTATGGTTGGACGAAAACCACGCCAATTGGATTGCCAATTCCGTGCGCAACCTCGAAATATGGCCGTTAGCGGAATGCGGCGGACCGTGGTGCCCGATTCCCGCCGAGCAGCGGGCGCTTGAAACCTATGAGCAGCATTTGGACTTCGTCAAAAACTACATCGATGTCCGTGTCGACTGGATGCTCGAAAACATCTCGACGACGGTTTGATTATTCGACCCGCGTCTTTATCTGGGAACGATAAATATTCGCGTACATGCCGTTTTTGGCGATGAGCGTGGAGTGTTTGCCTTCTTCCATCTTCAGTCCGTCTTCCAAGACGATGATCTTATCGGCATTTTTAATCGTCGACAGCCGGTGGGCGATAACTATTAACGTACGTCCTTGTCTGGCTTTTTCCAGGGCGTGCTGAATCAATATTTCCGTCTCGGTGTCGATGTTGGCGGTCGCTTCATCCATGATGAGAATGGCCGGATCGTGAACGATAGCCCGGGCAAATGAAATGAGCTGTTTTTCGCCTACGCTTAAGTTAAGCCCGCCGCGCGAGACTTCCTGATGTATTCCCTTTTCCAGCTTATCAAGCAGCTTGGCGCCGCCGATTTCCCGTAGGACCCGTTCGGCTTCCTCGTCGGTGATCGTGCTGATGCCGAAGCGGATATTGTCGGCGATCGTGCCTTTGAACATGACCGGATCTTGAATGATGATGCCGATATGCGAACGGAACGTCCGTTTCGAATAGGTGCGGATGTCGATTCCGTCGACAAGGATGCGGCCGCTGTCGCCGTCTTTGAAGTCATAGAACCGCAATAATAGATTGGTGATCGTCGATTTGCCCGAACCGGTGTGGCCGACCAGCCCAACCAGTTGCCCGGCCGGAATCGTAAGGGAAAGATTTTTGATGATCGGTTGACCTTGTTTATATGAAAAACTGACGTTTTCAAACTCGATTTGACCTTTGTAGCGCGGGATGACCGACAGCGAATCGTCCTCTTTGACGCCGTCGATGATCGTGAAGATGCGTTCGCTTCTTACAAGCGAGTGCTGGAGGTTTCCTATTTCGCGGAAGAGCGTGCCCACCGGTTCGATCAGCCTTGTCAGATAATCGTTATAGGCATAGATCATGCCGGCGGTGATAATCGTGCCGCCGACAGCCAGATAGCCATATCCGAAATAGACGACGATCAAAGCGGTCACCAAGGCACCGACTAGACGGATCATGTTCCAGCCAATCGACAGATGGAGCCGCTGTTCTTTGAGAAGTTCCTTTTGGTTGTCCAAAGACAAATCGTCGAACTTCTGGGTGATCGTCTTCTTGAAATTGAAGATTTGAAGAATCGAGATGCCGTTGATTATTTCGTTCAATTGGGCCGTGATCATCGAGGAGTTCTCGCTGACCTTGACGGCGATCTTGTTCAAATGCTTGACGAAGAAGCGCAGCCAGACGTACACCAACGGGAACACAAGAAGAGTGAAGAAAGCCAGCGTGCTGTTGAGATAGAACATGCCGACATAAGCGAAGACGACGGCCATCGAGGCGTTGACCAATAGGTTCATGATCGTCGAGAAGAGCCCCATCATGCCCCCGACGTCGGCGATGACGCGGTTGGCGATCTTGCCCGAGGGTTCCGATTCGAAATAACTCATCGGGGCGCGCTGAAGGGACTTGACGGCGTCCTTACGGGCGTCGCGGACCATATTGACGGTGATCATGCCGGCGCTTAGCCGCTGGACATACGTCAAAATGATATGCAGGAACAATCGAACGAACAGCAAAACAACCAAAATGATGAGCGGGCGGATGCTTGGCTGGTAAAACGCCAGCACCTCGCTCCCGGTCAGCTGCGTTACCTGGTAAGTGAATATTTGGTTATCGACCGTCGTTATCGTCAGCAAATCGCCGTCGATTTGCTTCTGTCCGATGGCGACGACCGTATCCGAAAAGTAGTATTTGGTTCCAATAACAACGATGGAAATCGGATCGGCGGTTACTGTTTCCTGCTGGAAATAACGGCCTTGATATTCGACCGATCCGGTTACTTCGGTCGTCTCATACCACGGCTTCTCGATACCAATCAGATGGTCGTCCATGATCGATTTGACGATCAACGGCGAAGCCAATCCCAATAGTTGAATCAAAAGCATGGCTCCGATCGTGATCGTCAGCAATAAGCGGTAAGGGGCGACGTAGCGCCACACTTTTTTAATCGTTTTGAAGAACATCAGGCCGTCACCTCGTCAAGGCCCGTGACCTGGGTGTCGTTTTGCCGCTGGTACCAGCCGTCTTGGTTTATCAGTTCCTCATGCGTGCCCCGCTGGGTGATCTCGCCGTGCTCGACCACCAGGATGAGATCGGCTTCCTGAATGGCCGAAAAGCGATGCGTCACGATGATGTTCGTTTTACCTTGCCGCACTTCTTTCAAGTGTTGGATGATCGTCCGTTCGGTTTCCATATCGACCGCGCTAAGCGAATCGTCCAAGATGAGTATTTCCGGATCTTTGATCAAAGCTCGGGCTATCGAAAGGCGTTGCTTCTGGCCGCCGGAGAGGTTGACGCCGGATTCGCCCATCATCGTATGGAGTCCGTCTTGCATGTGGCGGAGATCTTTTTCGAAATCGGCCGTCTTGACGGCTTCGTGGAGCATTTCCTCGCTTGCGGTCGGCTTGCCGATGCGGATGTTTTCCTCAACCGGCAGTTTGAATAGGATGTGCGACTGGGGCACGTAACCGACCAGTTGCCGAATCGCGTCGATCTTGTATTTCTCGATTGGGACGCCGTCGATCAATACCGATCCTTTGGTGACGTTGAATTCGCGCAGCAATTGTCTTATCAATGTCGACTTACCAGCCCCGGTCGGGCCAACGATGCCGATCGTCTGGCCTTTCTTGATCGAGAAGGTGATGTCCTTGATGACCGGCTGCTTGTCAAACGGATATTTGAAGGTGACGTTGTTGAAGTCGATCGCGGTGAACGCCAAAATCGGCTTAGAGGAGGAATCGTCTTGAACCGTCGGAATGTGGCTCATGACCTCTTCTAGACGGTCGACGGACACAATCGCGTTGTTCAATTGGGCAAAGATGCCCGATATCGATATAAAAGGACCGTAAAGCATGCCGACGTAGGTAACAAACGTGATCAAACCACCCAACGTCATCTCTTGGTTGATGATTAGATAAATGCCAAAGGCGAACGCCAACGCGTAAGCGATGCCGTAGATGACTTCGAACATCGGGTTGAACAGGTTTTCGAACTTGACGATGCGGCGCCACGACTCGATGTCGTTAGTGATGGCTTGGTACTGCTTCTGCAAGTCGATGTCTTCTTGGACGTAAGCGCGGATCGCCTTTTGCCCTTCGACCGATTCGAGCATCTTGTCGGTGAAGGCGGCGTATATCTCGCGGTGCTTTTTGAAATACTGCCGCTTTTTTTCGCGCACCATGTTCAAAATCGTCAATCCGATTGGCATGATGACGACAGATACAAGCGTCAGCTTCCAACTGATCGTCGTGGCCATGACCGTCACGGCGACGATGATGAAGCCGACGTTGAACACCATCCCTTCGAGCAAATTGGTCGAAGCGGTGATGATGGCGTCCAGATCGGTGGTGATCCGTGAAATCAAATCGCCCTTTTGGTATTTTTCATAGAAACTCGAATCCATCTCGAACAGATGGGCGAGATATTTCTTTCGTAACGAGTGCGCCAGTTGCTGCGACTTTTTGACCGTCGTGTAGTTATAGGCGAAACTGAGGAAATAACGGACGGCCGGGAAGGCCACTAGCGATGCGCCGAGTATGGTCAATGACCGGAACGTTAATCCGCCGGAAATGATCGTGTCGATCGATAAGCCGAGCAGCCACCCGGGCACGAGGGCAAACACCGTGATCGACAAAAGAAGCGTGAACATGAGCACGTAGCTTTTCCACTCTTGCTTGATGAACCACGAGATGTGACGGAGAACTTTGAGCATATCTTTTTGTATTGGTACCTAGACCATAAGCATTATACAGCGGGCAAATTTTTTTGTGGCCGCCGAAACCGCGTTTTGAATCACAAATTGGCGCTTTGTCTATAGACACTAGTTCGACAAGGAAAATTTTGCCGTTTGACGGTCACTTAAGAAATATCGGCCACCCATAAATCAACCACCTTCCTTGTGTTAAAATACGATCGTATGCAAAAAGGATTCATCTGGGGCGCCGGCACCTCGGCCTACCAAATCGAAGGTGCATTTGACATGGACGGCCGCTCGCCGTCGATTTGGGATATCTATTCCCATACGCCGGGACGCGTGCTTCGCAACCACACCGGCGATATTGCCTGCGACCATTACCACCGCTACGAAGAAGACGTGGCCTTGATGGCTGAACTCGGGGTTAAGGCCTACCGCTTCTCATTGTCGTGGAGCCGCATCATTCCCGACGGAGTAGGCGCCATCAATTTAAAAGGCATGGCTTTTTATGACCGCCTGCTCGACGCGTTTGAAAAGCACGGCATCGAACCGTATGTCACTTTATATCATTGGGATCTGCCCCAAGCGTTGTTCGAACGAGGCGGCTGGATCAACCGCGCCAGCGTCGACTGGTTTGCTAATTTCGTCGATGTGGTGACTAGGCATTTCGGCTCCCGCGTCCAAAACTACATCACGATCAACGAGCCGCAGTGCATCGTCCAGTTAGGCATGCACGCCCATGAACACGCCCCGGGTATCATTTATTCGACCAAGGAATGCCTCGCGGCTTCCCACCACCTCCTTCTTGCCCACGGACAGGCTGTCCGCGTCATCCGCAAAAACGTACCCACCGCGAAGATCGGGTTTGCCCCCTGCTCGAATTCCGTCGTTCCCGACGGCAAAGATACGCATTCGATTGAAGAAGCGAGAAAACTTTTCTTCGCGTTGCCATATGACAATTTCTACGCGGTCACCCTGTTCTCCGACCCGGTGTTCCTCGGCGATTATCCAAAGGAATATTACGAAATGTATAAAGGGCAAATACCGGACATCCGTCCCGGCGATTTGGACATTATTTCGACGCCGATCGACTATTGCTACCAAAACGTCTACACCGGTAATTACTGCTCGCTGGACGCTTCGGGCAAAGGTTATCTACGCCCGTTCGCACCCGGCAGTCCCCAAGCCAACATCCCGTGGGAAGACATCGTGCCGGAAACCAATTACTGGACACCAAAATTCCTTTACGAACGCTATAAGAAACCGGTCTTCATCGGCGAGAACGGCATGTGCTGCCACGATTGGGTATCCAAAGACGGAGAAGTCCACGATCCGAACCGCGTCGATTTCATCGACCGTTATCTGACCGAACTCAAACGCGCTCATGACGACGGCATCCCGATCGTCGGATATTTCTATTGGTCGCTACTGGACAATTTCGAGTGGGCATGGGGCTACACGAAGAGGTTTGGCCTAGTGTTCGTCGATTTCGTGACCCAGAAGAGAACACCTAAAGACTCGTTCTTTTTCTATAAGAAAATCATTGCCGAGAACGGCAACAATCTTAAGTGAATCCATTGATGAAATATCAATTTATCATTGATAACCCCTTAACAAATCAGCAAAATTATTAACCAAATATTGTATGTTCATAATTGCACGGAGAAATAAAAGATAATTTTTTCCACGATAGCAAAAGCGTTTTTCGGTTTGACCGCATTTTGTGCCCGTTAACTGCTTGAAATCGCTTTCAATTCACAATATAATTATAGGGAAATCGGTTTCTCTCAAAATCGACACATCATGAACAACACCCAAGAATTCAGATTGGCTGACTATCAGCAGGCTCGTCCCTTCGCGAGTTTCCTTTCAGGAATATCCGGCAAGAAGGGCATCCCGATGTGGGCCTTTTACGTCAACCGCGGCCAAGCGCTGGCCTCGTTCGGCCTCCGCGACAAAAACGGCGCCATCATGGAATTTTTCCCCGCCAATGCCATGTACCGCCATTTGTCTCGCCTCGGTTTCCGCACTTTCGTCAAACGCGGAACCAAATTCCACGAATTCTTCCTTGAAGGCAACAAGAACCAGGAAATGGTCGTCCGCCCCGACCAGCTTTCAATCTCGGAGACATGCCAAGAACTCGGACTTAGAATCATCATCACATATTTCACGTTGCCGAACGAAAACTTAGCGGGATTGGTCCGCAAAGTCGAGATAGTCAACTTGTTAGATGAAGACAATCATTTCGAGATCGTCGACGGGTTGGCGCAACTATTGACCACCGGCATCGATTTCGGCGGATATAAAGCCGTTTCCCATCTGCTCCAAAGCTGGATGGAAAGCGAGAACAACCCCGACTTCATGTACTTTACCTTAAGAGCTTCCACCGGCGACTCGGCCAAAGTGTCGGACACCGTCGACGGAAACTTCTACATGACCGTATCTTCCGTTAACCCCGTCTATGTCAGCGACATCGGGGTCATTTTCGGCGAAGACACCTCGTTAGCGACGCCGCACGGTTTCATGGCCAATAGCGTCGCCGACTTAGCCAAACTCGACCAAACCCATGTCAACCAAGTCCCGTGCGGTTTCTCGGCGTTCGACGCCAAGGTGAAAAAATCGTGGACGTTCTATACGCTGATCGGACACGCCAACGATCGAAACGAAGTCAAAGCCCTGCAGCCGCGTTTGTCAGTGGCTTACCTTGTCGCCAAAGAAGAAGAAAACCGCAATCTTCACGAACAACTGATGGCACCGATCGCCACCAAGACGGCACATCCCGAACTGGACGCCTATTTCAATCAATGCTATCTGGACAACGTCATCCGCGGCGGCAAGCCTTGGATCATCAATACTTTGGATGGCACGATCGGCTATCACCTGTTCTCCCGCAAGCACGGCGACCTCGAACGCGACTACAATTTCTTCAGCATCGAACCGGCCTTCTACTCACAGGGAAACGGCGCTTTCCGCGACGTGCTCCAGAACCGCCGAAGCGACGTCTTCTTTGAACCGCGGCTCGGCAGCTTCAACATCCGCCAATTCGGCAGCCTGATCCAGGCCGATGGATATAACCCGCTAAGCGTCGAAGGCATCAAATTTACCTATGCCGGAGATGCGAGTCAATATCCGGAGCCGGTCGCCACGCTGCTAAAAGGCGAATTTACCCCCGGCGGACTATACACCCAGCTCAACAAAACGACGCTTCCCGCCGAAAAGACGATGGAAGACATATTGGCCAATTCCCATTACGACATCAAAGCCGCCTTTGGCGAAGGTTATTGGGAAGACCATTTCACATACTTCCTTGACCTGGTCGAGAGTTATCTATCCGTGTTCCCCGATAGGGAAGAAGCATTATTATTCAACCCCGAATATCCATTTTTCCTATCGCCGGCATATGTATTGCCACGAGATGAAAAATACGTGCTGACCGCCAATCGGAAGGTCCGCCAATACGATGCAGTAAGGCATGACCATGGCGCTCCCGCTTCGGCCTGGCTCAAAGGTGCCGATGGCAAGAAGATCACGATCGACCTGTTCGGCAAATTACTGACATTGGCCGCCAATAAATATGCCCACCTCGATCCCGACGGCATCGGTCTCATGTACGAAGCCGACAAACCGGGATGGAACGATGCCATGAACGGCGTGCCCGGATTATTCGGCTCGGGCGTTTCCGAGATGTTCGAACTGCGAAAGATAGTCAAATTCCTTCTTTCGGTTGCCAAACGCTATCCCGATCATGACTTCCGCATGCTCAATTCGACCTGCATGTTCTATCAAAACCTAGCCACGATAGTCGATAAAGATCCCTTCACCGCCTGGGACAGGCGGATGAGTGCGCTCGAAGGTTACCGCGCCAATCTGAAAGAAACGCAAAAAGCATGTTTGAAGAAAGTCGCCCTCAGTATTGATATATTGACGAAGATGGACATCGAACTGGACAAGGCTTTCCAAAAAGCGACGCGGTTAGGGGACATTGTCCCCACTTATCTCGTCCGCGAGGCGACCGATTACGAAATGATCACCGAAAACGGCGAAATCAAGAAATCGTCTTCGGGACTGCCTTTCGTCCGCGTCAAAGCGTTCAAGATGACGCCACTTCCGGCCTTCCTAGAAGCCCCGGCCCGTTATCTATCCGGCTCGAAAGAAACGGAAGAAGCCCGCGGTATCTATAAGGCGATACGCGCCTCGCAACTTTACGACAAACCAAACAAGTTCTACCAGACAAGCGAATCGCTATCGGCCTGGACTAACGAAATCGGCCGCATTCGGGCATTCACGCCCGGATGGCTCGAATGCGAATCCAATTTCCTCCACATGACCTATAAGTACCTGCTTGGACTATTGCGCGCGGGACTTTACGTTGAGTTCTTTGAAGAGATGAAGACCAACTTCACCTGTTTCATGGATCCCAAGGTGTACGGACGTTCACCGTTGGAGAATTCATCGTTCTTAGCCACATCAAGCAATCCCGATCCCAAAAAGCGGGGCCAAGGCTTCTACGCCCGCTTGAGCGGATCGACCGCCGAGATCCTGTCGATGTGGCGCACGATGTTCATCGGCCCGTCCCCGTTCATGATGGAAAACGGAAAGCTGAAATTCCGTCTCGAACCGAAACTACCCGCTTCCTTATTTAAAAACGGCATCGTCGAAACGACGCTGTTCGGCTCGATAAAGGTGGTCTACCACAACGAAGTCGCGATCGATACTTACCTCCCCGAGGCAAGCATCGCGAAATATGTCATCTCTTCGCTTGCCAAGCAAGCCCAGACAATCATAGGTCCGGGCGTGGAGGGACCGCTAGCGCAGGCCATCCGTAATGGCCAGGTCCTCGAAATCCACGCCTACATCGGAAGGAGGACGAACTGACACCATCATCGAATCGGTCAATTGCGGTTTGGGAACGCCGCCTCTATAAATAGTCCATCCGACCAGTCATTCATCTCGAAAGGAGAAAAAAACAACTCGATATGAACAAAAGATTTCTATCAGCCATGTTGTTGGCGCTCGTCGGTTTAACCGCCGCCTCATGCAGCTCCAGCACCACCACGTCCACGCCCGAGTCGAGCACCTCGACTACGAGCGAAACCACCTCGACCAGCCAAGTATCTAGCTCATCAGAAGTAGTACTTAGCGCGATCACCTTTGCAGGTGCCGACGACATCGAACTCGATTTCGATACCCCGTTCAACGCCTTGACAGGCGTCACGGCCACCGGCAACAACAGTGTCGACTATACCAGTTCCATCGTCTTGCAATCGACTTCCGACGCGGTCAACGTGTCGACGGGCGTCGTTGACACCACCCAAGTCGGTGTCCACGCGATTCGCTATACCGTCACCGTCGGTGCCGTCACCGCCCAGAAATGGCGCTACGTCACCGTCAACGCCCCCGAAGTCATCGAAGGCGAAATGCTCGTCAACCCCGACTTTGCCCTTGGCACGGCCGGCTGGGATGACCCGAGCGTCGTCTACATCGCCGATGGCGCCCAAATGACCTTATCGGTCGAAGATGGCGCTTTGAAGGCCGAAGTCGTCGCCGGCGCCAATGCCTGGACCCCGCGCTTCGGACAGATGAACGTCCCGTTCGAACAAGGCACGACTTATGAAGTCAGCTTTGAAGCCAAGTCCAGCGTTACCAAGATCATCAACCTCCAGGTTGGCGAACTTCTCAGCAGCGCCCCATACTTCACCGACTTCAAGCCCGGTTTGGCCGTTCACAAGACGATTACGACCGAATGGGCCAGCTATTCTTACAAATTCACCCACAATCTCGACAACAAGCGCGGCGGCGTCCTGTTTGAATTAGGAACCGTCGAAGCCCAAGCCGTCAACGCCACCGTGTGGTTTGACAATGTCGCCATCGTCGAATCAACTCCCGATGAAGACACGACCGCTCCGTCGTTCACCGGCGTCAGCGAAAACCGCAACGTGTCCGTTGGAGCCGAATATGACCCGATGGCCGGCGTTACCGCTTTTGACGTCGTCGATGGTGATGTGACTTCCGCGATCGTCGTCACGATTAAAGACAGCGAAGACAACACCGTCGAATTCGTCAACACCTCGGTCGCCGGAACATTTACCGTCACTTACACGGTTGAAGACGAAGCCGGCAACGTCGCCACGGCGACGACCACCATCAACGTCGTGTCGATGATGTTCAAAGAAACCAATCTTATCGTCAATCCGTCATTTGATGAAGCTTTCGACGAAACGACTCCCGAATGGACCCATTGGGAACAATTCTGGGGAGCAGCCCCGGTCGTCGACTATACGCTTGACACCGAAGCCGGCACCTACTCCATCGCCATGGTTGGCGGCGGCGATGCCGCTTGGGCCATCCAAGTCGTTCAAGAACACCTGACAGTCGAATTAGGCAAGACCTACCGCCTGTCGCTTGACGCCTTTGCCACCGTCGCCCGCCCGATCAACATCGCAGTTGGCTACAGCTTTGGCGACAACCAATACGAACAATACGCTCGTCAAGACGCCATCATGCTGGGAACCGAATCCGGAACCTACGATTACGTCTTCACGGTCACCAAACCCACGCACGAAGTCAAATTTACAATCGAGCTTGGGACGCAACCTGGATTTGCCGATGGCACCGTCGTGCTTGAAGAAGTCCGGCTGCAAGAACATGATGCCGATCCGATCATCGACAACGGCGACTTCGCCCTTGCCGGTTGGAGAGGCTTCTTCAACGGTTGGGATGGAACCACCGGTTCTTACGGCATCGTCGATGGCGAATTCAAAATCGACATCACGAAGTACGTTGCCGGCGCCGAATGGGCACTCCAACTGATCCAGGACGACATGTCCATGGGCGGCTCGTCTGAAGCCGGCGTCATTGATTTGACACCGTTAGCCACCTATACAATCGGTTTTGACGTGTATGCGACCGAAGCCATGAACATCCACCCGTATATCATTTCTTCCAATGATTGGGCCAACCTGGTCACCGCACCTGGTCAAACAGTCGCCATCACGACGACCAAGACCCATTATGAAGTGACCGCCGTGGCTGGAGCCGTCGTCCATGGTAATGAAATTCTTAAATTCCAGTTTGGCGATATGGCCGCTTTCGACGGCGTCACCAAATCCGTCATCTTCGACAACATCACCGTCAAAGACAGCACGCTGAACAACATCTCCAGCGTCTATAACGGCGACATGGAAACCGTTCTTGGCGAACATGGATTCTTCTCACCGTCGCCGGCGAACACGATGAAGCTCGGAGCCGATGGCGCCGTGTTCACCATCGCCGAACTTGGCGGCGCGGCTTATGAACCGCATTACTACTACATGATTCACGGACTTGAAGCCGGCAATTACGCCATCGTGCTCACTTTAGACTCGAGCGTGGCGCGCGATTTCCGCCTGAACGTGGTCATCCCCGATTGGGGCTATGCCTCGATCCTGCCGGATACCAAGTATGACTTCAGCTTAACCGCTGATGAGATTACCACGGTTACCGTCACCTTCACCGTCGCCAGCCCGATTACCCCCGACGTCAAGGTCGAACTCGACTTTGGAACGCTCGGCGGCACGCTGGTGTCCCTGCCGACCGTCGTCACGCTGAACAGCATCCTCGTTTACCGTGACTATAACGCCGCCTAACCTTAGGAGGCGCAAAGAATGAAACAACACAGCCGATTCCTTTTGCTGACCGTGCTTAGTTTCGCCATCGCCGGATGTGGAGGGTCAACCCCCTCCACGTCATCGGCGACGTCGACGACTTCCGACGGCAGCGCCACATCGCAAACGACGTCGACGGGTCCGGTCCAAACGATCGAACTCACCTACGCCGATTGGGGCGATCAGGAATTCAACCAACGCATGATCGACAAGTTCATGCTTCAGTATCCCAACATCAACGTCACGCTCCGGCGCGACATCACCGGCAGCGGGG
>Ga0172369_10005734_pt1 | contig 15163 bp, 10 predicted proteins | sample LakKiv25m_FD_114539 | JGI IMG/M metagenome (GOLD analysis project Ga0172369, IMG submission 114539) | Freshwater microbial communities from Kabuno Bay, South-Kivu, Congo - kab_022012_11.25m | ecosystem: Environmental > Aquatic > Freshwater > Lake | place: Democratic Republic of the Congo...
ACCATCTCCACATTGCCCCCGCCCCCGCAGCAGACCGACAATTGCCGGTTGCCGGCCAATTCCACGAACCGAATGCCGGGGATGGCCCTGATGACCTGCCGCGGTTCCTCGAAGACACCGCTGTTTCGCCCCAGGTCGCAGGGGTCATGATAGGTGGCAGTGGCCTTGATCTCCCCGAGGGCGATGCGCCCCTCCCGGATCATCCAAGCCAGCATTTGGCTCGCGTGGTAGAGTTCCACATCCGGATGATAGACGTGTTTCCAGGTGTGGTAACAGGAGGGACAGGTAAAGACGATCGCTCGAGCGCCCACCGCCTTGACCTTCTTGAGGTTGTGCTCCATCAATGCCTTCATCTTGTCCGGCATGCCGGCCCCGATCAGGGGAAAACCGCAGCACCACTCCTCGCCCCCCAAAATGGTGAAGTCCACACCCCCCTTCTGCATGATGCGCGCCATATCGGCCGGTATCTTCTGGGCCATGGGGAAGAAGGAGGCCACACACCCCACAAAAAAGATGACCTCCGCATGGTCCTTTTCAAAGGCCTGTTCGGGAAGGTCCTTGATGAGTTCCCGCCACTCCCCCCGTTCGGCATTGTCGTCATTCGTGATGTTATGTTCTGCATCAAGAAACCGGGCTATCCGGTCGGCGATTTTCGGATAGAGACCCTCTCCCACCTGGCATTCCCGGTCACGAAAGATGAGTTCCTTGGTCGCCACCCCCGACAGGCAGACCTTTGTGCAGGCCCCGCACCCCAGACAACTGAAGACAGATGCCTCGGTGTCCCCGCTCAGGGGAAGCCTCCCCTCGATGACGGCCCGGGTAATGGCATTCCGACCCCTTGGCGAGGCGGATTCCCTCCCTTCCACCCGGTAAACCGGGCAATTGGGCAGACAAAACCCGCATCGATTGCACTTGGCCACCGCTTCGTAGGACAATTTCTTCAACTGGACGATATTCATCGGGTGTTGCCTCACAGGAAAGGTTCAGAGGTTCAGAGGTTCAGAGGTTTCAATCGTCAATCTTGATGCATTCGTAAAAAGTCAAAAATCCGAAAACCGCACCTAATGATTTCAATGGGTTATCTATGCCAAAAATGCCAAATTCCGACTTTTTACGAGACCGTCAATCTTCAATCTTCAATCTTCAATTCTCTTAAAGTCCTCCCACAAAACGACCGGGGCTGAAGATGCCTGAGGGGTCCAGCTCGCGCTTGATGCGCTCCATCACGAGCAGGTCCAGCCCGGGCTCGCCCCACATTCTCAACTTCGGTTTCAGGTCCGAAGGGGCGCTCTGGATGATCAGGTTACCCCCGTTTTCACGGCATCGTGCCAGCAGGTCACGGATGAGCGAAACAGCCGCCCCCCCTCCCCTGCCCCCGACCGAATCTCCGGACAAGATGATAACGCATGCGCCGGTTCCGGCATGGACCAGGAGGGTGTGGTCCACGCCCCTCTCGGACAGGGACCTTTCTGCAGACCCGACCACATCCTCCATCAAGGAGATCGGATAGGTGAGCTGAAGCGTGACAGGCCTGTTAAAGCGGTGGGTCGCAGACGCCTGAAGATGGCTCACCACCCACCAGAAACGCCGGTGTTCGTCTTCCCTGAAACAGGCGTCTCCCACGGCGCCCAGACCTTTCCCCATGTCGAGGACCTCTCGTCTCATCCGCCCGACCGCCGGCTCAAAGGCCTCCATGGCCGCTGCAACGCGGTAGGCGCCCAGGCCGACATCCTGACGATCCCTGCACGAGAGTTTTTCCCAGGCGGTATTGTTCATGATTTCAATAGCCGCGGGCACCAGCGGGGTATTCAGAACTGACTCTGTTAGGGCACAGACATCCTTAAATGACTTGAAAGAGAGAACGACCGTCTCCATCCGCCCGGGCAGGGGAAGCAGCTTAAAGGTCATTTCGCAGATAAACCCTAAACTCCCGCATGATCCCACCATCAGCTTGGAGATGTCGTATCCGGAGACATTCTTGACGGTCTTTCCTCCGGTCCCGACGATATCGCCGTTGGGGGCGACAAACCGCACCCCTAAGAGGAGATCCCGGGGAAAACGGTACAGGAGTCGCCTCGGCCCGCTGGAATTGGCGGCCACAATACCGCCGATGGTCGCGGTCTCGCTGAAGGGAGGGTCCATGGGGAGGAAACACCCTCTGTTGGAGCGATCCGAGCAGATCAGCTCGTCCCGACTCTGCCTCAGGTCCTCCAGGGGAAGATAGCACCGGTCGTCCTCGGTTGCCAGTCTCGCCTGGATATCCCTGAATCGGACCCCCGCCTCCACGGTGATGGTCAGATTGGCCGTATCCACGTCCAGCATATGGTCCATCCGCGAGGATGAAATGACCAGATCCAGGCGCGAAGGAACATTCCCCATGCCCATCTTTGTACCGCTTCCCGAGGGGACTATGCTCAGGTTTTCCCTGTTGGCCATCCGGACCACATCGGATACTTCGCGAGCGTTCCTTGGGAATATCACGGCCCGAGGCCTCAGGTCGTCCACGGCATACGTGTCGAGAACAGCTTCCCTGGTTTCGACCCTGTCCGATCCGATGGTTTCTGATAGTCGTTCCAGTCTTTCCATAAATTCAGCCACGTGAGGACTCCATTTACAGGGATTCAGGAATTTTGGGAATTTAGGAATTGCAAATTATGAATGATTATGAATTTCTGTGAGAGAGGCTTCCCAGCCTCGATTTTCGAATTTCTGTGGGAGAGGCTTCCCAGCCTCGATCTTCGCGGCGAGGACGCCGCTCACACAGGGATTTTTCATACGCCGACAGCGTTAAACCCCATTGTCAATTCCAGTCACGGCGTCATCAATATTTGGGTTCAAGACCAGCATTCACCTCTTTGCCCCCTGCTCCCCGCCCCCTGCCGCGTGTCCCACACCCTTTGCGCTTTGCCCTCTGCCCTCTGCGCGGTGCAGCTATCGACTGCAGGGGTGATCTGGGATCAGCTTGCCCGGATTCAGGATGTCGTCCGGGTCAAAGGCATGCTTGATGGTGCGCTCAAATTCCAGGTCCGTGTCGTTGAACACAAAACAGGTCTCGCTGATCTTCTCGAGACCGACCCCGTGCTCGCCGCTGATGGTCCCGCCCGCATCGGCGCAGAGTTTCAGGATCTCCGAGGAGGCCTTTAAGACCCTCGCTTTTTCTTCCGGGTCCCTGTCGTCGAACATGATCAGGGGGTGCAGGTTTCCATCGCCTGCATGGAAGACATTGCCGATAGGGACGTTGTATTTCCTCCCCACCTCAAGGACCTTGCTCAGGACCTCCGGCAGCCGGGTGCGCGGGACCGTCCCGTCGCAGCAGACGTAACTGGGTCTGACCTGTCCCACCGCCCCAAAGGCGCCCTTTCGGCCGGCCCAGAGGATGGCTCGCTCTGCGTCATCCTTTGCCAGTTTTACCTCCCGTACGTTGTTCTTGCGGCAGATCTCCATGATCCTTTCCGCGTGAGCATCCATCCCCTCCGGCATGCCGTCCAGCTCGATAATGAGCACCGCGGCAGCGTCCAGTGGATAGCCCACCTTGATGGTTTCCTCCACGGCCCGCATCACAATGTTATCCATCATCTCGAGGGTGGCCGGGACAATCCCCTCGGCAATGATGGCCGAAACCGTGTTGGCCCCGTCCTGGATGGTATCGTAGATCGCGAGCATGGTCTTGACCGCCTCCGGGGCCCGCTCCAGTCTTAACATGATCTTTGTCGCCAGGCCAAGGGTCCCCTCGCTTCCCACAAAAAGGCCCTTGATATCATAACCGGCATGGTCAGGGCATTTTCCCCCTGTCCAGACGACCTTGCCATCGTTCAGGACAATCTCCATGCCTAAGACATGGTTGGTGGTCACCCCGTACTTGAGACAATGGGGTCCGCCCGAGTTTTCTCCGATATTTCCCCCCAAGGTGGACACTTTCTGACTGGCAGGGTCCGGCTGATAGACAAACCCCCTTTTCAGAACCTTTGTCTGAAAATCGAGGGTAATGACGCCCGGCTCCACCGTAGCCGTGCGGTTGGGGATATCGATCTCCAGGATCCGGTTCATTCGGGAAAAATGGACCACGATGCCCCCCGCGATCGGGACCGTCCCACCAGTGAGGTTAGTGCCCGATCCCCTTCCCAGGATGGGAATCTTTTCCTCGTATGCCAGGGCCATGATCCTGGACACCTCTTCGGTGGAACCGGGCAGCACCACCACATCCGGCATGGCCCTTTCCAGAGAGGCATCATAACTGTAAAGGGTAAGGTCCATATCCGATGACAGGACATGGCCGTCCCCTACAATCTCTTTCAGACGATCAATAAGGAGTTGTATATCCATGAGGGTTCCTTTGTTCTGGATGCTGGAATGCTGGAATGCTTTCAGCTTTGAACTTTGAACTCGTTTCCGGTTCCCGTTTCTCAACTTTAGGCACTTTAGGCACTCCAAACTTTAGGCACTTCTTTTGATAGGGTCGCCACTCCAAAATGAGGAGAACATATTCGTCGACCATCCGTTTGTCAAGATTTCTGCCAATCCGAAAAAGGACGGGCGAGGGCACCTTTTTTGGTCATGATGTCATTTAATGCTGTTAATTTCACAGCTTTTTTGTTACAAAACTAAATTTTCCTCCTGCTCGAATGGAAATCATCTTTAGACAAACAGAGGTAACAGACATGATGCAGCGGGCACATATCATTGGGACAGGTCTATCGGTGCCGGAAAGAATACTGTCCAACAAGGACTTGGAAGGCATTGTGGACACAACCAATGAGTGGATCGTGCGCCGCAGCGGGATAAAGGAACGACGCATCTCGTCCCCTGATAGGGATGAGACCACCACCCATCTCTCGACCCAGGCCTCAAAAAGGGCCATGGAGATGGCAGGGGTCTGCGCGGATCAACTGGACATGATCGTGATCGGCACCGTAACCTCGGATTGTCAGTTCCCTTCCACGGCATGTATGGTCCAGGAGGCGCTGAACGCAGAGAACGCTGTGGCGTTCGACGTCTCAGCAGGATGTTCGGGATTCCTGTATGCACTCAACACCGTCAATAACGCCATCCAGTGCGGGACCTGCAGAACGGCCCTGGTGGTGGGCGTGGATCGCCTGTCGAGCATTATCAACTGGCACGACCGCGGCACGTGCGTCCTCCTGGCGGACGGGGCCGGGGCCGTGGTCGTCACCTCCAACCCGGGAGAGGGAGGGATCCTTTCCAGCCATCTGAAATCAAATGGCAAATTCTGGGACCTCCTCTATTCTTCAGATGGAAACGCCTATACGCCCAGCATCCTTAAAGGCCTGAGCAAGAAGTCCTTCCATCTCAACATGAGCGGCAACCGTCTCTTCAAGCAGGCGATCGAATGCCTGTCATCCATTGCGAAAGACGCCATGAAGCACAACTCCCTTTCGAGCGATGACATCGATCTGGTTGTCCCTCACCAGGCCAATATCCGGATTATCCGGGCTATGGCGGACAACATAGGTATCCCCATGACCAGGGTATTCACGAACCTCCATAAATACGGGAATACCTCCTCTGCCTCCATACCGATCGCCCTGGATGAGGCCAACCGGGGGGGGTTGCTGATCAGGGGAAAAAACGTGCTTCTCGTCAGCTTTGGAGCAGGTCTGACCTGGGCGGCCTCGATCATGAAATGGACCATGTGAGGGAAGAAGTGACTAAAGTTTAAAGTCTGGAGTTGGGAATTCAAATAGGAATTCATCCTTTTTAACTTCAGGCACTCCACATTCGTAATTTCAAACTCCGAAAAACCAGTATCCGGCATCCAATATCCAGTATCCAGAAATGTCCACCTATGACAAGACATACGATGTGATTGTGGTGGGTGCAGGCCACGGGGGCTGCGAGGCGGCCCTGGCCGCGGCCAGGATGGGACACCCGACCCTCCTTCTGACCATCAACCTGGATCAGATTGCGGCCATGAGCTGCAACCCGGCCATCGGCGGCCTGGCCAAGGGGCACCTGGTGAAAGAGATCGACGCCCTTGGCGGCGAGATGGCCCGGAATACCGATCAGACCGGAATCCAGTTCAGGCGGCTCAATACGCGCAAGGGCCTGGCCGTTCAAGGGTCCAGATCCCAGAACGACCGGGACCTATACCGGAAACGGATGAAGTCTGTTGTGGAAAACACGCCCCATCTCGATATCCGTCAGGCCATGGTGGACCGGCTTCTGATCAAGGATGGACAGGTCTATGGGGTCGAGACCCAGATCCACGAAAAATTCCTCTCGCGCACCGTCATCCTGACCACCGGGACCTTCCTGAGAGGCCTGATTCACGTCGGTCTGGACCACTTTCCCGCTGGCCGCATGGGAGATCCCCCTTCTGTCCGGCTCTCCGAGCAATTGGCCTCCCTCGGTTTTGAGGTGGGGAGGCTCAAGACCGGGACCACGCCGCGTCTGAACGGCCGGACCATCGACTACGAGGGCTTGGCCGTCCAGTCCGGGGATGATATCCCGAAACCATTCTCGTTTACGACCACGCACATACCGCTCCCCCAGGTCCCGTGTCATGTCACCTACACCACATCCAAAACCCACGAGATCATTCGCGAGGGGCTGGACCGGTCCCCCCTTTTCAGCGGCGTCATCAAAGGGGTGGGGGCCAGGTACTGCCCTTCCATTGAAGACAAGGTGGTGCGTTTTGCCGACAAGGAGCGACACCAGGTATTTCTGGAGCCGGAGGGCCTGAATACGACCGAGGTCTATCCCAATGGGCTGGCCACCAGCCTTCCCGTGGACATTCAGATCCGGATGGTGCGCTCCATCCCTGGGCTTGAGAGGGCCGAGATCGTGAGGACAGGCTATGCCATCGAATACGACTATATCGATCCGATCCAGTTGAAGCCGACCCAGGAGACCAAGCTCGTAAAGGGGCTCTTTCATGCAGGCCAGATCAACGGAACCTCCGGCTATGAAGAGGCGGCCGCCCAGGGCCTCATGGCCGGCATCAATGCGGTGTTGCAGGTGCGGGGCGCTCCCCCCTTCATCCTTTCCAGGGCCGAGGCCTACACAGGAGTCCTGATTGACGATCTGGTGATCAAGGGGACCCGGGAGCCCTATCGGATGTTTACATCGCGGGCCGAATACCGCCTCTTGTTGAGGGAGGACAATGCGGACTTCAGGCTCAGGGACAAGGGCCATGAGTTAGGGCTGATCTCAGATGAGATCTATCGGGAGTTCTGCAGAAAGCGGGAGGAGGTAGAAAGGCTCATGTTGCGATTAAAGAACATCAAGGTGAAACCGGAGCCCGGGACCCTGGACAGGCTGAAGGACGTGGGCGTCTCGCCTATCCGGAACGTCATGTCGCTGGAGCAGCTCTTGAGGCGGAGCGACGTCTTCTTTGACGATCTATCCCGCTTCGATCCGGAACTCTCTCAGACCCGGAAAGATATCGCCATGGAGGTGGAGACCCGGATTAAATATGCGGGCTATATCGAGCGCCAGGAACGTCAGGTCGAAAAGATGAAACGGATGGAAACGGTCAGGCTTCCGGAGGATATGGACTATCCGGCGGTACACGGACTCACCAACGAGGTGAGGGAAAAATTGGGCCGGATCCGGCCCATCTCCATGGGCCAGGCATCCAGGATCTCCGGGGTGACGCCTGCGGCCATCATGGCCATCCAGGTTCACCTGAAGGGGTTCAGGGATGCGGGGATTGAGGAATTCAGGAATGCGGGAATTGAGGAATTGAGGAATTGAGGAATTGGGGAATGATGGAATGCTGGAATGCTGGAAAAGACGGATGGGTATCTGCGAAATCTGCGAAATCTGCGGATGGGATTGGGGAACTGACATCGTGTCCAACGTCACTATCAAGGCAGTTTATCTTCTGACAGCGGTCCTCCTGTTTTTCCTGTATGGATGCGGGGAGGAGGCTAACACCGGTGTGGACAAGAAGATAGACGCACCCACAGAAAAGTGGGTCAAGGTCAGTCCCGTGGAGACCTCTGCGGCCCAAGGCCATATGGAATATGTAGGCGTGCTCCTTGCCAACCGCAAGGTAAAGGTCTCCGCCGAACTGGGAGGTCTGATCGAAAGGCTCAATTTTGAGAAGGGGGATCAGGTAAAGGAGGGGATGCTCCTTGCGGAGATCGGCGCTACCAGCGCACGTCTCCAGGTGAAGGAGGCCTCGGCAGCGGTCGCAGCGGCCACGAGCGGACTTGACAAGCTGGAAAAGGGGAGCCGACCCCAAGAGATTGAGATTGCCAGGTCTGCCGTGAGCGCGGCAGAAGCGGCCCTGTTCGAGGCCGAAAAGAACTATCAGCGGACAAAGAGCCTCTACGACATACGCGCCGTATCCAACAGTGCTTACGATACGGCCGAGCGACAACTGACAACGGCAAAAGCCACCATGGAATCGGCGAAACAGCAACTGGTCCTGGCCCTGGAAGGTCCCCGCACCGAAGACATCAAGACCGGCCGTGCCGCCCTCGCCCAGGCAGAGGCGGCCCGGGATCTGGCCGCGGACCGGTTGAAAAAATCGATGATTCGCGCCCCTTGTGACGGGATGATCGCCTTTCGGGAAGTGGAACAGGGGGAAATCACACTGCCGGGGACCGCCATTACGGAGATCGTCGAGGTGGGCCGAATGAAGATAAGGATAGCCCTCAGCGAAAATGACGTCCACCTCCTCAAGGACCATACGCAATTTCTCTTTACCATAGATGCCATTCCCCGGGAGGAATTCTCGTGCCGCGTCTTTTTCCTGTCGCCAACGGCCGACACGCCCACCCGATCCTTCCCCCTGGAGCTGATGGTGGACAACCCGGACCCGAGAATGGCCGACGGCATGACGGCCAGGGTCAAGTTCCCTGCTGCAGCCGACAAAAGGACAGTCAAGGTCCCATCGGCCTGGCTCTCGGAGAAAGACGGAAAGATGGGCGTATATCTCCTCAAAGACGGAAAGGCCATGTTCCAACCGATCACCCTCGGGGCCTACTATGACAACCGAGTGGAAATACTGAAAGGCCTGGAAGGCAAGGACCTCATCATCACCACCCCCGCAGGACTCAAGAGCGGAGAGGCGGTGGAGGTGAGGGCACAAAGATGAACGTCCAACATCGAACGTCTTACATCGAATGAAAAACAAACTCCAACGTCAGGCAGACGCTAATCTATGACGTTAGGCATTTTAGGCATTTTCAACTTTAGTCATCCCGCCCTGCGGGACTCACTTTAGGCACTTCTTCTATGTTTCTAACCCGATTCGGCGTATCGAGGCCCGTCATCGTCCGGATGACCCTCCTCCTCATTATCATCTTCGGCATTTACGCCTATGAGTCCATGCCGCGATTCCTGGACCCGGACATCACCATCGGCGAGGGGATGATCGTCACCATCTGCCCGGGGTTTTCCCCCGAGGAGATGGAAAACCTTGTCACGAAGAAGATCGAGGAGGAGCTAAAAGGAATCTCCGAAATACGCCGCTTTGAATCCAGTTCCTACGAGAGCACCTCCAAGATACACGTCTACTTCAACACCCGCCTCTCCAACTACGAGATCGACCAGGCCATGCAGGAGGTCCGGAATGCGGTGGATCGCGTCGACGACCTCCCGAAAGAGGCCAAGGTCCCGATCGTGATCGAGATCGACGTGGCCATATTCCCTGTCTGCATGGTGGGGCTCTCCGGCCAGGTCCCCATGATGCAGCTTCAGGACATCGCCCGCGACGTGGCCGACACCTTTGAAAACATCAAGGGGGTCTCCGAGGTGGAAATCGTGGGGGAGCGGGAACCCGAGATCTGGATTGAACTGAACCCCCGCCGCATGTCCGCCTATGGCATCTCCGTCCCCGAGGCGGCCCAGGCCATCGCCGACCGTACGCGGAACCTGCCGGGAGGCACGGTGGAGATGGACGCCCACGAGACCGCCATCCGGATGGTGGGGGAACCCCAAAACCCGGCGGACCTGGGCGGCATTGTCCTTCGAAGCAACGACAAGGGAACGGTTTATCTACGCGACATCGCCCGGATTACGCCTACCCTGGAGAAACCCAGGACCCTGACCTTTATCGACAAGAAGAACGCCCTGGTCCTGGGCGTCAAGCGGAAGAAGAATGTCAACATGATACAGATCGTGGATGACGTCAAGAAGCTGATGAAAGAAATCCCGGTCCAGTATCCCGGGCTCAAGACGACCCTCTATTTTGATCAATCCCAGGAAATCAAGAAACGGATCAGGGAACTCCAAACCAACGGCCTGTTCGGGATCGGGCTGGTCTTTCTGGTCCTCTGGGTCTCCATGGGACTGAGGAATGCGGTCTTTGCCTCGGTGGGCATCCCGGTGTCCTTTCTGCTCACCTTCATGCTCATGAAGGCGTTCGGACTCTCTATCAACGCCCTGACCCTCTTCGGCTTGATACTGGTCCTCGGCATCGTGGTGGATGACGCCATTGTGGTCCTTGAAAATATTTTCCGTCATATCGAAAAGGGAAGGCCCATCCTGAAGGCCACCCTGGAGGGAAGCCGGCAGGTCCTGGCCCCGGTCCTGGCATCGGTCACGACCACTATGGCCGCCTTTTTCCCGATCCTCATCATGGTGGGCGGGGTCATTGGACGATACCTGGCCGACCTCCCCAAGGTGGTCATCTTTGCCCTGACGGCCTCCCTCTTCGAGGCCTATTTCATGATGCCATCCCATGTGGTGGAACTGACGGGCCAAAGGAACGCCCAAAAGCTCAGTCAGAGGCGGTTCGACATCTTCCAGCCATTCAGAAAGATCTACTACCCCTATCTGAGGATCATCCTCCATCATCGCTATATCTCCGTCCTGTTTATCGTGCTCTCGACCGTCCTGGCCTTCTTTCTCTATTTTCAAACAGACTTCGTCATGTTTCCCAAAAGCGACGTATTCCCCAGGTTCAATATCTACTTTGACCTGCCGGCCAATTCGACCCTGGAGAGGTCCAGGGAGACGCTCACGGCCCTCTCGGATCTGATCAAGGAACGGATCGGTGATGAACTCGAGGCCCCCATTGCCGTGGCAGGGATGAAAGAGATCAATTATGAGCCCATTTTCGGGACGCATTTCGGGATGCTGATGGTTATACTGAAGGACAACAAAGAGCGGAAGCATTCGGTGGTCGAGTTGATGGATAAAGTCAGGGAAGAGGCCGGACAACTCCTGACCTCTCTGGGGGCCACCTCCTTTGTCCTGGAGAGGCTCATCGAAGGCCCTCCGGTGGGCGCGGACGTGGACATCAAGATCCAGTCGCCCCACTGGGACAGTTCGGCTAAGATATCCCGGATGATTCGGGAAGAGATGGCAAGGCATAAGGGGATCGTAGATATCCAGGACGATTTTTCCAGAGAAAAGCAGTTCATGGAGATCACCGTGGACGAGGCCAAGGCCAAAAAGCTGGGGATCGATCAGACCCATCTGGTCATGGCGGTCCAGGCCGCATTCCACGGGCTGGCCGTGGCCACCTACAACCAGGGGCGCGAAGAACAGGATGTCAAACTGAAATATCTGCCCGAATACCGCCGCGACTTTGACGATCTGGTGAACATGAAGGTCATGATCTCGGGATACGGGGAGATGCCCCTCAAGGAATTGGCCGATATCCGTCTGGCCCCGGGATTTCACAATATCTATCACTACAACGGAAAGCGGACCATCCGGGTGACAGCCAATATCAAGGAGGTGCAGGAAGATCCGGAGGGATCGACCGGGTTCTTCTCTCACCTGAGCGGCGAGAAAATGACCGCGGTAAAGGCCAATGCCATCGCCAGGGACTATTTTGAAAAAATCCGGATCGATTTTCCAGGTGCGCAGATGATCGCCGGGGGTCTTCAGGAGGAGACCCATTCCTCTCTCATGGAGCTAGGCCAAGCCGGCATCATGGCCCTCTTCCTTATCTTTTTCATTCTATCACTCCAGTTTAACTCCTTTACCCAGCCCTTCATCATTATGATCACCATCCCATTTGTGACCCTGGGGGTCATGGTGGGCCTGCTGGTGAGCAATAACCCCCTGACCTTCGTCACCCTGATCGGCCTGTTGACCCTCACCGGGATTGTGGTGAATGACTCCCTGGTCCTCATCGACTTCATCAACCGATATCGGAAAGAGCACCCGAAAGAACTCTATCTGGCCATCCTCAGGGGGTGCCACGTGCGGATGCGGCCGATCATCCTTACATCTCTCACCACCATCTTCGGGCTGGCCCCCATGGCCCTGGGCGTGGGCGGCAAGTCCGTCTTTTGGGCCCCCCTGGCCACGGCCATCATGTGGGGCCTGGGATTTTCCACCCTCCTGATCCTCTCCATGGTGCCGGCCTATTATGCCATTTTGGAGGACATCGGGTATCTCATCCGGCACCGCAAACGGAGAAAGGCGGATACCCTGAAAGAGATCGACGCGGCGTTCGATCATGAGGAATTCAGGCCGTTTGTGAAGCAGAAAGGGGGAATTTAGGAATTGAGGAATTGGGAATTGAGGAATTGAGGAATTGAGGAATTCAGAAATTCAGGAATTTTGGGATGATTGGGATGATTAGGATGAATGGGATGATTAGGATGAATGGGATGATTAGGATGAATGGGATGATTAGGATGAATGGATGGGGTATCTGCGGATGAGATTGGGGGTTCGTCTCTTTAATCTGTGAACAGGGTTGACGAACCGGGATTTTGTGACCAGAATAGCGCATCAAAACAGAGGAGGACATGAGGGACATGATTCAAAATGACCAATGGGTGTGGGTGGTGGTTCAAGACCCGGGCGGAAACGAACAGTTTCTGGGGCAGCGGGATGAAGTGAAAGGGATATCGTTCATCCCCGTCTGGCTTGAAAAGGATGCGGCCCTTGAAGGCCTGAAGCTTCTGGCCCGGGATCAGGGTCTCAAATACGAGGTCCAGGCCATCCAATATGAGACCCTGGCCCCGAAGGCCGCTGAAACGGGCTTCAGGCTCTTTGTCCTGGATGCCTCGGGGAAGGTCCTGGAACAGATCGCGCCCTGACGGTATCCGCAAAATAAGGAGTCAATCGGTCCATGCAAAGCGGTGCCTATCGCAAATATGTTTATTGGATGACGGAAGACGAATCGAAGGCCTTAGGAGATGAAATGGCCTCCCAACAAATCAAGGTAAAGACGGCCAAGGGGATTGTCTGCACACCCCTCGACATCATCAACAAAATCTCTATTGTCCCGCCTGAGGTCTGGAACGACACCTGCGGCAGGCAGGGGAGCTGGTACAGGACCTCGGACAAAAACGGCCTCTACCTAGTTATCAGCTCCTTTGAACTGGAAAATCACAAGGCCCGGCGGTCCGCCAGGATCACGGAGTCCGACTTCAAACCGCCCCGGCTGGCTACATCAGAGGATAAGGGCGTCCTTTTCGACGATCTTCAGCTCAGAGAGCGGATGCCCGAAAAGTGGAAGCATGTGGAGGAGACCGAGAAACGGATCTACCTGAGGTGGGCCAGGAGACTCGGTTCGGATGTTCAGGATTATGATTTCCTGTATCGATCCCATACAGCCAATCATGCCAACTTCATCCATCCCCGCTTCTTCGTCCAGGAAAATGGCCGGAAAATCCCCTATTCCATTGACCGAAGCGCCCACCTCTGTTCCTGCTGCGTAGAGCTGTTTCAGGTTCTGGGAAGCGAGTATCATAAAAAATTCGTTGCGCCCTGCCCTGGGGCTACGATCTTCGCACGCCTGAAACCCGACCGATATCTCCTGGTTGAAAGGTAGACAACCCATGAAAGACCTGGATCGAGCGCTCATAGATGAGCGCTATCAAGCCCTTCCGCGGAAGACCCGGACCCGGGTGGACCAGGCCGTCAAGGCGATCATTGAGGCCAAGGAGCGGGGCGGCAGGGTGGTCGCCGTGGTGGGGAGCGGTCCCAATATCCACGAGGGGGTGACGACCCTGATTGCCGAACTGATGCACAAAAAGATCATTGACGGGGTCTCCACCAGCTCTGCGGTGGTCGGGCATGAGATGGGCGGGACCTTGGAAAGGGTCAAGCGGATCGACGGCAAGGCCTTTGGTTTCGATGCTGACAAGCTCCCCTGCGACGGCCAGTTGGAGGTCAGTCTCATATCAGAGAAGGTCCTGAAGGCGTATCAACGGGAAATTTACATCGACGTCCCGCTCTACCGCCGGATGAGACGGGCCAAGGGGAATGTCATCATCAAAGTGGCCGGGAACATGGCCTATCCCACCGGACTTCGCACGGAACGACTGGCACGGGATGTCCTCGCCCTGTCCAGAAGATGCGGTCTCCCCTTTGAGCAGGTGGCCGGTTTTGGCGCAGATCCCTACACCATGATCGGCGCGGGGGCCCTTCACCAGGTCCCCGTCCTCGTTACCGTCCCCCAATTGGTGGGCGGCGGCGAGGTGGGTCTGTGTATCGGCGATTCCATCCCCATCTCCGAACGATGCCAGCGGATGGCGCACCTCCTGGCCGGCGCGGACGTGATCATCGAATCGGCCCTGGCCCTCTCCCAGGAGATCCATGACGGGCCCTTTGAACGGTTCACAGGACACGGCATTTGGGCGGACTGGGAAGGGGGATGGACCTATTCCCTCAGAGACAAAAAGATCGTGAGGATCGACCTGGACCCCAATCTGAACAAGGCCTGGCAAAAGGAGCGATCAGCCGGGATGGTATCTGCTGCAGTGGACAAGGGGCTTCCAAAGACCCTATCCATGCACATCCCCTTTCGCATGGAGATGTCCGGGTTTGCCCGAATCCCGGGGAGCCTCCCTGTGGTAGGCGATATCGGCGAGATATGGCCCATCCTGGCCACAAAGACGGCAGACGCCCTCGGGATTAAGCTGGACCTCATGAGTTACAAGCAGTCACTCCCTGCCGGACAGAGGTTCCGGGAATGGATTGTCCGAAGCGTGAAGCCGGTGGACAGGGCCCGGATGTTCGCGGCGATGAGGACGCAGGTATTGGGAGTCGAACATCCCGTACCGTCAGCATGAAAAGGGGATCATTCCCCGGCCAGCTTATTTATGTTGTATTGTGGGTCCTGGTGCCTCAGGTTTGCTAAATTCCACATCGTCTCTTCGACCTCAGAGGGGTTCGTGCCGATGGCATGATACATTTTGCGCGCGAAGTCCTGGACGGGGACGATATTGCGCCCCGCCTCCACGCCTTCGAGAATCTCGTCGGCCGCCTGATCGATGCTGAT
>Ga0172369_10005737_pt1 | contig 15161 bp, 16 predicted proteins | sample LakKiv25m_FD_114539 | JGI IMG/M metagenome (GOLD analysis project Ga0172369, IMG submission 114539) | Freshwater microbial communities from Kabuno Bay, South-Kivu, Congo - kab_022012_11.25m | ecosystem: Environmental > Aquatic > Freshwater > Lake | place: Democratic Republic of the Congo...
CTTCGAGGCGCCTGACGGAAACTTCGGGTTTTTCGATATTCAGTTCCATCACGTTTTTTTGAAGCAACTGCTCTTTGCTCCATCCGTAAAACTCGGTGGCTGCATTGTTGATGTCAACGATATTGCCGGTGTCCGGATCAAGAATCATCATGACTGCTGAGTGCTGTTCGAAGAAATTACGGAACCGTTCTTCACTTTCTCTCAGTTTCTGCTCTGTTTCTTTCAGGTCGGTGATGTCGATGACAGTGCCAGCATAGCGATAGGCTTTTCCATCGGTATCATTGAAGGGAATAGCTCGGGCCATCAGCCAATGCACGGTGTCATCTGCATATTGAACACGCCATTCTATTTTGAAAGGAACGCTATTTCTTACAGCATCAGATACCTGTTGTTCAATGGCTTTTCTGTCATTATCAATGATTGAGTTTACCCAATTTTTATACGATGGCTCACAAGAGTGTTTTTTAATGTTGTATAACTCCCAGATCACATCACTCCATATAGTTGTGTCTGTCAACGGGTACCATTCCCAGCTGCCTATCCGAGATTCAGATTGAATGAATCGGAGCTGATCGTTGGTGAAAGAGAGCTGTTTTTCTGTGTTCTTGTATTTCTCTATATCTGTTCCTGAACTTACGAGAAATATTTCGTTATCTATGACTAACCTTTTTGTCGATATTCTGAACCACCGGTATTCAGATCCGCCATATAAACGGATTCTCAGATCGGCGGTTTCTTCGGTGCCTTTTGTCAGAATGTTTTCCAGCTTTTTATATGCGAAAGCCCTGTCGTCGGGATGAAACAGCTCAAAGGTGTTGATGCCCGATAGGTCATCACTCTCTGCAGATGCAATCAGATTGCGGAAATATGAGTTGCAGGATACAATCGATCCTCTTGAGTCCAGAACGGTGAATGCACCAGGAAATGCCTCCATCGCTTCCTTGCTGAATGCGGCGTGTCTTTTATGTTTTAATTCTGAAAGCTTTATTTCAGTAATATCCTGAACAAAAATATAGAGCATTTCTGCTTCACCAGTATCTCCAAATATCGGATATATGGAGTTTCTGAAATAATGGCCATCTGAATCTTCTTCAAAATAGAGGCGTTTTCCTGTTAGAAATACTTTATCTGCATATTTTTTCCTTCTCTCGGAAACATCAGAAGGGAACATGCTGTAGATATTCATGCCTATACATTCAATCGGTTCTTTGCCGATACGTTTGCAAAAAGAACTGTTTGCATCGACAATGCAGCCGTCGCGCTCAATGATGAATTTCGGTTCGCAGCTGTCTTTGAAAATCGATCGGTAGGTATGCTCCTTTTGTTCCTCTGTGAGTCTTGAATGTTCGTCCATGAGTACAATCGATCTTGGTGTGATTCTGGAATGTAACCGAAAGTGTTCGGGGCAGTGTTCTGAAAATTAAAGAAAAAGTAGACAGGCCATCATATATGGCGGTTGTTTATTTGTGTCATCGATTTATTGTGAATTCTCTGCCTTTTAAAAAAGGGGGGCAGGAGAATATCCGGGCGGGTGGTGTGATCGATAACGTTCTCATAAAAATCGTCATTAGCCATAACTAATGATAATAAAGCGAAATATCTATTTCTTTCAATGCTTTGGACTTTTAAAAGCAATCTACTATATCGGCGGAGTATATGCAAATATGATAAAGATACGCTTTTATGGAATTTGTATGAATTATTGGCGATTGTTCTTGAGGAGTATATATCGAGCTTGTCATATTCATTGTTGTCATTACGATTTTCATGTATCCGGTACGATACCGCACAAGGACCATGAACAAGCCACCTGTCGGACTTTGTCATATTTTCTCCTGTCATTGCGAGCCGCCCGTATCCGTTTTGATACCGCTCACGGACAATGAACATGGTGCTCAATAGGGATGGATCGCCACGTCCCGACAGGTCGGGACTCGCGATGACGGTCCGGGTTCATGGGCGGAATAGAAAAAAAGATTTCGATTCGTGTAATGTGATATATCAGTAAAAATCATCACTTCATGGAAAGGAGCGCATTACAGCCTTCAGTCACGAGTCCCGACAAGTCGGGATTGCAATGACGAAGAGGCAGAGTGTATTCCGGGTGAAAAAGGTGCTTGTTTCCTGAAACGCCAACAGGCTGACAGGCTCTCTGTTCATGCGGAACGCGTGAAGAGGGTTGTATGATGATGAGCGGGTCTGAATCTGTGCCGGATTATCAGAGTGCAGGCCCTCCCATTTTGCCGGATTGTTACCCGATTGAAGCTATTTTCCTTTGGCAGGGCGTTTTTTCGTTATATTCGAAAAAAGCGCCAGGTTACAGGTGCTGCGTGTCAAAGTGGGGAAGAGCGTGTTAAGGGAGTGGTGTCGGGTGCTGATGTGGGAAGAGGGAAAGACGGTATGAAGTGGTGGACAATGTAGGATTCGAACCTACGACCTCTCGCGTGTGAAGCGAACGCTCTAACCAACTGAGCTAATTGTCCCTCTGAAATGGAGTGTTATTATAGGACATAGCGGTGATTTTTGCAAAGGGTTTGTGATTTTTTAGAAGAGGCTGTTTCTGTTTCTTTCAGGTTGGAACGGTGTGAATGGGTTCAGGGACTCCGAAAAGAGAGCATTTCAATTTTCTGACATAAACCAAAACTTTCAAATATGGAACAAGAGCCTATCCAGGGGAATATCCTCAAGACTGCTGCCACTGTCGCAGGGGCTGGGGCGTTGTTGTCGCCAGCCGGTATTCCGATCTTGCAGGGTCTGGCGGGAATTGCTTTCGTTGGAGTTGGCATTTTTGCTGCCGGGACCGCCGCGATGAAGGTCGGTGAAATGATCTCCGGCGGTTTTGGTCAATCAAAATCGCAGCAGGAAGACGATTCTCCTTTCCTCTGAGTTATCCGCTTTGAGCGGTGTCATTACAGGCTGCCAAGCATGGCATCAAGTGATTCAGGATCACGGATGGCGGGTTGACAGCTCCCACCGGCACAGAGATATGCGGCCGGTTCACCACGGTGCGTCCTCCCGATAGCTGCGGCTTCAGGCAGCAGTTCAGCAAGTTTTTCATCTGCATGGATAATGGTGATTTCCGGTCGATAGCTATGAATGGCGGTTGCAACAAGCTGTGCCATTGCCGGGTCATTGCGGTTACCGGCGAAAATGATCTGTAAGGGCGGAGTGATGGCGTTATGTCTGGCTGCCAGCATGAGAGGAAGTGCCGAAGGGTTTGCGTCGATCGTGCGGCTGAAGTGATGGATGGTGCGCAGGGCGACAGAGTGAAACTCTTCCCGCCCGGTGATGGCTCCAAGCCGTAAGTAGTTGAGTGCGCTGACCGAATTTGCCGATGGTTCGGCGCTGTCGTTATCCTCGATCATACTCAACGGGATGCTGTTGTCGTCAACGGGTGTGCTGAAAAATACTCCTCCTTTATGGTCGAAGAAGCGGTCGAGCTGTGTTTCGGCCAGTCTGAGGGCTGTGCGGAGCCATTCCGGTTCGAATGACGCCTGGTAAAGATCGAGCAATCCCTGAGTCAGGCAGGCGTAATCAGCTGCTTTGCCACCGATTGCTGCCTCTCCGTCACGGTACCTGCGGAGCAGATTGCCTGACTCTGGATCATAGAGGATATCGAGGATGAAATTTGCTGCTCGTTCAGCGGCTTCGAGCAGTTTTTTTTCTCCGAGAATCTGCGAACCTCGGGACAGGGCGGAGATCATTAGTCCGTTCCAGGCGGTGAGGATTTTGTCGTCGAGGCCGGGCCTTGGGCGATGCGTTCTTGCTTCAAAAAGCTTTTTTCTGGCACTGTCAAGCCGATTCCTGAGTGTTTCAGCGGGGATACCGAATTTTCCGGCAAGTTCTTCATCCGAGGAGGTTCGGATGAGTATGTTCTTTCCGGTGAATTCGCCATGCGGATCGTCCGGGGCGTTGCCTTCGCGACGTATGCCAAAAGCTGTTTTGAACAGTGCAGCCTCATCAGGTTCCAGCAGTTTACTGATTTCCCCTTCCGTCCACAGATAGAATGAACCCTCTCTCTTTTCTCCTGTACCCCCCGGATCGGCACTGTCGGCATCTTCTGCTGAATAAAATGCCCCTTCCGGAGAGGTCATGTCACAGAGCACGTAATTAAAGATGTCGCGGGCAGTGTCGGCGAAAAGCTCTTCCTTGCTTGCCAGGTAAGCTTCGAGATATGATGAAGCAAGTTGGGCGTTATCGTAGAGCATCTTTTCGAAATGAGGTACATGCCAGAAGCGGTCGGTCGAATATCTGGCGAACCCTCCTCCGCCAAGCCCGTCCATACCGAGCTGGTCGTGGATGCCGCCGCAGGCCATTTTCCGGAGAGTGAGCAATGCCATTTCAAGCGCCTTGCCATTGCCGGTTTCATCGGCTTGGCTGAAAAGAAAGGAGAACACGGCCGGACGAGGGAATTTCGGTGCTCCTCCGAATCCTCCCCATTCAGGATCGAAACTGCGTTCAAGAGCTGACAGACATTCACTCGCATGGCGGCCGGTTACCTCAGAGGCTGATGCTTGCGGTCTGGTGAGTTCGAAGAGCTGATCCATGATCGATCCGGCTGAGTCAAGAACCCTGGCGCGGTCATGCTCCCACATTTGTGCCAGTATTTCGAGCACTGAGCGGAAAGAGGGAAGTCCCCAGCGTTCCGTAGCAGGAAAGTAGCTGCCTCCGAAAAAGGGTTTGAGATCGGGGGTGAGCCATACGGACATGGGCCAGCCACCCCTGCCGGTTGTAGCCTGTACGAAGAGCATGTAAAGATGATCGACGTCGGGATGTTCCTCACGGTCGAGTTTCACCGGCACAAAATGGCGGTTGAGGAATGATGCTGTTTCATGGTCTTCGAACGATTCATGCTCCATGACGTGACACCAGTGGCAGGTTGAGTATCCCGATGAGAGGAAGATGGGGCGCTCAGTTTCCCTTGATTGTCTGAAGGCTTCCTCGCCCCAGGGATACCACTCCACGGGGTTCCATGCGTGCTGGAGCAGGTAGGGACTTTTCTGGTGAATAAGTCTGTTCGGCTGTTGTTCCATGAGCGGAAGCTTTTGTTGTATTTGTCGGTTATACAACAAGTTTTCCTCCCCTGAGCGTTCACCGGATGGAAACAATATGAAGTGAAGATGCGTTAGGTGGGAAGTGCCAGGTGTCAGGTAGGGAATGCTGAATGAGATAAATGGTTTGTCTGCAATTTTCAAATCGTCCACTGTATTGTTATTAAAACAATGATGTTCAGAACAGTTTACATCGTTTTGGTGTTACTCATGGCGTCCTGTGGGGCAGGCTCGATCGACAGGGCTGTTCCGGCTGTGGGAACGACAACTCATAAGGAGGTTTCAATGAATTACAAGGCTCTTACCCCTGAAGAGAAGTGGGTTATCATCGACAAGGGTACTGAAAGGCCGTTCAGCGGAAAGTATTACCTGAACAAGGAGAAGGGGGTTTACCAGTGCAAGCAGTGCGGTGCCGAGCTCTTCCGGTCAGATGCCAAGTTCGATTCAGGCACGGGCTGGCCGAGCTTCGATGATGCCATTCCTGGGGCCGTCAGACAGGAGGGCGACCCGGATGGCCGGCGAATCGAGATTCTTTGTGCCACCTGTGGGGGGCACCTCGGGCATGTGTTTTACAACGAGGGATTTACTTCCAAAAATGCCCGTTACTGTGTCAATTCAATATCCCTCTCTTTCGAACCGGCAGACAAGCCGGCCACAAAAACGGAGAAAGCGGTATTTGCCGGAGGATGTTTCTGGGGCGTCGAGTATCATTTAAAAAAGGTGCCGGGAGTGCTTTCGACCACGGTCGGCTATACGGGGGGCAGCACAGCTCATCCAACCTACGAACAGGTATGCACCGGTCGTACCGGTCATGCTGAGGCAATTGAGGTGGAGTTCGATCCATCTCTTGTCGGATATGAGGCGTTAGCCAGGCTTTTTTTCGAAATTCATGATCCGACGCAGGTGAACCGTCAGGGTCCCGATATCGGTAACCAGTATCGGTCTGCGATTTTTTACCATGATGAGCATCAGAAAAAAATAGCTGAAGGATTGATCCATCAGCTCAGAAGCCGTGGGTATGATGTCGTGACCAGCGTGGAGAAGGCAGCCGGTTTCTGGCCGGCTGAACTCTATCATCAGGATTATTACGAGAAAACCGGGCACAGGCCGTATTGTCATATCTACCAGAAGCGGTTCTGAGATCATTTTAAGAGAGGCCCGACAGGGGGAAGTGGCAGGTGGGATGGTGGTAGGGGCAGACCTGCGTGTCTGCCCTTGATAGGTGGTGGTAAGGCTGAACAGATAATCGTTTTTTTATGCGGGATGCTTGACATCCCGTTTTTTTGTGTTAAGTTATTGGCATATGCTAATAATTGCTGACTGAAAAATGCCCAGACCCATGAAATGCAGGGCTATCGCCCAGGATCCTGAGCACCGTTCTTTCGGGCCTTTGTTTGCCGGAAACAGTGCTGAGGAATTTTTGGTGATGACGTTCGATGAGTTCGAGGCTATAAGGCTGGCTGATGTGGAAGGATTGTATCAGGAAGAGGCTGCCCGGCTCATGGAGGTTTCGCGGCAGACTTTCGGCAACATTCTGGCTTCGGCCAGGCGGAAGCTGGGTGAAATGCTTGTTCTGGGTAGAGTGTTAAACGTAAATGGAGGAAAAATCATGGTTTCATCTCAGGAGAGGGAATTCGGTTGTGCTGTTTGCGGTCATCGATGGTCTTTGCCATACGGTATTGCGAGACCGGCTGCGTGTCCGTCATGTTCGAGTCAGAATATTCACAGGATGTCGCCCGGTGGCGGTTTCGGCGGTGGACGGCGCGGCGGTGGACGATGCCGCGGCTTCCGCACGGGGCTTCAGAAGCACGAGGGTGCCGGGGAGCAGTGCTGCCAGGGCGGAGGAGAGGGACGGATGCGCCGCAATAGTGAGGCGGGAGGTGAGGCATGAAGATCATCATTCCTCTCGACGAATACAGCGGGCCGATCTCAAAACTGTCTGACCATTTCGGCAGTGCTCCTTTTTTCGCGATAGTCGATACCGTGGCCGGCGAAGTCGAAATCATCGACAACAAAAATATGCACCACGACCACGGTCAGTGCACTCCGGCGGATATGTTTGCAGAATCTGGCGTTTCGGCGGCCGTGGTCAACGGCATCGGTGCAAGGGCGGCGGCGAGGCTGCAAAGTCTCGGTATGGATATTTACATGGCCGGATCAGCGACAACGCTGATCGAAGTGATCGAAAGTTTTGGCAACGGTTTGTTGCAGAAACTCGAAGCACAACAAGCCTGTCAGGGCCACGGATGCCATTGAAGAGAATTATGAATCATAAGTGCTGCATTATGACTTGATGAGGAATCGGGTGAACATTCGTGTCCGTCCGATTCCTTTTGAAGTCCACAACACATTCCTCAAAAAAAAACAGGAAAACTCGTCATGAAAGCCATGCTGCTGGAACGGGTCGTCGATCTGAATCAGGAGCGTTATCCGCTGGTTTACAGGGAGCTGCCCGTTCCGGAGCCGGGAGCGGGTGAGGTGCTGCTTCGGGTTGGCGCTTGCGGAGTCTGCCATACGGAACTCGACGAGATCGAGGGCCGGACACCGCCGCCTCATTTTCCGGTCATTCCGGGGCATCAGGTCGTCGGGCGGGTGCTTTCCTGCGGCTCAGGGGTTGAGGGTATCGAGACCGGCAGCCGGCGGGGAGTGGCCTGGATATACTCCTCATGCGGTCACTGTGCATTCTGCAATGTAGGCAACGAGAACCTGTGTGCGGAATTCAGGGCGACTGGTCGCGATGCTGATGGCGGCTATGCGGAGTACATGGTGGTTCCGGCAGCTTTCACCTTTTCCATTCCCGATTTTTTCACCGATGCCGAGGCTGCACCGCTCCTGTGCGGTGGAGCAATCGGGTACCGGTCGCTTGTGCTGGCCCGACTGACCGATGGCGGTATTCTGGGCCTTACCGGGTTCGGCGCTTCCGGCCATCAGGTGCTTAAACTTGCCCGTTATCTCTATCCCTCGTCACCGGTTTTTGTTTTTGCCCGCAGCGAAAGCGACCGCGATTTAGCCCGGTCTCTTGGCGCCGATTGGGCCGGCAATACAACCGATGAATCGCCCGCTCTCTGCGCTTCCATTATCGATACGACGCCGGCCTGGCTTCCGGTGATTTCGGCTCTGGAGCGCTTGCAGCCAGGGGGACGCCTTGTCATCAATGCGATCCGCAAAGAGTCACGCGATAATGATCTGCTTGCCGGTATCTCCTATGAAAAACATCTCTGGATGGAAAAAGAGATCAAAAGCGTGGCCAATATCACACGTGCCGATGTGTCTGCATTCCTCGAAATTGCCGGCAGAATGAAGCTGAAACCCGAGGTTCGCGGTTATCCTCTGTCAGACGCTAACCGGATTCTGCTCGATCTCCGCCGCGGAAAGGCCAGCGGGGCTGCTGTGCTGATACCTGCCTGATCGCTACATGAGCATGAGCAGACTTGCTGCCATGATGGCCATTCCGGCAATCAGACCGGCTATGCCGATGTGGTGCTCGCCGTTCTGCTGTGCGGCCGGAAGCAGTTCATCGACCGAAATGTACACCATGATTCCCGCCACGCAACCAAGTACGATGCCGAATACGAAGGGACTCAGGAAAGGCTTGAGCAGTGTGTAGCCGATGATGGCGCCCAGCGGCTCGGCCAGGCCCGAAAGGAACGAATAGTTGAAAGCGCGCGCCCGGCTTCGTGTTGCGAAATATATCGGTACCGCAACAGCCATGCCTTCGGGAATGTTGTGCAAGGCAACGGTGACGGCGATCGCTATGCCGAGGTTCTGGTCGGACAGGGCGCTGAAAAAGACGGCGAGACCTTCCGGAAAGTTGTGAATGGCGATGGCACCGGCGGTCAGAAGACCCATCCTGTGCAGCCGAGCCTCTTCCGAGGCTTCGGTTTCGATGCCGCCAATCAGGTTCATCTCGTGCGGATTTTCGAAGTCCGGTACCAGGCGGTCGATCATCCAGATGAACATGATTCCTCCGAAAAACGCCAGCGTCGAAACCAGGGCGCCGTAAAATTCCGATGCAAGTCCCACAAGCATCTGGCGGGATTGTGGTATGATCTCCATGAACGATACATAGAGCATCACACCGGCGGAAAATCCCAGCGAAAAGGTGAGGAACCGGCGGTTGGTGTGCTTGACCATAATAGCCAGTGCGCTGCCAATACCGGTTGAAAGGCCGGCCAGCAGCGTCAGGAGCAGTGCCGGGTAGAAATTGCTCATGCGGAGGTGCTCACGATTTGGTTTCGGTGTGCTGTTTCACGGCGGCTATCAGTTTATCGATCTCATCGATGGTGTCGATCTCCTCCTTTTTCATCAGAACCTCGATGGTGCCGCTTTTTCTGAGAATGACAGGATAGTCGAGCCTGAGTTTGTACTTATTTTCGAATTCATCCCGGTGCAGGAACTCCATCGGCATTCCGATGCTTTTTCGGAACTCTTTCCAGGCTTCCTTTTCAGCAAAAGTGTCGTGAGTGAGCGTGCACAGGCTGCACTGGTAGGTTGAGGGGCTCAATATCTTGTGACCGATATCGAGCAGACCGCTGACAGGCCCGCTATCGGAGTTATAGACGAAGATGAGTGAGGTCGTCATGGTTGTCTATGGCAAACATTTATCAGTAAGTGTACTTACATGAACATCTGAATAGATCGAAACGATCCGTACCGGACATTATTGCGATCGGCTGTTTTCACCGTTGAGGAAATATTTCGTATCGTGATGAAACTGAATAATTATTCCTCTGATGCTTCATCGCTGCCTTGATCGTCCGTTGCGATGAACTGATCTTTCCGATGGCGTCCGGTTCGTTCATCATTTTTTTCAGGTTCTTTTTTTGTCAACTTCAAAGGCAATTGTTATGGAAAAGGATATCCCGACCGAAGCATCTTTTTCATCCGCCGACAAAGATACTGCTGCACCCTGCAAGCATGAAGAGGCTCCGGAAGGCCAGGAGGTGAAGAAGATCACCTGGGAGCAGGCGCGTGACATTGTCTTCAGGATGATCATGGATGAGTGGGGGGACTTCATCAATGGCAACAGGACCTTCAGCGATCCTCCGCCGAAAGGACTGAACAAGAAAAAAAGCCAGGTCATGGCGCTTGCTTCATCGATAAACAAAACATATTTCAAGGAGTACTGCGCTAAGGTAACCGTTGCCGATCTCGAGGGTCTCAAAGATGTTTACGAACTGGTCGATGTCATATTCCAGAATATACCCGATAACCACAGGGCATGATTTCCAAACAATATTCAATCCTCATGAGCTACGCTAAAACTCTGCGATCGATCCTTTTTCTGGCTCTTCTCGCCTGGCCGTTTCAACCAGCCTTTTCAGCAGTAAAAGACCGGCTTTCGTCGATACGATTCGCTCGCGACGGTTCTCTCGGCGACTATGAGGCTGCGCTTTTTTTTCTGTACAGGACCGTGCCCGACATGGATAATGTCGCCGATCCGGGATTCGGACTGTTCGTTCCGGCAAAGCTCGTCTCCGCCATGACTCCGAATCTCACCAGGCTGAAAACAGCTACAGGTCACGGGGCCCCGTGGACATGGCGCGAAATCGACCAGCATTTCGTGGCCGGCAAGGAGAGCGACACTGAAGGGTTTCGGGTGCGTGACAATGTCGCCAGCCTCAATGTCGAACTGGCCAACACCAAGGGCGCGACCCTCTCCTTTTCCAGGAACCGCCTGAAAGAGAACGGTACCTCATGGAATACCGCGGGTGCTGTCGGCTACAGGACGACCATCGATCGAACCGTCTCGTCCAGTGACGGCGGTTCGAGCAAGACGGTGATCATTCCCGCGATTTCATGGATGGTGAGCAAGGCCGGGGGGGCTCCCGCCGTCGATGTAGAGGAGCTGAGTTTCAGCCTGCCGCTGTACTTGATCGTCAATCCCGGTTATGATCGCAGCAGCCTCTGGATGCTGGGCCTCAGGCCTTACTGCACGACGGACTTTTCGTTTTCCGACAGGATTTACGGTGCTGAGGCTTCAGCGGAGTTTACGGGTTATGTTCCGGGTACCTCCCTGTATCTCGGCGGCTACGTCACGATTCCAGGCACCCGCACGCAGTACCAGTTGCGGTTCGTTCCGAAGATCGATTACAGTGTGACCGGAGAGGGGGGAATCCATACGACCAGGCACCCCGGCGACGACTGGCTCACCATCGGAGGCCTGACTTCGTTCGACGTGCTGGTCAGTCCGCACCTTCCGCTCGCTCTCGGAGTTACCTACGAATTCCGTTCGGTTCTCGACGGCAAAGGATCCAACGTCCATCTCTTCAGCCCGATGGGCATCCTGTGGCTTGACAATCTGAGGAATGTTGCCCTCACGCTCGGGTATTCGAAGGGTAAAACGCTTCAGACTGCACAGGATATCGATCTCATGATGCTCGGGTTCCAGTGGAAATACTGAGCATCGACGATACTGCCGGGACGCGGTTTCAGCGTGCTCCGGCGTTCAGCCGGTCGATGAGGTCGAGCGTCTCTTCGGCAGAGTCGCAGACGTCGTAGTAGTCCGCATAGTCCCGACCGACCATGCGCTCCTCGGCGATCCGTTCGAAGAGGCTCAGCAACTGCTTCCAGAATCCATCCACGTTCAGAAGGATGATCGGCTTGCGGTGGTGGCCGAGATGCTTCCAGGTCAGAATCTCCATGAACTCGTCGAGAGTGCCGAACCCGCCCGGAAGGATCACGAAGGCGTCGGCCCAGCCGGTCAGCAGCATCTTGCGTTCGTGCATGGTTTCGACCACGTGCAGCTCGGTCAGTCCGTAATGGGCGACTTCACGCTCTTCGAGAAAACGCGGAATGATACCCCTGACCTCGCCTCCGGCATTCAGGACGGCATCGGCCGCACGACCCATGAGCCCGACGTGACCGCCTCCGAAGACAAGGCCGATACCCCGTTCGGCAAGCCCTTTGCCGAGGCTCTCCGCTACGTTGAAGAACGGTTCCGGAGCGAGGTTGCTCGAACTGCAATAAACGGTGACTGAACGGATCATGAGGGGTTCTGTTTGTAGGTTCGGGTAATGCTGTCGGCGGTGCGCCGGTAAAGATAGCTCTCCGGGGTGTCGATTTTCAGGATGCGGTGGTTCTCTGCCGCCCGCTCCCAGAGGTCGGTGTCCTCCGCATAGTCGAGCGCCCTGAAGCCGCCGATCTCCATGAACAGCTCTCGCCTTCCGAAAAAGGTGGCGCCCGCGATGCATTCTTTGACATGCACCCATGATTCAGGATCGTTTCTGTCCCTGACCCACGGATCGCCCTCGCAGACGAACCCCCCCGAAAGCAGTTCGATTTCAGGATGCGATTCGAGCTGGGTATGGCGAGACTCGAGGTGTTCCGGCAGGTACCGGTCGTCGCTGTCGAGGAAGGTGACGTAACGCCCGAACGAGGCCTGGATGCCGGCGTTGCGCGCAAGAGCGGCCTTGCGGTTCCGGTGTTTCATGTAACGGATGTTGTCGTGCTCCCGGATGAGGGCGTTCACCACGTCGAAGGTGTTGTCGGAGCTGCCGTCATCGACGACGATCAGCTCCCAGTCCGTGAAGGTCTGTTTGATGACGCTCTCGATGGCGGATTCGAGGAGCGGCGCACGGTCGAAGGTCGCAAGGATGACCGATACAGCCGGACGGATGTCGAAGAGTGGGGTCTTCATGGCCGTAACGTTTCGATCAGGATTCTCCGACAAGCTGCACGAAGAGTTCGCGGCTGCGCGGCCGGTTGTCGTGGTCGATGAAGACGATCTGCTGCCATGTGCCGAGCACCGGTTCGCCATCGCTGACCGGCAGGGTGAGGGCGGGCCCCATGAACGAGGCCCGCATGTGGGAGAACCCGTTGTCGTCGCCCCACGTTTCCGAGTGGCGGCTTCTTTCGTCGCTCGGGAAGAGCTGTTCGAGCTTCGAGCGGAAATCTTCGACCAGCGCCGGTTCGAACTCGATGGTGGTCACCGAGGCGGTCGAGCCGATGGCCGAAACCGTGACGATGCCGTTTTTGACACCCGACTCGGAGACGATGCGTCTTACCTCGCTGGTGATGTCGAGGATCTCCGAGAAGCCCCGGGACTTGAGCCGTATCCTGCTGCTGAAGGTCATGGCGTGAGCGATCTGATGGCAAATGCGCAGACCATCATACCGGCGACCAGAAAGTTCTGGGCGATGGCGTTGTAGCGCACATCCATTGTTCTCGGTGATCGAACCAGGCTGAATTGCAGGAAGAACTGCGGAACGACGAGCGCTGCCGTTACCCATCCGTGCAGCGGCTCACCGATCATGAACATGTAACCGGACGCCAAGAGCTGACCGATGTCGATCAGGATGGCGGCAATCAGGGCAGCCTTGCGTTCACCGAAGACCGCAGGAAGGGTCCTGATGCCCACCTGCCGGTCACCTTCGATGGACTTGAAGTCGTTGATGGTCATGGTGCCGGTGCTCGCGATGGTGTAGAGCGCGGCAACGATGAGCGACGGAGTGATGGCCTGAAGTGAGAAATCGCTTCTGTAGGCGATCTCCCCGGCCACCCAGGGAATGACCAGATAGGAGACGGCGACGATGATGTTTCCCGCCCAGAGCCTTTTTTTCAGCTTGATGGGGTTGGCGCTGTACAGATGGGCGTTGATGATACCCACAACGACGTAGAGCGCGATCAAGGGATGCACCAGCCAGCCGACGATCACCGAGAGTACCGACCAGAGAGCGATGAGCATCGTGGCGTTCCGGAGCGAGATGGCGCCTCCGGGTATCGGGCGGCCGGGTTCGTTGATCTCGTCGAGGTCGCGGTCGAAATAGTCGTTGAGCATCTGGCAGGTGCCGGTTGCCAGTGGGCCGGTGAGCAGCACGGCCAGCCAGAATTTGCTTTCAGTCAGCTCCTGCCATCCGAAAGCGCCGCTGGCGACGGCCCCGCAGATGAAGCTCCAGACGACCGGAATCCAGGTGACCGGCTTGAGGAATCGCACAAGGAGGGCGATTCTGGAGAGGGTTTCGGAGGAACGGTTATGCGGGGGAACCAGCTTGCGAACGTTCAGCGTATTCTTTGCGCCGCTTGCAGCCTTGCACGACACCTGAATATGTTCTTTAGAATCCGCTCCGGCCACGCTTGAAGGTACTAAAAGGTGATGAAAAGAGTTAAAGCCTCAAAAATAACACCATAAAACGAAACAACAGCACACTTGCCCGCAAAAAATCAGCAAAGGTGGTTTGTGGGGAGTGGCGGGAACTGTGGTGCAATCTGTGGTTGCAGCATCCCGGATTTCCGGGTTGAGAAAAAGGTGATAACAAGCATTAACTGCTATCGGAATAAAGGGTAACGGGAAAAGCCAGAAGTCTGGAGCTGTGCGGCATGGTTTGCGAGCCTTTCGAGCGGGAATGTCGTCCCGTAAGCACATCTGAACGTTTATCAGGAGATGCGGGATTCGGAAGAGGATTGAGAACTGGAACAGTTTCCCGTACCTTGTCTTCTGGCATTGTTTTTCCCTGCAATATCGGATGAAATCGGCCCACATCGTTGAGAAGTGGTGCAAAGTATTCGTATAATTACAATTACCCCGTTCAGGCTTATTGATGAATCAGTTTTTGTTCAACCAGTCGTTTTTGGGGAGGTCAGGAGATGGTCGAGATTGAAGACCGTTGGTTATCGATCCATGAGATTTGCACCCACCTCGGGGTCAGTTCAGATACGGTGTACAAGTGGATCAACAAGCATGGTATGCCCGCCCATCGAATGGGTCGGTTATGGAAGTTTAAGAAATATGAGGTGGATGATTGGGTGAAGTCTGGTGGTGCTGAGGGCAAATCCGAAAAGCAGGACACCGAAGAATAAAAGTACCCATGGCCGAACCGATACAAGACAAAATAAAGCGAACACTCCAGACAGCTGAAAGCCTATATCACCGCCTGGTGCTGTTGGTTGGAGAGACAGGCACAGGAAAGACCGGTGTTTTTCGGGATATTGCCGAAGAGTTTGGCTCATCCGTCGTCAACGTCAATCTGGCGCTTTCACGCGAACTGCTTGAGCTGACGGCAAAGCAACGGCCACTTCGGCTACCGGGCATCCTCGACCAGATCGCAGACCAGGCTCAGTCACCCGTGGTGCTGGATAATCTCGAAATCCTTTTCGACAAGGAGCTCAAGC
>Ga0172369_10005738_pt1 | contig 15155 bp, 12 predicted proteins | sample LakKiv25m_FD_114539 | JGI IMG/M metagenome (GOLD analysis project Ga0172369, IMG submission 114539) | Freshwater microbial communities from Kabuno Bay, South-Kivu, Congo - kab_022012_11.25m | ecosystem: Environmental > Aquatic > Freshwater > Lake | place: Democratic Republic of the Congo...
CAAGCGCGGAAAGGCTGATTGTCCCCGTTCGCCAACGGTCACGCGTCGGACGATGTCACGTATGATCAGACCCGCTCCCGCGGGCCGGGCTCCACCGATCGGAAGGCCAGGTGGAGATGTCCCTCGGGTCGTCCAGGTTCCAGCGGACCGTCCGGGGCGCCGTTCTCCGGACCCCGGGCACATGTGCGGGACCGTCAGAGGCGCCGTTCCACGACCACTCGACGCGCACGTCAATGGGGGGACCCGGGCGCCACGGCCTGGCCTCGCCCAGGCGTCCGAGGGCTTGAGCGATGTCTCTGCGTATGGCGGCGCGAACCGCGGCCGGGTCGTAGAGCTCGCAATCCTCGAAGGCCCGCCCCCGCTTCGTCGGTGTCGCGCCGGCGTGAGGAAACAGGCTCCGTGTCTCCGCGCATGCGGCCTCGTCACCGGAGACGTAGATCAACGGCGCGCCGACGGCGCCGGCGTACAGGGCCATCTGGCCGATCTCGCCTTGCTCGCACCCATTGATGCGGTAGCTGCAGATCACCCTCGCCGACTGCGTGTGATCAAGGAACGCGCCGACGGTCCCGACGCGGGCATGCTGGCCGACCATCGCGACGGCGGTCACGTCGTCATCGAGGCCCTCCCAGCGCACCGGGTCACGCGACGCGATCCACACACGGCGCGCCCGTGCATCGAGGCGCTCAGCGATGAACCCCTGGTTCTGGTTGCGCCCATGGCCGTCCAGAATGCGCACTTCGTCGGCGCCCGCATCGAAGCACCCCGCAATCGCCGCGTTGGCGTCCTCGGTGAGCTGCTGACGGCCATAGACGTAGTCGGGCGCTTCGTCGTCCGGGTCGTAGCATTGGTTCCATGACGTGATGCCGGCCAGGCCTTCCATGTCGGTGCATATCCAGACAACCATGCCTCGTCTCCTCGTCACCCGGCGTGAGTGCCGGCGCCCATCGGACCCGCAAGCGACTCTCGAACCATCGCGCCGATCGCGCCAAGGTCAAGCTCCGGCGTCGCGCCCCGTCGCGCGGCAACGAACGCTCCGGTTGCGTTGGCCCAGGCCAGCGCGACTTCCGGCTCCTCGCCCGCCAGCAGCCTGGCGAGCAGCGCGGCGAGGAACGCATCGCCGGAACCTACCGTGTCTTCCACCGTAACGGCGAAGCCGTCGTGCTCGACCAGCCTGCCATGCCGCCACAGCGACGCCCCGCGGTCGCCTCGGGTCACGCACACCGCGCTCAGGCCGAAGCGCCGAGCGAGCGCAGCGATCCGTGCGGCCCCCCGACCGGCGATCTCGAACCAGTCGCAGAGGCGGTCCATCTCGGCGTCGTTGAGCTTGACCATGTCGCTCCGGTACAGCGTCATCTCGGCGCAGGCCCGGTCGTCGTGCGGGGGCCGCAGGTTCACGTCGAGGACCTTGAGCGCCGAGCTGCGCAGCAGCTCGCGCAACGTGCCGCGCGACCGGGGACGTCTCTGAGCCAGAGTACCGTAGACGATGGCCGAAGCGCGGCTCGCAGCAGAACGGGCTGCAGCGCTCGCCTCGATCGCATCCCACGCGGCCGGAGCCTCGATCCGATACGAGGGGACGCCCTGCGCGCCGAGCGTTACCGTAACGCGTCCCGTCGGCAGTGCGTCATCCACCTGCAGGAGATCGCGCGGCAGGCCGTGCGCCTCGGCGAGGTCCAGTATCTCGGAGCCCTCCGGGTCCGACCCGACGCGGCTGACGATGGCTGTTTCAACGCCGAGCGCCCGCAGGTGGCAAGCCACGTTGAATGGCGCGCCGCCCAGGCACCGGTGGTCCGGGAATACATCCCAGAGAACCTCGCCGATACAGAGCACGGCTGCCGTTCTCGGCGCGTTCATAGCCGCCTCGGAGCGCCGCCGTCGGAGGCGTCCGCCTACCCCTCCGGGTAGAGCGTCGCAGGGTCGAGTATGGGCGTGATGCGGTACTTCGCCAGGCGGTTGATGTAGTCAACCGGCTTGGGGACGTAGACGTCATTCCAGCGGTCCTCGTCGAGCTTCATCGCGCGGTTCAGCAGGTCCGTAATGCCGCGCGTCCGGTCGAGCAAGCTCAGGTTCAGCGCCTGTCCGACGAGCGCGTCCGGAGCGTCCTTGTCCTGCGCGATCAGCATATCGAGGATGGGCTGCGCTTCCTCCGGGCGCTTCTGGAGCATGAGGAGACCCGCGGTCGCGATGAGCGTCTCGGGGCACGCCAGATCCACCTTCCGGGCGAACTCGAGTACGGCCTCCGCCTCTTCCATCTTCCTGGGTCGGTTGCCGGCCAGCAGGTCGTAGGCTTTCCTGACCAATACCTCCGGAGACGCCGGCGCCGCGGCAAGCGCCATTACGATCTGACGCCTGACGTCCAGCGGCTCCGTCGTGACGAACGTCTGCAGGTAGAGCACCGCCGGCGACTGAGGGGCGACCGCCACTGCCGCTTCGATTTCCTCGCCGGCACGCTTCTTCTCGCCAAGGATGAGATCGGCGCACGCCCCCACGATCAGGGCCGGCAGGATGCGGCTCTCCACGCCGGCCTGCACGGCCTGGCGCGCCTCTGCAGGTTTGTGGCTGCGAAGGAGGTAGAAGCCCTGCACAGCCCTCGTCACATCGTCACTCCGCTTCTCGCGCGCGAGCGTTCGGAGCAGGAGGTCGCAATCGCGGAATCGCTGTGCACGGGCGTAGGCCAGCAGAAGGCGGTTCACCGCACCCATCGGCATCGTGGCCGGATCGCCGGCTGTTTGGTACGCCTTGATGGCATCCGCCCACTTGCGCGCGGCGAACGCCGCGTCGCCCTTCTCGATTGGCGAAGCAGCGGGCGGCAGACCCGCAGTCGTGGCTTCGGCGATCCTCTGATGCTGCTCGTACGCCGCCGCCACTCCGTCGAGAAGCGAGGCCGTGGTCTCTCCAGCATCGCCGCGAAGCACATAAAGCTCGGCCAGGTCGCGGCGAGCGGCGATCTCGGTGGAGGGGATGGTCGCCTGCTCGATGACGGCTATCGCCTTGTCGTACTCGCGGGCGGCTCGGTGCATTGCGGACAGGGCGCGCGCGGCTGTGATGTTCCGCGGGTCCACCTTGATCGCGCGCCGAGCGTGACGCACCGCGGTCTCCCGGTCGTTGTTGCGGAGAGCGTCCAGGGCGATCCTGGCGTGGTGCTCGGCGCCCTTGCCAAGCTCATTGTCAATGACCACCCTTGCCGAGGCGCGAGCCGTCGCTCCCTGCATGTCCGTAGCGACGGCCTCGACGGTGTGCTCCCCTTCGGCGTCCTGGAGGGTATCCCACTCGAGCGTGTAGGGAGTGCTGACATCTTCGCCGCGTGGGCGGCCATCCACCGTGAACTCGACCTTGCGCACGCCGGTCGCTTCGAAGCCCACAATCCTCGCCGTAACGGTGGTTGTGTCGGCGATCCTGGCGCCGTCCGCTACGCTAAGGGTGACTGTTGCGGCGGATGCCCGCGATCCGATCATGACCAGGCCAAGGCCCGAGATGACGGACAGGAATGCGGGACGAATGGTAGCCCGAAGCGGCATGTGACGGTCTCCTCTGAACGTTGTATTACTGACAGACGAAGCGCAGGTGCGCCGGCGCACTCGCTCGGAAGTAGGCCAGATGCCCAACGATCGCCTCCGAGGCGGCAGCGCCCGTCCCGGATCCTGACTCGCTCGCGTCCTCTGCAGGGCCCATGACGCGGAACGTCGCGCTGGCCGCCTGACCCGGGCCGAGGGCATCGAATACCGCTGCATCGCCCGGTTCGACGACCCGCCCCGAGGTTCCTGTGGCCCAGAGCCTCACTGCGCGTACCGTCAGAGCGCCGGCGTTGTGAACGGCGACAACCACCTTTGAACGGCCGTGCGGGTAGTCCGGATCAACCTGCTCACGAGCCGAAGGCACCAGGTTCAGGGAGGCGACGCTGCACTCCGTCAGAGCCGCCTCGAGATCGGCCAGGTCACCGGAAATGGCAGCGGCCCGGCTCTTGCCCATCCGGCCCAGTCCGGCCGCGTTGGTGCAGAGAGCCATCGCGTGGCGCACTGTCAGCAGCGCACGGTGGAGGGCTTTGAGCGCCGGCTCAGGGTCCTTCTCTTTCAGGAGCGTCTGGACCTGGGTGAGGAGCCACGGACACTCGCGCAGCGCAGTCGTAAGTTTGCGGCGCTGCGACGCGGCGGCCCCGCTAACCTGACTGATACTCCGCATCGCCCGTCGGTACGCCTCGGAAGCAACGGACGCCTGGTTCACGAACCGATAGACGGCGCCCGCGCCCGGAGGCAACCGGCCCGGCTTCTCCGCCATGCCAACCGCCTCGATCAGCACGCTCTGCAGGCGCTCGACGTTGGGCAAGCGGTCCGGCGCCGACACCTCTGCGGGCTCGAACACCAGACGGTCCACCGTGTACCTTGCCGGCCCAAGCCGGGCCGCGATGCGCAGGTCAGCCGGAGCAGTCGAGGTGTTGTAGACCGCCACGGCGATCCCGTGGGGTATCCGCGCCGCGACGACCCGGACTGCATCCTGGTCCGCCTCGGCCTTGAGCCGGGCGCCCTCCAACCAGACCCAGCCGTCCCACGGAGCGTCGGTGTGTCCTTGACCGAATAGGGCCTGCGCAGCCGTGGTAAGCCGCTCGACGGGGGGCGCCGTGGAGTCCACCACCACTCGGGACCGCATCGGCTCGCCGGCTCCCTGGATGACACCGTCCTGACGCACAGGGAGAGCTCGTGCGATGGAAGCTGCCACTGCGGCGGCGACGATGCCGGCCGACGCAGCCTCCTTGGCGTGTGCGCGAAGCGCACGGACTGCTAACAAGATTCCTCCCGCGGCGATGTCGCCGCCGGCGGACGGATCAGCCGGGCGCACCTTTCAAACGTCTCGCGCTCCAGCATCACCCGCCTGCCGCACGTTGCGCATACGAGACCGACGTCGGCGCCGGTGCGGCCCACGACCCACTCGTCCCCGCCACAGGGATGGACCTTGCGCAACCGGACACGGTCGCCCACAGCTATTTCGAGCATCCTCATGGACGTGTGCCCTCTCAACGAACCCGGCATTGTAGCACAGGGTTACCGGCTATAATACGCGGACCAGGTCCCGCTCGGTTTCTGGCGCGTTCGGTGCTGCTCCCGAGCGCCGACGCGATCCGGCGAGCGCATATTGGGGACCGGGGACGTATCCCGATGGCCGACACCCGACCACCCGAGGGGGTTGCCACATGACGCCCAATGCCATCGCCGCCATTCCTGCCGCCGCACTGCTCGCCGTGGCAGCATCGTCCGCCAAGGCCGCACGAGAGGCCGCTCACGCTCGTCCCCCCAACATCGTGTTCATCCTCGCGGACGACCTTGGGTACGGCGACCTGGGATGCTACGGGCAGCACAACATCAAGACGCCCTCGCTCGACCTGCTCGCCCGGGGCGGAATGCGGTTCACGCAGTGCTACGCCGGGAGTACCGTGTGCGCGCCGTCGCGCTGCTGTCTCATGACCGGCCTGCACACGGGACATGCCTTCGTGCGCGGCAACGCCCGGGTGCCTCTCCGGCTCGGCGAGAACTCGGTGGCGCGCATGCTTCAGATGCGAGGCTACCGAACAGCGCTGATCGGCAAGTGGGGTCTCGGCGAGCCGGGTACGACGGGCATACCGAACCGGCAGGGCTTCGATTTCTTCTACGGCTATCTGAACCAGGCCGTCGCGCACAACAGCTTCCCCGACAGCCTCTGGCGAAATGAGACGGCCGAGCCTATCCCGGCCAACGCCGATGGCAGGCGTGGCGCCTACTCCAACGATCTGTTCACGAGAGAGGCTGTCCGCTTCGTCGAGGCCAACAAGGCTGACCCCTTCTTCCTGTACCTGGCCTACACGGCCCCGCATGCGAACAGCACTGCCCGAACCATGGAGGCTCCTCGGGTCGAGCCCGAGTACCGTGACAAGCCGTGGCCTGAGGCCGAGAAGCTATTCGCCTCGACTATCACCCGCATGGACCGGGACATCGGGGACCTTATCAAGCGGATTGATGCACTGGGGCTGCGCGGCGACACAGTGGTCTTCTTCGCCAGCGACAACGGCCCGCATCGCGAGGGCGGCCACGATCCCGCGTTCTTCTTCAGCGCGGGCCCGCTGCGCGGCATCAAGCGCGACCTCTACGAGGGCGGCATCCGCGTGCCCGCGATCGTGCGCTGGCCGGGCAAGGTCCGAGCCGGAACGGTCTGCGATGTGCCGTGGGCCTTCTGGGACTTCCTGCCGACGGTCGCCGACATAGCGCAGGCGAAGGCGCCCGGTAACCTCGACGGCGTATCTGTCCTGCCGGTCCTTCTGGGCCGGACGCCGGCCGTTCGCCCGCCCATGTACTGGGAGTTCCACGAGGGCGGTTTCAGCCAGGCTGCCCGGATGGGCGACTGGAAAGCGGTAAAGCGCTCTCCGCGATCGCCCGTCGAGCTCTACGCGCTGAACAACGATGCAGCCGAGACCGCCGACATAGCCTCACGCCACCCCGAGGTCGTACGTCGAATGGAGCGGTTCCTCAGAGACGCTCGAACCGACAGCGCCGAGTTCCCGGTGACCGCACCCGGACGGTGAGCGTACCCTCGGCCGGCGCATCACGGCCCCCGATGGCCGTCCACGTGATGACGAAGCCGATCGGGCCGATCTGCAACCTCGACTGCGCCTACTGCTTCTATCTTGACAAGACCAGGCTGTACCCCGGCACGCGCCGGTGGGCCATGGACGACGACGTGCTCGAGCGGTACGTCAAGCAGTACATCGAGGCTCAGGAGGTGCCGGAGGTCAGCTTCGCCTGGCAGGGCGGCGAGCCGACGCTCCTCGGCGTCCGCTTCTTCCGCAAGGCGGTCGAGCTCCAGCGCAAACACGCCCGCGGGAAGCGGATCACCAACGCGCTCCAGACGAACGGGACGCTTCTCGATGAGGAGTGGTGCCGGTTCCTGCACGAGAACGAGTTTCTGATCGGCCTGAGCCTCGACGGCCCGAGGGACATGCACAACGCCTATCGACTCGACAAGCGCGGGCGTCCTACCTTCGACGCCGTTATGCGTGCCGCCGAGCTGATGACGAAGCACCGCGTCGAGTTCAACACCCTCACGGTTGTGAACCGGGTCAACTCACATCACCCCGTCGAGGTCTACCGGTTCCTCAGAGGGATGGGCTCGCGCTTCTTGCAGTTCATTCCGCTCGTGGAGCGTGCCCCCGAAGTCTCATCAGGTGCCGACGAGGGACGGGCGCGGCACGAACTTGCCGGCCCTCCGGACACCGGCCCCGGCAAGCCCGGCGAGGCTCGCGTGACTTCGTGGAGCGTTGAGGCCGCGCAGTTCGGTAAGTTCCTCTGCGGCGTCTATGACGAGTGGATCCAGCGGGATGTGGGGCGCATCTTCGTTCAGGCGTTCGACACGGCGCTCGGCATCTGGGCCGGCTACCCGGCGTCGCTCTGCGTCTTCGCAGAGACGTGCGGTCAGAGCCTGGCCGTAGAACACAACGGCGACGTCTACTCGTGCGACCACTATGTGTATCCCGAGCATCGGCTGGGCAACCTGAGGACCGACACGATCCGCGCCATGGTGAGGTCCGAGCAGCAGACCGCCTTCGGAGCCGCCAAGCGTGACATGTTGCCGAAGTGCTGCCGGGAGTGCCGCTGGCTGTTCGCTTGCCGCGGCGAGTGCCCGAAGCACCGCTGCGAGTACACGCCCGATGGCGAGCCCGGGCTCAACTACCTGTGTCCGTCCTACAAGCGGTTCTTCGGTCACATCGAGCCCACCATGGATATCATGGTGCGTCTCCTCCGCGAGGAGCGTGCTCCCGCCGAGATCATGCAGATGCTGGCCCGACGTCGCGCCGCCGTTCGGAACGTGGGCAGAAACGACCCGTGTCCGTGCGGAAGCGCACGCAAATACAAGCAGTGCTGCGGCAAGACCGGATGACTATCAGGCCGACCACGCCCGATGACGATGAGGCGCTCCTCGACTTCTACCGGTCGCTGTCCGAAGAGGTCGCCCGCGTGTTCCTCCCCGAGAGCCCCGTCTCCCACGACACGATCTCAGCGCACCTGGGCGGCGTGGAGACGGGCGCATGCCTCAGCCTCGTCCTCGAGGACAGCGAAGGTCAGGTGATGGGCCACGCGTTCATCCAGCCACTGGACGGCCCAAGGCCCATGGTAGGGATCGGACTGCGCGACGCGATCATCGGGTATGGATTCGGCAGGCGTCTCATGGAGCGCCTCCTCCAGATAGCCGATGAGCGGCGCCTGCCCGCAACCTGGCTCTCCGTTGTCAAGGGCAACGACCGTGCAGAGTCGCTCTATCGGAGTCTGGGGTACAGGCGAAACGGTCAGTCCACGTTCCGCCGACACAACGACAGCTGGTCCATGATACGACGGTTGCCTCAACGGGGCGACGCCGACGCGCGCGAGTCCGAGATCATGTCTCTCGGGAAGCTGTTCCGGCGGGGAGAGTAAACCAGAAGGTGCTGCCTGCGCCCGCCTCGCTCTTGACGCCGATCTGCCCGCCCAGGACTTCAGCCGCCATCTTGCAGAAGGTCAGGCCAAGGCCCGTCGAGGGTACACCGTTGGGGCCGCCGTTGTTCACTTGGTGGAACTTGTCGAAAATGCGCGCCTGGTGCTCGGCTGGGATCCCCGGGCCCTGATCCGTGACCGAGACGCGGACGGACGCAACCCCCGCGGGCTCGACCGCCACGGTGATGCGACCGTCTCTGGGGCTGAACCGGAGCGCGTTCCCGAGCAGGTTCACCACCATCCTGCGCACGATCTCGCGGTCCGCCTGCACGAGTCCGGTGCGCCCTGCCTCGTGCTCGCCGTTGGCGACCTCAATGCTGATGCCCTTATCCCGCGCGAGCGCGTCAACCAGGCTGACGGCCAGGCCGATCGGCTCGCTAACCGGGAAGGCCTCGGCGTCCACGCTCATCATCCCGGCCTCCATCTTGCCGATGTCCAGCAGGTCGTTGACCATGAGCAGGAGGCGGTCGGAGCCGTCCAGCGCGTGCTGAACAAGCTCCGGCGTCAGATCGGGATCGTAATCGGTCTGCTGGACGGTCTGAAGACCGGTGATCAGGCTGGTCAGCGGCGTGCGCATGTCGTGCACGATCATGTGCGTCAGCGCATCCTGCGCTTCCCGGGCAGCCCGCAGGTCCTCGTGCGCCCTCGTAAGCTCGTCGTGTGCCGCCTTCATCTTGTCGTGCGCTTCCTGCAGCTCCCCGTATAGCTGGCTAAGGCGGCGTTGGCGATCGAGCTCGTCGCGCATGGCTGGGAACCACTGTCGCACCAGCACGACGATGATGATGAGCGCGGCCGCGAGATTGACCAGCTTCGGCACGATCACAAGCTGAGGTTCGGACAGCAACTCGAACATGAACCGCGGGAAGATCCCGGCACGAGCCGTGTAGATGGTGCCGAAGTAGACGCTTTCGAGCAGCGTGCGGGCGCCGTCGAGGAACACCACTACGAGCATGGTGCTGACGATGGTGCCAAGCGACCGGAGGCGACGGTACTCGCGCCAGTAGAAGACGAGGATCGTCAGCCAGCAGACGATGAGCACCCAGTAAAGGGAGGCTGCTATGTACCCGTATGTGTCGGAACCCAATGGTGCGCCCGTTGCCGGCCAGGTGTCGCGTCGCGCGGCGCCAGTGGCGTTATTCTACCTTCCCGCGGAGCCCGAGACCGGGCGTCGGAGGAGGACGGCTAGCCTGCCCAGGCGCCGGCCTGACCCGGCAATCGTCTGACGAGCCCGCCACGCTGCCTGTTCCTCGCTTGCGCGCCCCAGAGCGACGAACGCGTCTCATGCCGACGCGCCCTGCCGCGCGGCGCCGCGCAGAGCGCCGCCCAGCAGGGAGTGATAGGGCTCAGCGGGTTGCGGATGCCGTCAGTTTGCTCCGCAGAACGTCCAGCGCCTTCTTGAGCTGCACGTCGTGCACCTTGTCCTGAAAGTCCTGGTCCACCCAGTCGGGCGACTGCTCTACGGCGACATCGGGCTGGATGCCGCCGGTTCCGAAGAGGGGCCGATGCTCCTCATCGAGCTTGTTGTTGATGTCCCGCCCCGAGGGTGTGAAGTACTTGGACGTCGTAAGGCGAAGGGCGGAGCCATCGGCCAGCGGGAACAGCGTCTGAACGAGCCCCTTCCCGAACGTATGCTGGCCGACCAGCACGCCCCGTCCGTGGTCCTTGATGGCGCCCGCCACGATCTCGGAGGCGCTCGCGCTGCTCTCGTTGATCAACACCGCAAGCGGGATCGAACCGAGCTTCGGCGCGTTCGAGCTCGAACGGATCGTGTGGCGGCGGCCGTTCTTCTCCTGGACGATGACTATGGGTCCGTCTTCGATGAACCTGCTGCCGATCTCGATTGCGGTCTCGAGCAGTCCTCCGGGATTGTAGCGAAGGTCGAACACGAGCGCCCGCATCCCCTGCTTCTTCAGGTCCATCCAGGCTCGCTCGAACTGGCTGTCGGCGCGCTCGTTGAACTCGCTCAGCACTATGCGCCCGATCTTGCGCTGCTGGTCCTCCATCCAGTGGTCCACGACGGGCGGCTCGATGTGCTGCCGGGTGAGCGTAAACGTCAAAGGCCTCGCGGCGGCCTGACGTAGGACCGTCACCGTGACCCTGGTGCCGCGCGGACCCTTGATGAGCTTCACGACTTCGTTGATGCCCTTGCCCAGCGTCGGCGTCGTCCGCACCAGCTTCCCGGTCTTCGTATCGTGGGTCCCGACGCTCATAATGATGTCCCGGGCCTTCAGTCCGGCCTTGAAGGCCGGACTGCCCGGCAGCGGCCTCACGACGCGCACGTCGCGCCCGTACGGCTCCAGGACCGCGCCGATGCCTTCGAACGAGCCTTGCGTGGTCTGCTGCATCGTCAGCCAGTCATCGGGGTCGAGGAAGCCCGTGAAGGGATCGTTGAGGGCCGAGAGCATCCCCTGAATGGCCGCATAGGTGAGCTCCCTCGTCTTCTTCTCGTCAATCGCCGCACGCGAGTACTCGCGCTTCAGTACGGCCAGCGCTTCCGAGTAGGCCTCCAACGGCCCCGCGCCGGACTGTGCACGTGCCGGCTGGACCCCAAACGCGCCGGAGAACCAGTCCGAGGCCGCCGATCGAGAATCCGAGACGCCGGCGCAGGCGATGCGACCATGTCGAAGCGAAGGGACCACCGGCCCGGCAATCCCCAGCACCAACCCGACGCCGACGGCGAACGCCGCGAGGCGCTGGAACGCGCGCCCGGATACCATCATGATCGGCCCTCCCTATCAGGCGATCCGCTCCGCCCCGTGGCCGCCGAGCCCAACAGCGCCGCGGCCCTGCGAACTGCGGCATCCTCCTTCCATCCGGCCCCGCCCGAAGCCACCACGATGCCCGGCCTGAGCCCCGCCGCCGGGATCGTCTTACCGCCGGCGAGGAGCGTCCCGGCTGCCACCGTCATGGCGCCGACCTTCAGAGGGACGAGCTTCTGGTAGACGCCGTCGCCGCAAGATGCCTCGCCAATGAGCTTCGCGCCTCGCTCGGAGCTCAGAGCTGAGGCCGCCATCTCGGCCAGGTTGGCAGTGCCGCGATTGATGAGGACGGCCAGCCTGGGCGTCGCGTGTCCCTGCCCCTGTGCGACGATGGTTCGCTTCGAAGTGCCCTTGGCCACCTGCCCGATCTCGCCGGCGAAGCCCAGCGCCCCCATGCACCGTGTCAGCGAGCCGAGCGCGGAGCCCGGCCCGTCGAGGTCCGGCCCGCCCGTGTTGTCCCTCAGGTCCAGAACCAGTCCGCGAAGGTCAGGGGCGGACGAGAGCGCCGACGCGACAAGCGCCGGTGCATCGCTTGAGAACCGGGTGATCCGGAGGTAGCCCACGTTGCCGGCCATCTGGTGGAACTCAACCGGCGCCGTCGTCGTGGGCCGGGGAGTGACCTTCACCTTGATGGGCTCCGCGGCGCCGGGGCGCTCGACCGTGAGCGTGAGCGCGTCCTTGCCCGGCTGGAGGAGCTTCTCCAGCGCCCGAGGCCACGACATGCCGTCGGTGATCTTCTTCGTCGCGTCCTTCATAATGCGACGGTACTCCGCGTCCGGCATGGCTCGAAGGGCAAGACGGTTCAGATCAAGCCTTGGATCGTAGGCGATCACCCACCGGCCGTCAATCTCGGTGATGAAGTCGCCGGCCCGGATGCCGGCCTCGGCTGCGGGCCCGCCCGGAGCCGGGGCCAGGACGGACACGCGGCGCTGCTCCACATCGCCGTGCTTCCGCTTGACGATGGTGAGGGCTGCGCCGATGCCGGTGAAACGCCCAACCATCTGCCCCTTGATCATCTCGAACTGCTCGGGCGACCAGTACCGGGTCTTCGGATCGTCAAGGGCGTACAGCATGGTGCGCACGGCCCCTGCCGATAGCTTGGAGTCATCCTCGATCTTGTCCACATACTCCGCGCGCATCATATCCATGACGTCCTGGAACGTGTCGGTCGCGCTCATCGCCTGCGCGCTTGGGCGGCTGTCGGCGTTGGCCGCGCCGCCACCGCCACGGGCGTCGGCCAGCTTCGACAGGTTCAGGATCGTGGGCCTGCGGCCGTCCACCCACCCGCGCAACGCCATACCGACGGCGAACGACGCGCCGACAATGCCCACCATGACGATGAGCCCCACCGCACCCCGCACGATTGCCTTCAAGTGCTACCTCCAGGCGCCCGCGCACCCAACGGAACGCGGGCGACACGCCTTACCATGACGATTATACACCTGCCAATACGCGCCCACGCGCCGCGCGGTTCATCCGCGGCGCGCCGATCGCGGTCGCCGCCGGCAGGATGTCAGTTCGCCGCGTCGAATGACGGGCGCATGGAAGTGCGCGCGTGATCACTCGACGCGAGTTCGTGGGCGGCGCGTCGGCCCTGATCCTGTCCGCGGGATCGGTGCGTGAGGCTGCCGCCGTCGAGAGGGGCATTCGGATCGGCCTATGCGCCGACCCGCACTATGCCGACGCCGACCCGCGCGGGGCGCGCCATTACCGGCTCTCGCTGGGCAGGATGCGCGAGGCGGTCGAGGCATGGAACGCCGCGGGCGTGGACCTGGCCGTCGAGCTTGGCGACTTCGTGGACTGGGCAGCGGGTCCGAATCTGGACCAGGAGACCGCATTCCTGCGTGTGATCGAGGCGGAGTTCCGCAGGGTGAAGGCGCCGCGCTGCCATGTGCTTGGGAACCACTGCGTCGCTACAGTCCCAAAGACACGATTCCTTCGCGCTGTCGGTCAGCGCAAGGCCCACTACTCCATCAACCGGGCAGGCGTGCACTGCGTCGTACTCGATGCGTGTTTCCGCAGCGATGGCGTAGCTTACGGAGAGGCGCCGTTTGACTGGACCGATTGCGAGATACCGCAGACGCAGCGTGAATGGCTTGCGGCTGACCTTGCCAGAACGCGTCTCCCGACGGTCGTCTTCGTCCACCAGCGCCTGGACCTGCCTGTCGCTAACCACTATGCGGTCCACAGCTCTCCCGAGGTCCGCGCGGTCCTCGAGAGATCGGGCAAGGTGGCTGCAGTCGTAATGGGCCACAGCCACGAGAACGATCTGCGGCGCATCGGCGGCATTCCCTACATCGCACTGGACGCCATGGTGGATGGAGGCCTCGAGGCCGGCAACGCGTTCTCGATCCTGCATGTCGCCTCGGACGGGGGGCTGCGGCTGGAAGGCTTCGGACGGCATGCCGCGCACCCGCTGACGTGAGTGAGACGCCCCGGACGTCGGCAGAACAGGCCGAGAACCGGCGAAACCTCGCGCGTCGTTGGCCAGTATCACTTCGTCGGGTGCGCTCGGCGCGCCCACGCGTCATCCTGCGAGGAAAAGGGAGTCCCTTCGATGCCTAACCGTCTCCGTTCGCTGTTGCTCGCGTGCGCGATCGCGGTCCTCGCCGCGCAGACGATCGCGCAGCAAGGACAGGTGAAGCCCCACGCCGGCATGCTCCGCTACCCGGACGTGAGCGCAACCCACATCGCATTCTGCTACGCCAACCGGCTCTGGCTGGTCCCTCGCGAGGGGGGTCTGGCATCGCCGCTGGCCGCGCCGGCGGGTTCGCTGGCGTTCCCGCGCTTCAGCGCCGACGGCAAGACGGTCGCCTTCGTCGCCAACTATGAAGGCGGCCGCGACATCTACACGCTGCCCGTCGAAGGCGGGATCCCGTTCCGCGTCACGCACCATCCTTCAGGGGAGCTTCTCAGCGGCTGGGCAGCCGATGGCAAGCTGCTGTTCGCGGCGAGCATGGCGGGACTCAGCCGCCAGTCACAGCTCTACACGGTGTCCGCGAAGGGGGGCCTCCCGGAGAAGCTCCCGATCCCGTACGGGGCGCTTGCGGCAGTGAGCGCCGACGGGCTCTGGCTCGCCTACACGCCCCACACCCAGGACTTCGCGACCTGGAAGCGCTACCGCGGCGGCATGCAGACCGACATCTGGCTCTTCGACCTGAAGGAGCTGAAGTCGAAGCGGATGACCGACTGGGAAGGCAACGATACGGCGCCCATGTGGCAGGGCAAGAAGGTCTACTACGTGACCGACGCCGGTCCTGAGCACCGCGGCAACATATGGGTCTACGACACCGCCAACGGCAGCCGCAAGCAGATCACGAAGTACGCCGACTTCGACGTGAAGTGGCCGTCGCACGGCCCCGGTCCCAAGGGCGAAGGCGAGATCGTTTTCCAGCACGGTTCAGAGCTTTGTCTGCTCGACATCCCCACCGGCAAGATCGCCTCGGTGGATGTGCGCATCCCCGGCGAGCGACCCAACCTGGCTGCCCGCAGCGTGGACGTGAGTCGCTTCATCTATGGATGGAGCGTCTCCGCGACCGGCAAGCGTGCGGCCATCGAGGCGCGAGGCGACATCTGGACCGCGCCGGCCAAGAACGGCGTGCCCCGGAATCTGACGCGCAGCAGCGGATCCAATGAGCGGGACCCGGCCTGGAGCCCTGACGGCAAGTGGATCGCCTACCTCTCGGACGCTACGGGCGAGTATGAGCTCTACGTTACGCAGTCCGACGGCCGTGGCGAAACAAAGCAACTGACCAGGGACGGCAAGCTCTTCCGATACGGCCCCACGTGGTCGCCGGACTCGAAGCGGATCACGTTCAGCGACAACAGCGGCCGGCTGGTGATGCACACGATCGAGCCGGGTGAGACAAAGGTCGTGGACACCGATCCGTGGGGTGACACGGTTGCCTCG
>Ga0172369_10005740_pt1 | contig 15154 bp, 11 predicted proteins | sample LakKiv25m_FD_114539 | JGI IMG/M metagenome (GOLD analysis project Ga0172369, IMG submission 114539) | Freshwater microbial communities from Kabuno Bay, South-Kivu, Congo - kab_022012_11.25m | ecosystem: Environmental > Aquatic > Freshwater > Lake | place: Democratic Republic of the Congo...
TATTGATTGTTAATTTGCAAAAGTAGTGAATACACAATTCCGTGATGAAAACCTCATGGGTTGTTTTTCGCCCCAATTACTTATTTGTACATTTGCACTCCCAAAACTACCAGATATATGAGCAATTTCATCGGTATCCGTCATGAAGATAAGTATGCAAGCGAACGTCGTGCTCCGCTGACCCCCAGGCACGTTAAATGGTTGGTAAAACACAAGAAACTCGATTTTATTGTCCAATCCTCCGATAAAAGAGTTTTCCATGACGAGGAATATATACATGCCGGTGCTAAGATCGCAAAGGATCTGAAAAAATGTTCCGTCATCTTTGGAGTAAAAGAGATACCCGAGCTGGTTTTTGAACCTGAAAAGACCTATGTGTTCTTTGCCCATGTGATCAAAGGCCAACCTAAGAACATGCCAATGCTTAAACGAATGATGGAACTCAAATGCAACCTGATCGATTATGAAAAAGTTGTTGATGAACAAGGTAAAAGACTGATATTTTTTGGACGTTATGCCGGAATGGCAGGCATGATAAATTCACTCTGGGCTTTAGGTCTCCGTCTGAAAGATTATGGATTTGCCTCGATCCTGACAAGGCTTAAACAAGCACATCAATATCATTCCCTTAAGGAAGCTAAAGATGACATTTCCTCAATAGGCCAGCTTGTCGCCGAGAATGGGATACCCCATGAACTGAGACCATTTGTGATCGGTTTCACGGGTTATGGTAATGTCTCGCAGGGGGCTCAGGAAATTTGCGGATTGTTGCCCGTCAAAGAGATCTCACCGGAAAAACTTTTAGGCCTGAACCGGAGAAAAAATAGTCCCGACAATATCATCTACAAGGTTATCTTTAAGGAAGAAGACCTGTATGAACATCGTCTGGGTCACCCCTTTGACCTTCAGGATTATTACTCAAATCCTCAGGACTATCGTTCAAAATTTGAGAAATTTCTTCCTTATATATCCATGCTGATAAATTGTATCTACTGGGATAATCGTTATCCCAGGTTGTTGACGAGGGATTATCTTAAGAAAATGTTTCTCAAGGGGAAACCAAAGTTGAGTGTTATCGGTGATATAAGCTGTGACGTGGAAGGCTCTGTGGAATGTACTTTAAAACCGGCGGAAATTGAAGATCCGTTGTATGTTTATGATCCTTTTTCAGGAACCGTCAAAATGGGTCATAAAGGAGACGGTATGCTTGTGATGGCCGTAGATATCCTTCCCGCAGAACTTCCGAGAGATGCATCCGAATGGTTTGGCGATGTTCTGATTAACTTTGTAAAGCCTATTATTGACGCAGACTTTAATGTTCATTTCGATGATATTGATTTACCAAGGTCCATTAAAAAAGGACTGATCCTGCATCAGGGGGAACTGACGCCCGAATTTAAATACATTCAAAAGTTTCTATAATAATTTTCTAACTCTAAATTACTAAACGATATGCAAAAAGTTCTGATTCTGGGCGCAGGAATGGTTGTGAGGCCCATCGTAACCCATCTGTTAAAGAAAAATATTCAGGTGACGGTTGCCACTCGTACAAAATCAAAAGCCGATGAAATAATCGGCAGTCATAAAAATGGAAGGGCAATAGCCTGGACCATTGAGGATATGGCTGGTTTGGATAAGATGATATCCGCACATGATCTGACTGTAAGCCTTCTCCCGTATATCCATCATTTGAAGGTCGCCGGATTATGTATTAAACATAAAAAGAATATGGTTACCACTTCATATGTAAAACCTGAAATGAAGGCTCTTGACGCTGAAGCGAAAAAGGCAGGTATCATCATTCTGAACGAGTGTGGTCTTGATCCTGGTATCGACCATATGTCGGCGATGCGTATCATTAATAATGTTCACAACAGGGGAGGAGCTGTTCTTGAGTTTTATTCAATTTGCGGAGCGCTTCCTGCACCTGAGGCAGCAACCAATCCCTTCAGGTATAAATTTTCATGCAGTCCGAAAGGTGTCGTCATGGCAGGAAACAACGACGGCAGGTATCTGAAACAAGGAGAAATATTGGATATTCCCACCGAAGCCCTTTTCAAGAATCCTTTCAAGGTCGATTTTAAAGGAGTTGGCACACTTGAAGTATATCCTAACCGGGATTCCCTGGCATACAGAGAAATCTATGGTATCCCCGAAGTCAGGACACTCTACAGGGGGACTTTCCGTTATCCTGGCTGGTGCGAAACCCTTGACGTGATGAAACAGCTGACCCTTATCTCGAACGAGAAATTTGATATGACCGGGATGACCTATGCAGATATGGTCCGTCACCAGTTAAAAGCCGGCAGTCCGCTGTCGGCACTCGGCAGTCTCCGTCAACAAGTTGCCACTCACCTTGGCATTCCTGTATCCGCTCATTCTCTCGAAGCGCTTCAGTGGCTTGGCATTTTTGATGAAATAAAAATGAATCGCTCAGTCGACTCGACCTTCGAAGTTACCAGCGACCTTATGATATCAAAAATGGCTCTTGGCCCGGAGGAACGTGACATGGTGGCACTTCAGCATACTTTTTTAGCAGAATATTCCGACGGTAGAAAAGAGGTGATCCGTTCCCGGATGCTTGATTTCGGTAAAATTAAAACTGATACTTCTATTGCCAGAACCGTGGCCTTACCGGCTGCAATCGGAGTAGAGATGATCCTTGACGGGGAGATAACAGTTAAGGGAGTTCATATCCCGGTTATTCCGGAAATTTATAATCCAATCCTTGACAAACTTGAGTCATTGAATATTAAAATGATTGAAGAATATGCACTGCCATTATCAGAAATGATCACCTAATTTTATTTTTCACCAATTATTGAATATGGGAATCGGAGAAATAATTGTAATTATCATCGTAGGCATTGTGATTTATGCCGTATTCAGTATGCGTAAGAAATCTTCAGCGCAAACAACAGATCAGAAAAGCGGAACCGGCAATTCTACCGGTGAACAAAATGCCGGATACCGGAAATCAGGAGGAAGAGGCCATTACGGGAAATGGATCGGAGGTGGCCTGGGTTGGGTGTTCGGAGGACCGATCGGTGTAATACTCGGACTGGCGCTGGGATCGATGTTTGACGGAATGAGCAATGGAAAAAATGCATACCGGGGAACGCCAAGAGGAGACTTTGCCATGAGTTTGCTGATACTTTCAGCCGCTGTGATGAAAGCCGATAAAAAGATAGTAAGGTCGGAACTCGATTTTGTCCGGAGTTTTTTTATCAACCAGTTCGGTGAAGAAGAAGGGGCACGTCTGATACTGATGTTGCGGGAGATCCTTAAACAGGATATAAATGTGCAGGAGGTAAGTATTCAGGTTGGACAGTATATGGACTACCCGGCACGGTTGCAGCTCCTTCATTTTCTTTTTGGAATTGCAGCTTCTGACAACCAATACCACCCTGAGGAGGTAGAGATGATTGAGACGATTGCCGGCTTCATCGGTATTTCTTCTTCTGATTTCACTTCAGTAAAAGCAATGTTTGTCAAAAGTACAGGCTGGGCTTACGACGTTCTTGAAATAACTTCATCAGCATCGAATGATGAAGTGAAAAAAGCTTATCGCGAGATGGCTAAGAAACATCACCCTGATAAGGTCGGTAATCTTGGAGAAGATATTAAAAAGGCAGCAACAGAAAAGTTTCAGAAGATCAATGCGGCATACGAAGAGATCAAGAAGCAGAGGGGAATTAATTGACCGAGACGACCGTTACGATCGTTACGATCGTCACGTCAGTGATTCAATTCTTCAAAAGAAATGTCCATAAGTTCATAATTTTCCCATCCGTTGAAATCGAAATGCCACCACTCGTAGGGATAAACACTAAATCCCCGCAATGCCATTGCATCTATAAGGATTTGTCTGTTTTTCATTACATTCGGAGGGAGGTCATTATAAAAAGGACTTGCTTTTTCAGTAAAATCATCAAATGAGGTAGGCATTTCCAGCTCATTACCAGTATTCAGGTCTGTCAGACTGACGTCCAACGCACATCCCCGGTTATGACGGGATCCTTTCCATGGTGCTGCCACAAATACAGTATCTTTTACTGTTTCATAAAATAACAAGGTCGCAGCATAAGGCCTGTAGGCATCATATATTTTCAACCCTAACCCATGTGAATTAAGATCTGTTACAACTCCCGACAGTGCTTTTGCAACAGAAAGCCGTGCATATGCTCTTGGCAGTGTATATATCTTTTTATGAGTAAAATTGTTACTCGTTGCGTACCTGATATCAAGCTGGATACCGGGTATGACCTTTCCGAGATCCACAAGTTTTTTAAGACTGTCAACGGATTTAATGCTATCATAGATTACAATACTTGATATGATCGGCAGTCCATATGGATTATTCTTCACTTGTTGTGCCTGGATACTCTGTGCCGATATTAAAAGTATGAATACAGGTATCATTTTTGAATTCCAGATAAACCTCATATATTCGTTTTGTTTTTAATAAGACAAATGTCGAAATTCTTTTAAAGGGATGTTCATGACAGACATTTTATTTTCTCCGGGGAAACTGGGTCCACTGACAATCAGGAATCGTTCCATCCGTTCGGCAGCGTTTGAAGGAATGTGTCCGAATCACAATGTTTCAGAGGATCTTATAAATTACCACAGGTCGGTAGCAAAAGGAGGTGTCGGAATGACAACGGTTGCCTATGCGGCCGTTTCCCGCAGCGGATTATCATTTGAACATCAGCTCTGGTTAAGAAGAGAAAGTATCCCCGGATTAAGAAAACTAACTGATGCCATTCACAGTGAAGGAGCTGCAGTAGCAATCCAGATCGGTCATTGCGGTTTGATGGCTAAAAAATCAGTTTCTGGCGGTCAGTGTCTTTCACCGACCGGAGGATTTAATCTGTACGGACCAACATGGTCGCGAACAATGTCCCGGGAAGAAATCAGTTCAGTGATAAGTGACTTTGGTCATGCGGTTCTCATTGCGAAAGAGGCGGGATTTGACTCGGTGGAAGTTCATGCCGGTCATGGATACCTGATAAGCCAGTTCTTATCAGGTTATACGAATAAAAGAAAGGATAAATATGGAGGATCATTTGGGAACAGGACCAGGTTCATGATCGAAGTGATCCGGGAGGTAATACATGCAGCCGGTAACACTATTGCCGTATCGGTGAAGATGAATCTCAGGGATGGATTCAGGGGAGGAATGGAACTCGATGAATCGGTGGAAGTAGCAAAAATCCTTGAAAAGGAAGGCGTCCATGGTCTCGTTCTTAGCGGCGGATTTGTCTGTAAAGCACCGATGTATGTGATGAGAGGACGGATGCCAGTTGAAATTTTGTCACATTATATGAAAGATAAATGGCTTAAACTTGGAATACGTTTTTTTGGAGAATTATTGATTTCTCCGGTACAATTCCGTGAAGCTTATTTTCTTGACGATGCTATCACGGTGAGAAATCATGTAAAACTTCCCCTGATTTATGTCGGTGGACTTGTTTCCAGGGAAAAGATTGAAGAAGTCCTGTCAAAAAGATTTGAATTTGTCCAGATTGCCAGGGCTCTTATTTATGATCCCGGATTCATAAATAAACTTCGTTCAGGCGAGGTAACAGTTTCCGGATGTAATCATACCAATTACTGTATTGCGGTCATGTATTCCGGTAAAATGGAGTGTTATCAGCATCAAACAGCACTTCCCGACAGATGGAAAACCAGACTGGAAAGAAAATGAGTGGTGATCATCGTTTGATGACTCTCCGGATGACGGAATTATTCCTGTTGTCGATAAATGTAGCAAGGTAAAGACCCGACGTCAGATTACTTAAATCAATATCCAGCGTCAGATTTGGTAAAGGATTTTCTATTTTCCTTTCAAGGATCAGTTTCCCTGAAATATTGTATATCTTGATAACGGAGAGAACACCCGTTTGAGACTTATAGCTGACGGTTACAGAATTTTTTACCGGCTCAGGATAGATAGAAATTATTGCAGAGGTCGGGGATTCTCCAACACCGGCGATCGAAGCAGAGAATGAGCCTGTCATTCCCATAGACGCATGCGGAGTACAAACATAGTTATATGTTCCTGCAGAAACAACTTTATATTCAAAAGAAGTCCTTGAATTGCTGATAACCTCATCCCAGGCAGGAGCAAAGGACGGGATGGCGGTCGATGTAGTCGTGTGAAATCCCTCAGCCCACTCCCAGTGTATAGTATCCCCGACGCTTACATTTGCTATACTTGCCGGATTAAATTGATAATTGGAAACCAGGATTACAAATTTCGTTGCATTTGCAGCCAGGGTAAATAAAAGGAACCAACCAATCAGAATCATTTTGTTCAATGTATTATCTGTTTTCATGATATGTAATTATTAAGATAAAAATTAAATTAGATTAAATAAAAACAAAGATAATGAATTTTCAGGGTTAAAGTCAAGTAAAAAATGAATTTTCTTAAAAATTTATAATTGCTTTTTTCCCAATAAAGGCAATAACATGTTGTGTTTTAAATAAATGTTTTATTTTTGACTACAGTGAATTCACCAGTTTTGATAGTTAAAGTTCTGAATGTCATGAATATCCATACCAATCCTGTTTATGCAGACCGCGGATGATGGTAATGGATATTCCATTTGATCATTAAAATCAAAATTATTTACAGATGAAAACAAGAATTATTTTCTTAGTGTTAATCCTGTCTATGGTAGCGGGATTTTCTGCTGCACAGAGTAAAGTCATTTTAATTGGAATTGATGGAATGAGTCTTGAGGGATTCCAGGTTGCAAGGATTCCTAATATTTATGGGCTTCTCCAACAGGGAGCTTTATCACTTAAAACACGCGGGGTCATGCCTACAGTAAGCGCTCCGAATTGGTCAACAATAACGATGGGAGCTGGTCCGGAGCAGACCGGAATAATAAAAAACGGGTGGACCGTACGGAACGAGATAATACCTCCGGTCGTAGCTGATAAGGATGGATATTTTCCTTCAATATTCACAATTATCAGGCAGCAGCAGCCTAAGGCAAAGACTGCTTTATTTTATGACTGGAAAAAACTTGCCGATCTCTATAACCTGAAAAATATCAGTAAAGTTGAGTATTCTGAAATGTATGAAAAATCATTTGAAAAGTTCATTCCGTATGTGCTTGATGAAAGACCTGACTTTTCTTTTATCTATGTGGGATTTCCGGATGAAATGGCACATGAATACGGACATATGAGCACAGAATACATCACTGCGCTGGAAGCTGTCGACACCCAGATCGGAACGTTTATCAGCAGGATGAAGCTGAATGGTTTGCTTGACATTTATACCATTTTGGTCGTCACCGATCATGGATTTGTAGGAAAGGGTCACGGAAACGTTAGCCTGGAGGAGATTGAAGTACCCTGGATAATTTCAGGCCCGGGTATTTTAAAAAACAGAATCATAAATCAACCGAACGACCTGATGAACACCGCATCTACGGTGGCATATATCATGGAACTTAAACAACCGGAAGAATGGATCGGAAGGCCGGTATTGGGGGCCTTTGTCGGTTCGGATCAATCGAAAGTAAACACACAGGTTTTTGTTCCAAAACCTGTGGCGTCCTTAAAAAGCGGGATTTATCTTGAGAAACAGGAGTTAAAATTTTCTTCATGCCTTGACGGAGTAACTATCAGGTATACGCTTACCGGTAAACGGCCGGATGCAAAATCTCCTATATACAAAACCCCTGTTACCCTTGCAAAATCAACAACTGTGACTGCCGTTGCAAGTCTGGGTGGCTCAGAAAGCAGTGAAACGGTAGTCAGGTTTACTAAAATCGACGGAATTAAATCAGTTATAGTCAATTTGCCTGTCAGCGAAAAGTATCCCGGTATGGGACCTTACGGGCTTATTGACGGAGTTATGGGGATAGAAGATTTTAAGGATAAGTCATGGCTTGGATTTCAGGGTAATGATCTCGATGTTGTCATAGACCTTGGTGCTGATCGTAAGATTAAAAAGCTGACACTGGATTGTTACAGCAAGGAGGATGACTTGATATTTTTACCGGCGAATGTCGAATTTTATAAATCCTCCGATGGGAATGACTTTACTCCATTTGCACTTGGTAAAGATAAAGCCGCAACCATAAAAGGGGACGGGGCGCACCAGTTCACGGCAGAATTCCCTGAGATGAAGACCCGTTATATCAGGGTCATCGGTACAAACGTTGGAGTATGTCCTCCGGGGCATCCCGGGAAAGGGGAGAAGGCATGGTTGTTTGCCGACGAGATTATAATAAAGTAGAGAAACTGTTGTAATCAGCGAAACGATAGTCAGATTAAACCGGACCAGTTTTTATCGTAAAAGGAAAATTCCAGGCGGATCATATTATACAATTCATTTTCGAGCGGACCTTTTTCAATTATTTTCAGATTTGAAAGCAGATGATTAATATCTGAGGTGCCTGCAATAACACAATCTACATCAGGACAAAAAGCTGCAAATCTAAGGGCAAGTTCCTCCCATGTATGTTCTCCCGGATCAATATTCATTTTTTTTAACCGGTCATAATACACTGCATGACTATGTCCGTCCGGGCGCGAATTATATCGCCAGACTGCATTTCCAAGGGGGCGTTTTGCAATTACCCCCATACCTCTTAACCTGGCTTCAGGGAGTTGATCATCGATTCCCAGTTGATCAAAAATATTAACGGAGCACTGTATACTTCCGAACCGATCCGATTTAATGGCACAGGTCAGAGCATCATTCTCCCCGCTGTAAGCAATGATCCTGATTTTACCCTGCTCCTTTGCTTTCTCAAGAGCGGGAATTGCCTCTCCCTTTTCAAGTACCCACACGTCGCATGAGTGGAGGTGGAAAATATCAATATAATCGGTCATCAGTCTTTTCAGGGATTCATCCACAGTACCCATTGTAGCTTCGAAACTCCAGTCAGGATAATCCTGGAATGTATAGCCTCCTTTCGTTGAAAGAATGAATTGGTTCCTTCTGCCAGACAGGTACCTGCCGATACGCTCCTCCGAGAGACCATAGGAACGGGCAGTATCGATTAGGTTTATGCCAAGGTCCAGCGCACCGTTCAACAAACGTTCAACACTGACCTCTTCGATTGCCGGGTCGCCGATATGACCTGCTCCTAATCCGATCGCCGATACCTTTAATCCCGTTTTTCCAAAATCTCTGTATTCCATCTTTGAAAAAGTCTTTTTAAAATGTTTTGTTGTTGTACGACTCCGGATAATCCTGGCTATTTGCCGAGTTAATATTCTATGTACAGGATAAGAATCTGTTAATTATTGTTCTGTTTATTAACTTTCTCTATGATCATATGAGACTCCGTGAATTGTCTTTGTCGCTGGTTAATTTCTTTAAGTAAATTGTATTTTAAGGCAGGAATGACAAAGGATTTTATGCAATATATCGATTCGATTTGGATTTTGTTCCCGGTAGAATTCTTCGCACTGATCGAATATGTGCCGAACTCGTTATCACAACTCGTGTTGAACTCCTTTTCATTGAGCAACTTAATGGGAGATGTAAAGATATATTCCACTGTTAATTTCTCAGTATATGGAAAAGATGTGTAATAATCAAGGTTACGTGTCTCCAAATCGGAAGACAGAATAGTATGGTCGATCCATTGACCAATATTGATGCTGAATATACTATCATTAACTGATACCAATTTTGATGATTGAGAGCCTATATAGGTCAGAGCATAATCAAACGGGGGAGATGGATTTATATTACCTCTGACCAGACTGTCAATACTGACGTTTTCGAGTTTTGTTTCGAGGTGTTTTTTAAAATTGGCAATTAAAGAATCTTTATCGGCCATATTCTCTTTGATCCGACTTATGGTGGAGATGCATCCCTTGAACTTTGCCGTTACTCTAAAACTGGTAAAGTCGTTGTTTACTTCAACCTGTGTGTGTTGTTCCCGGATATTGAATTCGCATCCATATGCCGGAAGAAATTGTTCCGAATAATCGAACGCATTCTCCGTATTAACAAGAAACGCCTTGGTTCCCATTAGATTTGGTTTAATCTCGTCGATCATAAATTCACTGTTTTCAGTTTTTGGGTAGATATAATGAATCGTCCCTTTTTCATCTTTAAATGCCAGATACAAATCAGTATAGAAGTCTTCGGTAAGCCAGTTGACATCTAACATGCCGGAAAATTTATTCCTCGCGAAAACAAAATAACCCGGATATCCGAAGTATTTAAAAAGATCCTTATACAGAATAAACAAACTATACCGGTCGATACTCCTGCACCACAGGTAATATCCCGATGAAAAGTTTTCCCGCTTCTTCGTGTCCACCAACCTGATACTGTCATGAATATAACTGAAAACTTTGTAAAATCCGGAAATCTTACTGCATGTATCACAACCCTTTAACAGTCGTGCCATCAATTCGTTGAAATATTCTAATCTCAATGGGGTTAGTTCCCCGCCCCTTGGGGCGAATAGAAAAAATTCCCGTGATACCCCGCTGCTCTGCGGCGGGGTCATTCATTTTTTTTTGTTTTGGGGATGAGCGCGTGATGCCCTTGATAATTGGTAAAAAGGCGACACCCCAGCTGCTTGGAGTCAGCGTTGTGATGTTTTTAAAACTGTTCATTATCCGTACCCCGGTGATCATGTATCTGCAGAATGGGAGTTCATTCTCGCGGATCCCATTTTCTGTCCCATAGATTGCCGGTAAGTATGGGAACTTCCATTGAAATATGGAATCACTCCTTCCTGATTGATCACATTCAATCTTCAGATCATTATAGCACTTTATCTGAAACCTGACAGTATTTTTAAACCTCAGGGTGGTTGTTGAATTGAGAATAGGAATCTCTTCATGAAAAAACAATTCAACCGGATAACCGCCTCCAACCGGATTTGTCATCTTTGACGTGAAATCAACTATGTCTCCGATTTCTGCCCCCGGTATGCTGAATCGCAACAAACCTCGTTTAAGTCTGGAATCGTCGTAAGGATCGGGTACTTCAATTATCTGGGGTTTCTCTCTAACGATCGAACCATCTGGTTTGATAAGAAAGACATCCAGTTTATCAATCTCTGTATATCGTGTTTTTGGAATGGTCACGAAAGAGTAATCTTCAAGTCCCTTCCTTGTCAATATTTTGATTTGTCTGTGAAAGGAATGGATCCCAAGAAGCGTCTCCGAGTAATTATGAAAAGAAGAGATCCGGTATAGCATCTCCGAATTTTCCGATAAAACTACTGCATCCCTGTTTTTTAATGAATCAGGTAGAAGCGGAGGTGAGGCCGAGTGAATAGTGGTGTCCGTAATCTGGGATTGACCATAGCTCCAAAATAGCATGTAGAAAAATACCAACGATATTCGTTTACTTGATAGTAATGGCATTGTTATTTGAGGTTGTTATAAAATCGCAGAAGTTTTGAAAAGCCGGAAGTTCATGTTCCGAGATGAATAATTTTTCGCACCTGAAGGAAGATTGAATTTTAAGTACGGGAGCATTTCCGCTGACAGATATATGGTAATTGAATCCATCCTTATCAAAATGAATTGGTTTCAGGACAGCACTATGAAACGTTTGGCCCATTTCAATTTGAACGTTCACATTCCTGAGGACTTGATAATCAAGGATCACATCTCCTTTTATACCACTTGTTGAGAATATTTGCATCGGAGATGGTAAAAATCCAAGGGAAAGATAAGCTGCATCGCCGTTTCGTGTGAAGAGTGTCGGTGAGAGAATGATGTTAAATTTAACGGTGATACTATCTTCAGCTTCAACTATTGTCGCCTGACTGAAATTACAGCCTTTAATCATTGTACTGAGAATTTCTGTTGCCACGGATGCCCATTCTCTATGTGATGTCTCCATAAAAAAATGTTTGAAATAATGCATGGACAATCCATGAGCGGTGTATCGTAACGTACCGGAAAGACATTCGTTTTTCAATTCCAGCAAAAAGTCGAATGTCTCTTGATTCGATTCCGGTTCTTCCGGAGGAACAGTTGTATAGGTACCGTCACCGAGACCAAGTATAAGGACTTTGCGTCCCTGAATTCCAAAGGGAGAAATCCTGCAGGATCCATCTTTATATGTTGGATCAAGAAACCGGAAGCCGTTTTCAATTTGGGCTACACAAATCATATGATTACCCGCACTAAGTGATGGATAACACATCTCCGTCATACGGTCACTTGTAGAGGTCAGGGCCAGCCAGGCTTCGATTCCCTTATATCGCAAAGCCAGGCAAAGAAGAGAGGACATATCTTTACAATCCCCTTGGCGATTACGAAGTGTTTTGTTGACATCATGGGGAATAATGGCTCCATGTCCTATTGTTATGGCCAAATACTTGATGTGGTCCCGAACATAATTGAAAAGTATATTTACAATTGAGTCCTTATTCCGCTGGTTGTTAGTGATACTATCGATTAATTTTTTTGAGTGACTGTCAAGCTGCATTTTTGATCTTGCCTTACCAAGAATCCAGTCGATAAAATACTTAGTTTCGTCTCCTTTGTATCCTATGGGTAAAAAATAAGTGAATAACAGACTCATATTTTCTCTTATTTTTATTCCAGGATTACTGTAATCTTGTGATTTATTGTTTTTTGGAACCCCTGTTATGTAATATTTTGAATCTCTCCTGTCATGGACGGAATCAATCTTAAAAAATTTAAGTTTTTCAGGAAAAAGTAAATTAAAACGAAATCGATAATCTTTTGGGACAATTATTTCATAATAAAATGTATCAATAGGAAACCGACTGAAGAACATCAGACTGGATTGCAATAACAATTCTTCAGATTTGATTTTGTAATTGATTTTAAAAGGAAGTTTTTCAGGTAATTCCAACGCCTGTGTTCTTTCACACGAATAGAAATCATCCGTTGGAGCTGGCATATCGCGGTGATCTCCTTTCCTGAATAGTTTCCATTTACCCTTGCTTGAATAATAGTAAACTTCATAATCGGTGACTGTCTCGAGAGAGTTATAATAAATGTCGAAATGCAACCCTTTATAAGGTGGTGAGCATTGAAAACTTACTGTGCTTATATATCCTGAGGAGGTATCAATCACCTCAATAATCTCGCGACGGATAGAGGATGGTATACCTGGCAATTCCTGACCAATCAGAATCTGAGAAGGAGCAGTAAGTAACAGAATATAAAAAAGTTGGAGTCTCCTCATCATTTTATCAGTCATGAAATCTCCATGAAATTCCGAATTTAAATGCTTCGTCGGGCATGGGATAATTTGGCACCATATAGTAATTTCTGGCCATGAAACTGGCATTAAAGTGGGAGTACATAATAAAAAACCTGGCCCTTTGGATCTTCATGTTGATGAAAACATCCATATAGAGATAGTTACCGATCTCTTTATTATCCTGTAAATAAAAAGAATGGGTCGCCGGCATATAACCATCGGCATTATATGGAGTATTATAGAAAAAGCTCAATCCCGGCTGGAGAGTTGCAACTCCATGAAAAAGTGGCTGGGAATAATAGAGTGAGAGATTCCCTATAAATACCGGAACCCGAAGAACATTTGTTCCCTGAATCGACTGATACGCTAATTGAGCCGTCACATTGAATCTCCAAATATCCAGGTTTGTATTTAAATATGCATAAAGGTGGCCGAATCCGCCTTTGTATTGTTTCGGGGTGGCGGAAGAGTCGAGATAGACGTAGTTACTAATACGGTTCAGAGTAAAACCTGTTTGCAGGAATTTCCATGAATAATTGAATCCTGCAGAGATCAGCCCTTGTTTTTCCCATACCGTATCCCATTTAAAATTGTTTCCCTGGTAATGTTCAAAAAACCATCCGGGTTGTTGCAGTGCATAGTCACCTGAAATGGTGATGATTCCAAGATTTTTTATTGTCCGTCCGAGAATCTGGCTAAGCCTGATACGGAGGCTCATATCGGATTCGTTATAATCGCCGATCGTATAATCCCCTCTGGCGACAAGCCGGAGACTGGATAATGGCTGAAATGAGAAAGTTGCTTCCGGTATCCATTGAATGAAATAATGTTTGACGCCATGGAGGGAGAATTCAATATATTGTTGTCTGATCCCGGCTTCAAGTTGAATAACACGGTATTTCTTTTCTTTATTATAACTTGGATTGCTCCATAAAACTTCATTAACGAATCGTGTAATTGTGGCCGAGTCGATTGTCTGAATACTATCAAGATAGATGTTTTTATAGAATCCGCTGTTTGGTTGTCCGTCGATATAATTCTGAATCTGCCTGTTATACTGGAAACTGTATGTTAATCTTCCAAGTTCGATCCGTTTTTTGGTACCCAGTGTTGAATCTTTTTCATTTCTCTGATGGCGTGTCAGGTCAAAATAATGCTTCATATAGAAGCCATTTTCCCTGACACGGGTTTGGGCTTGCTGAAGGTTGACGGCGAATACCTGACGATTCGATTCAAGATTCTTTTCGAAAAGGCTGTCGTATGTTATACCTCCGTTTTCATTGTTTTTGATACGGTTGAAAATGAAATTTGCAATCACTCCGTATCTTTTATTTTTCGAAATAAATTGAGTGGTTAACACGAAGTTGATGTGATTCGCTCTTTGTCTCAGATAGGCGCCAGGGGCGCTCATTACGCGGAAGTCGAATCCCAGGTTAAGGCTCCGGTAAAGATTCCGGCTGAAGATCGCATGAAAATTCTGTTCTTTTTTCGCACCCTGAGTATACCATAATTCTGTATAAGTTTTAACAACCTTATAATATTTAACGCTGTCGTTCTGGTATAGGTAGGCATCAAAAGTATGGATACCGTAATCAAAACCACTTTTATCCTGGAAAGGGGAGGGGATTAATGGGTGATACATTTGCCCGATATTTCCCAGGGTTGCATAAAAACGGGAGCGTTTATAGAGAGGATCATAATTCTGGAATCCGTTTAATGCAGTATCGTTAGGATGCAGGTTCAGAAGTCCTAATTTTTCGAAATCATTATAGAAGAAGGAGACGATAGTAGAGTCGCGGGCTGGTTTTTTGGATTTGATTTTTACAGAGTCTGCGGATTGGGCAACGGCAGAAGCGTAAATAAGCAGAAATATTGGCAGGAGGATTTGTCGCAAAGGTTTTACAGGCATCAGGGTTGCATGAATTTGCGATAAAGATACAAAAAAAAGAGGGTGTCTCAAAA
>Ga0172369_10005741_pt1 | contig 15152 bp, 9 predicted proteins | sample LakKiv25m_FD_114539 | JGI IMG/M metagenome (GOLD analysis project Ga0172369, IMG submission 114539) | Freshwater microbial communities from Kabuno Bay, South-Kivu, Congo - kab_022012_11.25m | ecosystem: Environmental > Aquatic > Freshwater > Lake | place: Democratic Republic of the Congo...
CCACCAAGACGAACATGGCCATCGTCCTCATCATTTATTCGTTATGGAATGGACTCGCGTTTAAGGTCTTGGTGTTCATGGCAGGACTTGCCAGCATCGACAAGCAGTATTACGATGCCGCCCGCATCGACGGGTCGACCAAAATGCGCATTTTCCAAAAAATAACGGTACCGCTTTTGTCGCCGCAGATTTTCTATATTACGATCACTTCGTTCATCGGGGCGTTTAAGATGTACACGTCGGTCATTTCCATTTTTGGGAAAGGTCCGTTCAACTTCGGTGGCAGCGCGGGCAATACATGGATCACCATCGTCGGATATGTCTATAAAGTGATGCGAACCGACACCGGCAAAGCCGCGGCCGGCAGTATCTTGCTGTTGATTATCATCTTGATGATTACGGGAATCCAATTCTTGGTTGGCAAGAAGCGGATCCACTATTAGAGAGGAGGAACGCACCATGGCAATTAATCACGAACTATACTTCGCCGACGCGAACGCGATGCGCCGTTACAAAATCGGTCGCATTCTAAGTAACGTCTTACTGTATTCCTTCCTTTCCATCCTGGCCTTATTCATTTTGATTCCGTTCTACTGGATGATCGTCACCTCGTTGAAGAGTAACGCCACCTTGGAATCGGAATTGATCAATCGGCAACTCGGTTTCTTCCCGACCGACGTCACGTTTGCGAACTTCATTCTCGTGTTCGGCCGCTCGGCGCAGGAAAACTTCGCCCGCTACTATCTGAACACCATCTTCGTCGCCGTCGCTTCGACCGCAATCACCTTGGTGACCACCGTTTTGGCCGCCTTTGCCTTCGCGCGTCTGAGCTTTAAGGGCAAGGAAGTGCTATTCACGATTCTATTGGCCACGATGATGATTCCGGGCGAAATGATGGTCATCACCAACTACCAAACGATTTCCGTCTTGCAATGGCGTGATACGTTCATGGCCCTTATATTCCCGTTCTCCGTCAGCGTATTCTACATGTTCTATCTACGGCAGACCTTCCAACAGATACCGAACGAGTTGTATTTGGCCAGCAAGGTCGACGGATACGGCGACTTCGCCTACTTATGGAAGGTGATGATTCCGATCGCGATGCCTTCCATCGTGACCGTCATCATCTTGGAAATCATGGGGTCTTGGAACGCTTTCATTTGGCCGGCTTTGGTGACCGAAAGCAAAGACATGCAATTGGTTGCTAATGGCTTGATGAGCATCTTTACATCATCGGAATTCTCGCAGTGGAACAATATCAAACTCGCGGCTTCCGTCGTCGTGACGACACCGCTGCTTGTATTCTTCCTCGTATTCAAGAAATACATCATGCGCGGCGTGTCCCGCAGCGGCATCAAAGGTTAATAAAGTTGTCACACCCTATGGGTGTATAATAAAATGGAGAAGTAAAAGGAGAACCATATGAAGAAAATTCTAAAGTATAGTCTGACCGGGCTCGCCGGGATGATGGCCCTCGTGCTCGCCGCCGGCTGCAGCAACGTCGCCAAATACGAAGTGCAGCTGCCCACCGCGGCCGCCGCCCTTAACGTTAGCGAAGTAGCTGCCAAGTATTCGGCTAGCGAACCGCTCGAAATCAATTTTTGGACCGGTTTCGGAGCTGCCGTCACCACGACCGGTATCGATCCGGCCATTGCCCAATTCCACGAAGCTTATCCGTGGATCAAAGTTACGCACACCTCGAAGAGCGGTTACGACAACCTGTTGAAAGCCATCAACTTGTCGATCACTTCGCGCTCGTATCCGAACGTGGCCATCGGCTACCCCGACCACTTCGCGAGCTACATCCGTTCCTCGATCCAATACGCCCTCGATCCGTTCCTCGATAGCGAGAACCCGGACATCGGCGTCGACGCATCCGATTACATCGCCGACTACATGCACGAAAACCGTTCGTTCCAATTCAAGGACGAAGAAAAAACACAACCTTACACTCTCGGTCTTCCTTTCAACAAATCGACCGAAGTCATGGTCGTCAACGACACCTTCATGAACTGGATTAAGACCAAAGACTCTTCCATCATCATTCCGACGACGTGGGACGAAGTGCGCACCAGCGGCCAGACCATTCTTGAAACTATGGCTCGCCTTGGCGCCTACGGCCACAAGATCGACGTCACCGGTGCCGTCAACGACAACGCCGGCAAGACCGGTTATCCGGCTCTCTTGCTCGATTTCACAAACGTCACGATGTCTGAATTCCATCCGTTCTCCTACGACTCGACCAGCAACATGTTCATCACGATGGTCCGTCAATGGGGCGGAACCTATACGACCATGGGCGAAAACATCACTAAAGGTTATGTTAAATTCAACACCCAATCGACCGTCGACATGCTGAATTTCTTCCGTGATTTGCATGACGATGGCCTATTCGCTATTCCGACAACATTTGGCGAAACTGGTTATAATTCCGTTCCGTTCAAGTCGCTCAAATCGATTTGGACCGTGTCTTCATCGGCCGGCGTTTACAATAACGTCCCGACCGGCAACGCCTTCCAAGTCAAGATCCATCCAGTCGTCGCCAAAGATGCCGATCACAAGTACGTCATCTCCCAAGGCACCAACATGGCCATCTTCACCAACCGCGACGCCGAGAAGGTTTTGGCTTCTTGGCTCTTCACGCGTTTCATGACGACGACCGCCAACGCCGAATTTGCCTTGAACACCAGCTATTATCCCGGTACCACTTCGGGACTTAACAGCGCCATGTACCAAGCCTACATCAACACCACCGTCGACAGCGCTTCCAACTTATCGAAGATCGGAGCCGCCAAGGTCAACGCCAATGTATACGGCAACCCGACCGAAGCATGGCATAAATTCGTCGACCCGGGCTTCGTCGGCAGTTCCGACATCCGCGAACAAGTTGACACGATTTTCCCGATGCTTTTCTACGGCAAGGACAACACGATGCTGACGCCAGAAGAAATTCTCGAATACAACTATACCCAGTTAGCCAAATACATCGAACCAGTCGCCGAGGCTTAAGGAGCGTCCTAAATGAAGTTACGTCTCCTGACCACATCGTTTCTTGCCTGTTTAGCCATCCTGGTTTCAGGATGCGCTTCCTCTTCGTCCGCCTTGTCGCTCACGCCCGCCGATTTGAATACGGCGGAAACCGATGCCTTAAGGTTTGAGGGTAATTTAATCGGCAAGAATTTCATCGACGACGGAATCGGCGAAGTGACGCTGCGAAGCACGACCGACGGAGATACGGCTAAATTCAATGTCGGCTCGACCAGCATCGCGCTGCGCTTTCTGGGCATCAACACCCCTGAGTCGACAGGCAAAATCCAACCGTGGGGCAAAGCCGCCAGCGAATTCACCAAAACCAAGCTGACCACCGCCGAACGGATTATTCTCATCAATGACGAAGACGTGTTTGGAAAAGTCGACAGCACCGGCAGCCGCTATCTCGGCTTTGTCTGGTACAAACCGGTCGACGGCGAGTATTTCCGCCTGCTTAACCTTGAGTTAGTGGAAATGGCTTATACCGAGAATTTAATGTTCGAACATTCCACCGTCTGCAATTATTACGAAGCGTTCCAACGGGCCGGAATCTGGGCGACGGCCACCGGCGCCCGCATCTATGGACAGCTCGACCCGAGCTTCGACTATTCGGGACAGATTTACGACATTTCGATCCGCTTTGCCCGTGAAGCCTATGGCAGCACGGTACCGCTACGCGACCGCGAGGGCGATCCGGTCCTTGATCAAGAAGAACAGCCGGTCATGATCACCCTGTCCGATTCGATGCGCATCCGTTTGCGCGTCGTCATCTTGGGCAGTATCGCCAACAACCTCATCGTCCGCGATGTCTACGATCCCGACGATTTAGGCAATTACGCCAGCATCTTCATGTTCACGCAATACCGCGACGCCCCCTATCAGACCCCGGGCGACGTCGTCGAGTTTTATTGCAAAGTGACCTCGTTCAACGACAACGTCCAATTGACCGACCCGGAATTGACAACCTATAGCCAAAAATATCCCTACGTACGGTTGACCCACCCGGGCGCCGACGATTATGAAACGGTGCTCGAAACGTATGGCATGACCGCCTCGGCCACGCCCCTTGACCTCCGTGATCTTGAGGTGGCCGCAAGTTCCGCCTTTGCCCCTTATAACGGTTACTACGCCAAAGTCAACGTCACTATCCGCGAAGTCACTTTCGAGGGCGATGACGGCGGCAGCGGCTATACCACCGGTGCTTACTGGCGAAAAGACGACCGTAACAACATGACGATTTACGCCTACTTTGAAGGAACGACCGTGTCGTGCAACCTTCGTATCGACGGGGGCATGTTCCCCTATGTCAACTACGATTGGTTTGAACTTGGAAAGACCTTCGAGGTCAGCGGCTATGTCGCCAAATTCTTTGAAAACTATCAGCTTCAGTTACTAAACGGTGTGGCCATCACCGAATTGGCCTAGCAAAGGAGTTCATATGTTAAAAAAAATGAAATTTTTGACCCTTGGCGTGAGCGCGCTGCTGACGCTCGGCCTATTGGCTGGATGCGCCGATGATCCAGAAATGCTGGCTCTCGAACAGGCGCTGGCGATTCCGACGCTGGCCATCAAGCCTAATGGCCAATCGCTTGAAGTCAACGAAGGCTTCCGCGAAGAAATCGATGGCACCGTCATTCTGCTGCGCGACGTAGTCGTGTTCGGCGAAGACGATACGGAATACGACATCACCATTTCCTGGTCGTATGAAACCGCGACAGCCGATTACTGGACCCCGCTCAAAGAGCGTAACGAAATGCCCGGCCTGATTACCGACACCGCCATTTTCCTTGCCGTGCCGCGTCTACCGGCCTTTGGAACCGACCCGGTCGACACCGCCATCATCGCCACGGCTACCTATGGTACCAAGACGCTCGACAAGGAATTCCCAATCACGTTATTGCCTGAAAAAGTCGACGTGTCTACCGTCCCGATCATCCCGCTCAACTCGACAACCCCGCCCGTTGACGCTCCCGATAACGGTTTAGGGGGCAAGATCGTTCGCGTTCGCGGCTATCTGACCCACGCGATGACCGACTGGGATTCCGCTTATATCCATAACGGCACCTCCGGCATCAACCTGTACAAATTAAGCTATACGCCGGAATACATCATCACCGTCGACATGGGCGACTATGTCGAAGCGATGGGCACGTTCGCCCTCTACGGTGGCATGCGGCAATTGTCCTACATCTCCAGACTGACACAAGTGACGCCTGACGAAAACGCCGTCGAACCCACCTACACGACGATTAACGAAGCCAACTGGCCTTCGCTCGTAAGCGGTAACGACGGTAAACTCGTTCGACTAGAAGGATTGACCTTCGATGCCGCGGCAACGGGCACCATCAGTTTAGGTACCCACTTCACCTTCAAACTGAAGCTTGGCGCGACGACGATTAACTGCTACCTCAATTACCACGTCGGCATCGCCATTCGGACCGAAGTCTCGACGATGCTTCAATCGGCCATTAACGGCACGACGATTACTTACACCGGCGTACTAGGCTGGTATAGCGGTCCGCAGCTATTGCCGATCTATGTCGATAACGTCGCCGTCGTCTCCCCATCCTAATCAGGCAAACGACCATAGCCCGTCGGAAGACGGGCTTTTTTAATGGAGCACGTTGAAATTGTTGCTAGTTTTTGACTACTAGTGTAATATTAACGACGCATGGACCGTTAGCTCAGTTGGTAGAGCAGCTGACTCTTAATCAGCGGGTCGAAGGTTCGAGTCCTTCACGGTTCACCATTAACGAAGCGGCCTCCTTAAGGAGGCTTTTTGTTTGCTGTTGTTTATTGGCCCGTAAATGTTATGATAAATTAGACATGAGAACAAGTAACATTACATTATTGAAAAAGATCGCGCACGGCTTGCGGAACACGAAGGCGAAGTTTTCGACCGCCGACATGCTCGCCAACGAAATCGGCATTATGCCCGAAAAGATCCAAGAAGCCTGCGCCGAATATAACCCCCTGGTCAAAATCGATTTCGGGTTTGACCTCAAAGGCATGCTGCCGCTAATCGATGCCCGTCTATCGGAATTGGCCGCCCAAGCTAAACCGGCCCGCAAACTGATCACCAAGAAAAAAATCGCCCCATACAACTCGGTCGTCGAGTTCATCTACGACAGGATGACGTTCGGAGGCATCGTCGACAAGACGCTGACGCTCAAAGACGACGAGCTTAGAATGATCCGCCGCTTGGCCGGCGACGAACTTAAGTCTCGCCGCGCGCAAACCAAAAACAAATAATCGTCTTTGACGATTAGCGATGTTAGATTTTATTGTCTCGAATGAGATAATCAATTATACTAATGAATGGTTTTCATGGAGAAACTTTATGGACATTAAGAAAACATTCCTGTCAGTCGACGGCAACACCGCCGCGGCATTGTCGAGCTATCATTACACCGAGGTCGCCGGCATCTATCCCATTACCCCGTCAACGCCGATGGCCGAGCTGGTCGACGTATATGCTTCCCAAGGCAAAGTCAATTATTTCGGCGCCAAAGTAAAGGTCGTCGAGATGCAGTCGGAAAGCGGCGCCGCCGGTACCGTCCATGGTGCCTTGCAGGCCGGATCGTTTGCCACCACGTATACCGCCAGCCAAGGCTTGCTTTTAATGATCCCCAACATTTATAAATGGGTCGGCGAACTATTGCCGGCCGTGCTCCACGTGGCCGCCAGAAGCATCGCCACGCGCGCTTTGTCGATCTTCGGCGATCATCAAGACATCTACGCCATCCGGCAAACGGGGGCGACGATGGTCTGCTCGCATTCAGTCCAGGAAGTCGCCGATTTGGCTCCGTTAGCGCATTTATTGGCGATGGACGCCGAAACGCCGGTCGTCCACTTCTTTGACGGATTCCGCACCTCGCATGAGATTCAAAACGTCGAATTTATCGACGACGAAGCCTGGAAGGCATTATTGCCCCATGAAAAGATTGCCAAATTCCGCGAACGGGCTCTCAACCCACACACCCACGCCGTCACCCGCGGCGGCGCCGAAAACGGCGACATCTACTTCCAAGGCCGCGAAGCCCAAAGCCAACATTACGAAGCAGTGATCGGTTATGCCGAAAAATATTTCACCAAAGTCAGCGAAATGACCGGCCGTCCGTATGCTCCATTCACCTATAAAGGCGCCAAAGACGCCGAATACGTCATCGTCGCCATGGGCTCGGTTACCGAAGCCATCGGCGAAGTCATCGAAGCCCTTATCGCCCAAGGCCGCAAAGTCGGTCTTGTGAAAGTGCATCTATACCGTCCGTTCTCCGCCAAGCATTTGGTAAACGTCATTCCGTCAACCGTTAAACGAATCGCCGTCTTGGATCGCACCAAGGAACAAGGCGCCCCGGGCGAGCCGCTTTATCTTGACGTAGTCACCGCCTTAAAGCAGGAAAACCGCCACATCGACGTCTTCGGCGGCCGTTATGGCTTATCGAGCAAAGACACGCAGCCGAAGCATCTCAAAGTCGTCTACGATTTCCTCGAAGGCAAACCGTGGCACAACTTCACAATCTCGATCAATGACGACGTCACCCATCGTTCGATTCCGGCCGATGAATCGTTCTCCGTCAAGGAAAACTACCGTTCGTGCCTGTTCTTCGGAATGGGAAGCGATGGCACCGTCAGCGCCAATAAATCATCGATCAAGATCATCGGCGATGCGACGGGCCAATACGCGCAAGCCTACTTCCAATATGACTCCCGGAAAGCCGGCGGCGTCACCAAGAGCCACCTTCGTTTCGGCAAGACCCCGATCCACAGCACGTATTACATCGACAAGGCCGACTTCCTCAGCTGCTCGATGGACAGTTACGTCTATAAGTTCGACATGCTCCGCCTCTTGAAGGACAACGGCACGTTCTTGCTAAACACCAATTTAGACGATAAAACGCTCGTCAAACTGCTCCCCAACCGCGTCAAATACCAACTAGCCAGCAAGAAAGCCCGTTTCTATGTCATCGACGCCAATAAGATCGCCGAGGAAAACGGCATGGGACGGCATACCAACACCACGCTCCAATCCAGTTTCTTCTATCTGAACCAAGACATCATGCCTTATGAAGAAGCAGTCGACTGGATGAAGAAACTAGTCTTGAAGACCTACGCCCGCAAAGGCCAGGAAGTCATCGAGAAGAACTACAAAGCCATCGACGCCGGCGCCGAAGGCTTACGCGAAGTCAAAGTCGACGCCGCCTGGGCTAAACTCCCGCCCTTATATGTCCGCAAAGACACCGGCGATGAATATTGGGACACCTTCGTGGCCCCGATTGCCGCTTTGGAAGGCGACGACATCCCAGTCAGCAAATTCCTCGACGGCGAGCTGCTCGACGGCACGATGGAAAACAACATCACCTTCAAGGAACAACGCGAAATCGCCGACAAAGTTCCTGTCTGGATCAAAGAAAACTGCATCCAGTGCAACCAATGCGCCTTCGTGTGCCCGCACGCCACGATTCGCGCGTTCCTGGTTAATGACAAAGAGATCGCCGACGGACCGGAAGAAGTGCGCGACGGCGAATACATCGACGCGTTTGGACCGCCCGCTGTCAAAGGGCTTAAATATCGAATCCAAGTCAGCCCGAAGAACTGCGTCGGCTGTTCGATTTGCGTGGTCCAGTGCCCCGGCAAAGGACCTGGAAAGCGCGCTTTGGAAATGGTCGATGCCAAGACTCGGCTGTTCGAAGAACCGGCCGCTCAATATATGTACAAGAACATTGAATACAAGGGCGACATCTTCCCGCTCACGACCGTAAAAGGTGCCGGATTCCTGACTCCGTACATGGAAGTCAGCGGCGCATGCGCCGGCTGCGGCGAAACGCCGTATTACCGCTTGGCGACGCAACTATTCGGCCGCGACATGCTGATTGCCAACGCGACCGGCTGCTCCTCGATTTATTCATCCTCGACGCCGCTTACTCCGTTCTGCACCGACAAGAACAACGAAGGCGTCGCCTGGGCCAACTCGCTATTCGAAGACAACGCCGAATTCGGCCTTGGCATGCGTTTAGCCACCGACCAGAAACTTGGTCTCATCGTGTCCATTTTTGAGAACGAAAAAGACAAAGTGGAACCGAAACTGCAAGCCTTGATCGAAAAATATCTTGCCAACGTCAAGAAGCGCGAAATCGTCCGCACGTTCGTGAAAGAACTCGTGGCCCTGATTAAAACATCGAAAAACGAAGCAGTCAAAGAAGTGCTCAAATACGAACGCGACCTCGTTGACAAGTCGGTGTGGATCATCGGCGGCGACGGCTGGGCGTACGATATCGGCTTCGGCGGTCTCGACCATGTGTTGGCCAGTAACGAAGATGTCAATATCCTCGTCTTGGACACCGAAGTGTATTCGAACACCGGCGGTCAATCCTCCAAATCGAGCCAAGCCGGCTCCATTGCCAAATTCACCGCCAGCGGCAAGACGCAGGCCAAGAAGAACCTGGCGACGATGGCCATGGTCTACGGGCACGTCTATGTCGCCCAGATATCATTAGGCGCCAACTACATGCAGACGGTCAAAGCGCTCAAGGAAGCCGAAGAATACCATGACGGACCTTCGCTAGTCATCGCTTATTCGCCCTGTATCGAACATAACATCAAGGGCGGTTTAGCCGTGGCTACTTCGGTCCAGAAGAAAGCCGTCGAAAGCGGCTACTTCCCGATCTTCCGCTATGACCCGCGCCTGGTCAGTCAAGGCAAGAGCCCGCTGACCCTTGACTGCAAGGAACCGGACTTCGAGAAATTCCGCGACTTCCTGATGGAAGAAACGCGCTTCTCGGCCCTTCCGATCGTCAATCCGGACCATGCCGAAGAAATTCTCACCTCAAGCGCCCGCCACGCGCGGCAACGCTGGGAACTGATCAAACGGTTCGGCTGATAGTTACAATTTAACCGCGGTTGCCAAATCGCGGTTTTTCTTTGGATCATCCGGGTACCGATCCTTAAGTAATCAAACACTTGACTGATAAAATGTGTGGCATAATTTAGTTTATAAGCCATTCAATGGCGTGCGAAACGAGCGTAAACATGCAAAATCAAACTTGGAATCTTGAAACCTCACCGTCTCTATCCGGCAAAGTCATCATCGTCACCGGGGGCAATACGGGCCTCGGCTATGAAGCCGCGCGCGTGTTCGCCACTAAAGGCGCCCTGGTCATCTTGGCGTGCCGTTCGCTCGAACGGGCCGAGATGGCAAAAAAGAAGATAATCGCAGCAGCACCCGACGCCCAAGTCGCCATTATGAAATTGGATTTAGGCAGTCTATCCTCGATCGACGCTTTCGCCAAAGATTTCAAAAATAAGTTTACGCGCTTGGACACTTTGCTCAATAACGCCGGTATCATGACGATTCCCTATCAAAAAACCGAGGACGGATTTGAAAAACAAAACGGAGTAAACCATCTGGGCCATTTTGCCTTAACGGCTAGACTGTTTGAATTACTCATCAAAACGCCATCATCGCGCATCGTCAACGTGAGCAGCAACGCCCATCGCTTCGGAAAAATGGATTTTGCCAATTATTTATACGAGCATGGAAAATACTCCAAACTTGGTTCTTACGGCCGAAGTAAATTATCGAATCTACTCTTTACTTATGAATTGGCGCGCCGCGTGGAAGCCAAGCATTTGGACATAAAGGTATTGGCCGCCCACCCCGGCGTCGCCAACACGGAACTTGGCCGTTACATGACCCAAAACGCTTTGACGCGCCCCTTGTTCCAGTTGTTCTTTAAATTAGCTTCGACGCCTTATGTCGGAGCGCTGCCGGAAATCCGCGCCTGCATGGACATAGAAGCCGTCAATGGTCAATACTATGGCCCGAGCCGCCTTAAGGCCACCAGGCGGCAGCCGGTGGTCGTCGAATCCAACAAAGCGTCCCATTCGCTTGCGGATGCCGCAACGCTGTGGATTTTATCGGAACGACTGACGGGCGTCACATTTAATATTTGATGATTCATCATGCCTTTCAATCATTGAATAAGCTCTCAAAAATGGGATTTTATGTCGTTAATGGCGGCAAATGGTCGGTATTTCATACCAAATTAGCATTTTTGTTTGCTTACATCCGTCTTCGGTCATTTCGAATATAAACGAAATAAGTGTTGTTATGTCAAAACGTTTCGACTACAATAGAAACACGAGGTGATTATTATGATTATCCGAAAAAACTATTTAAACCATTTGTTCGAATATAAGGACAAACCTTTTATTAAAGTCATTACCGGAATGCGCCGTGTCGGTAAATCGGTACTAATGGATCAATTCATCGAAGCACTTAAAGAAAAAGGGGTTTCCGAAACACGAATCTGCAAAATCAATTTCGAGTTGCCGACGAGCTTTGACTTGGTTGATTACCAAACGTTGACCCGCAAGGTACTTGATTTTAAAGGAAAGAACAAACAAACAGTCTATCTCTTTCTTGACGAAATCCAGCGTATCAAAGATTGGGAAAAGGCCGTCAATGGGTTCCATGCATTGAATTCCTTTGATATATATATCACTGGATCTAATGCCGATTTGCTTTCCAGTCAGTTATCAACCTATTTAGCTGGGCGCTATGTTGAAATCAAAGTACATCCATTCAGCTACCAGGAGTTTAAAATGCTCCACGTCAGGAAACACTACGATGAAACAGCATACTTCAACCAATACCTTGTCTTTGGCGGAATCCCTTCCATCGGTGTTTTTGATCTTGATTACGATGTTTCGATGAGTACTCTACGGGACTCGTTTAAATCGGCTTTTTTCCGGGACGTGGTCTTGAAAAACCAGATTCGCAACACGGTTGTCTTAGATCGTTTAATCAACTATTTACTGTCGAACACCGGAAAAACATTCTCGGCTTTGAGCATCTCCCATTTTTTTAAGGCCGAACGCATCACCGCGAGCGTGGATACGATTCTGAGTTATTTGCAATTCATCGAAGAAGCGTATTTGATCACCAAAGTCAAACGACAAGATCTGAATGGCAAAATTATTTTAAAGACCGATGAAAAATACTATATTGAAGACCACGGGATCCGAGAGGCAGTCGTCGGCGGCAACCAGAAAGACATTGAACTCGTCCTGGAAAACATCGTTTTCAACCAACTCATTCGTAAAGGTTACACCGTATATGTCGGGAAGAATAAAGATTATGAAGTCGATTTTGTCTGCATGCACCCGGACAAATCCCGCAGCTACTACCAAGTTTCGTATTTGCTTGCAACTGAAGATACGAGAAAACGGGAATTCCGTTCGCTGCGATCGATTCCCGATCAATACCCTAAGTATGTTTTATCGTTGGATACATTCGATTTTTCAGATCAAGGCATTCAGCATATTAATCTTATCGATTTCCTTAATCTGCCAGAGTAGTAACTATCAAGCGAAAGAAACCGATGATAAGCCGCCATCACCGATTTCCGGATTTCATAAAAGAGTGTGCCGTCGCACTATACGCATATAGGCACCATACTCTCTAATTAAAAAAAGACCTCTTAATGAGGCCTTAAAAATCCAATGGTCGGAACGGTGAGATTTGAACTCACGACCCCTACCACCCCAAGGTAGTGCACTACCAAGCTGTGCTACGTCCCGACTCGTATTAATTATAACGACAAAGAGCCATAAAGCAACAACATGATATATGGGCGTCCAACGACCTAAGAAATCACTATAATATAAGTTAATAAATCGAATTGTTAAAAATATCGGCGTCTTCGCTTGTCTTAATAAGTGAAGGCAGAAAGAGCATGATGTTCGCACACCTACCCGCCAACGTGATTCTTCTCCTTCAGCAGGGCGATGAGACTTCCTTCAACGAGGTCTATGCCCATTACGCCGATCTGTTGTTCGTCATCATCTCGTCGATCACCAAAGACCCCGAACGGAGCAAAGACGTGCTCCAAGACACGTTCCTGACCATGTACTCGAAAATTGCGACGTTGGCCGACCCAGCCAAATTTCATCCCTGGATCATCGCCATCGCCCGTAACGGCGCCCTCAACGCCAAAAAAGAACTACATGAGTCGCTATTGGAACCGGAACAGTGGGACCAGGTGGCCGATAATGTGCGGCAAGACGACTTCATCAGCGCATGGCATTCATTCCTCAACGAACAGGAAAACCTCATCATTGCCTACAAAATTGTTTACGAGCTGACCTTCGCCGAGATAAGCAAGTTAACGGAGCGCCCGTTGGCCTCCGTCTACCTGACCTATCGGCAGGCGCTCCAGAAACTGAAGACCCATTATGGGGCAAAGTGAGGACACACCATGAAAGATTATAAGAAAGACATTAAGGAAAACGGACGCGCGTATTTTAAAAAGGCGACGCCCGAGGCTGATTTCCGCGGCAAACTAGCCTTCAATAAGGTTGAAACGCCGCAGATGCAGCCGAAAAAGAAATGGGTACCGATCGCCTGGCTCGGATCAAGCATGCTGACGACGTTGGCTGCCTCGGTCGCCATCGGGGCCATCATATTGACTTCAAGAGTCCCCGATCTGAATCCCACCGACTACGGTTTATCGCAGATTCGCGACGTCAACGAACTGCGCGATCTGATCAATAACGATTATTACCGCCAAACCGGCGGCGGACCGGATTTTTACGAAACAACCAATGGGGCCGATGATGCCAACACGCATGATGCCAGAGGCGAAGGCGATTCGTTCTCGACCACCAACGTCCAAGTCGAAGGTGTCGACGAAGGCGACATCATCAAGACCGACGGCGATCGGATCTACAAGATCAACTACAACCGCCTCCAAGTCGTCGACGTGTTGGCTGACGGAGCGATGGAAATCGCCCTCGATCAGGCGCTCAACAGCGAAACGGAATCCAACTCATACACCTATTTTTCCGACATCTACTTGACCGACAGCTATCTGGTCGTCATCGGGCAGCGGTATACCTATTTCACCTATGAGAATCAAGACAGTGGCGGCAGCGACAGCGATGTCTATTGGATCGGCTATTGGTGGGGCGTCCCGCAGACGGTCGTCCTATTATACGAAATCGACTCGCTTGAACTGGCTCACGAAATCGAAATCAACGGCTACATCCTCTCGTCAAGACGCATCGACGATCGGCTGTACGTCATATCCAACCATTACCCGGTGATGCTGGACGAAAATGACGATCCGCGACCCGTGTTCCGGTATGACGAAGACATCATCGTCCCGGATTTCGCCGACATCAAGTACTTGACAGACATGCCGACGGAAACGTTTACGATCATCACCACGGTGTTCCTCGAAGAAACGCCGCGGCTGGAATTCGACATCTTCCTTGGCGCTTCGAGCTGGGGTCAGATCTACGTCAGCCGCGAATCGATCTATTTGGCTTCCTACTTCTATTTCTACAGCACGCTGAACGCGGAATATACCTATGAAGGTTTATTGATGTCGTTTATGTTCGAGGAAGACGGAACGGTCACCTACGGCGGCGCCGCTTTCTATGAAGGATACGTCATCAACCAGTTCGCCATCGACGAATATGACGGATGCATCCGTCTGGTCACCACCGAATGGTGGGGCGGAGTCGACGGCAAAATCGACAACCGTCTCTATGTTTTCACCCGCACATTCGATGAAGGAAAACGCGCGTTGACTCAAGTGTCCGTATTGTCCGAGGGACTAGGCAAACCAGGCGAAACGGTCCGCTCGGTCCGCTTCAACGGGGCGATGGCCACGGTGGTCACCTATGAACAGACCGACCCCTTTTATACCATCGACTTGAGCGATCCGGCCCATCCGACCATCGAAGCCGGCATCGAAATCAGCGGCTTCAGTACCTATCAGCACATTTGGACGAGCACCCTGATCATCGGCATCGGCTATGAAGCCGAAGGCAATCGCATCCTCGGGCTCAAGATGACGATGTTCGACGTCTCCGACATTCAAAATCCCGTCGTCGTCGGCGAACCGCTCGTCTTGCTCAACGAAGAAAACGGCTGGGTCTACAGCGAGGCCTTATACAACCACAAAGCGCTTCTGGTATCCCATGAGTTCGATATCCTCGGCTTTATGATTAGCCGCTCGTACTGGGACAATTACAATTACTGGAACGTCAATGACTATGTTATCTTCGACATCGATCCGGAGTCGGCCACTCCGATCGTGGTCGCCACAGCGATC
>Ga0172369_10005746_pt1 | contig 15142 bp, 14 predicted proteins | sample LakKiv25m_FD_114539 | JGI IMG/M metagenome (GOLD analysis project Ga0172369, IMG submission 114539) | Freshwater microbial communities from Kabuno Bay, South-Kivu, Congo - kab_022012_11.25m | ecosystem: Environmental > Aquatic > Freshwater > Lake | place: Democratic Republic of the Congo...
ACAACAAACCCGCGGCTGGGATGACCCTAAAAGCGAAACTGTTTTACAACGCATTAAAGAAAACGCAGCCGATTATCGCTATTTTCCAGAACCAGACATTCCCCCATTTCATCCGCTTAAACTTGCTGGAAAAATTGTTTTACCAGAATTACCAGCCGAAAAACGCGAACGTTTTCACCAAGAGTTAGGCTTTTCTTTTGCGGATGCCGAATTATTAACTGAAAATAAAGATTTAGCAAATTTTGCCGAGGACGTAATTAGTGAATTACAAGAATGGTTAGACACCATGCCAGAATCTAAAAATAAAGCCGAGAATATTCCCGAAAAAGTTGTACGTTTGGCCGGGGGTTGGATTACCAGCAAATTACTTGGGGCTTTAAACGATAAAGGACTAACAATTACGGATGTAAAATTCACTCCCGAAAATTTTGCCGAGTTAATTGCCTTAATTTATAATAATCGCGTTAATTCTACTAATGCTAATAAGATATTATTAATCATGGTTGGCTCTAATGTGGACAAAGACCCAACTCATATTATGGAAGACAAAGGCTGGGGGCAAGTGGGGGATGAAAATAAATTAGGCGAGGTGGTTGACGAAGTCATAAAAAGCTATCCCGCGCAAGTGGCGCAATTTAAAGCTGGCAAAGAACCAATTTTGCAATTCTTAAAAGGCATGGTAATGAAGGCCACCGAAGGCAATGCTGATCCGAATGTGGTGGAAAAATTATTGAGGGAAAAAATTTTATAAATATGAAAATTCTTAAAATTATTGGCAAAATTATTTTTGGCTTATTTGTTCTAGGGGTGTTTTTAATATTTTATTCATTTCGTAACGAACCAGATCCTTCAACCTGCACTAAAATAAACTGCGAAAACTGCTTAACCGGTAAACAACTAAAAGGCACGTTTCAATGTCAAACATCTCGAAGTTTTATTACCCACCATTGTTATAAATGCGTGGACTGCCAAGCTGACAGTGATTGCCAGGCAGGATTTGGCTGTTTTGACAATAAATGCCAAGAAATAACTGACACAGAAGCAACCACAACCCCTCTTGCGCCATAATGAAGAATGTGATAGACTTATATTAATATGAAACACTACTGCGACACAAACAAATCAATTTTTTAACAAACGGCCACCCGGTAAAGGGTGGTGTTTTTTTGAAACTGGCTTCAAATTTTAGAGGCAAAGCCGAACAAAATTTGACTAGCAGTTTCAAACCCCGCACTAGCCCGCAGGGCTTAGTGCTGGGGTTGCAACAATATAAATTTAATCAGTCTAAATCAATGCTTTATGCCTCAAACATTCAAAGGACGGGACATCATCTCTATTTCCGAGCTAACCAAGCCGGAAATTTTACACATTTTAAAAATCGCCGGAGAATTAAAACAAAAACCACAGCCAAAATTATTAGACGGGAAGATAATGGCCAGTTGTTTTTTTGAGCCCTCCACCCGCACCCGCTTGTCTTTTGAAACTGCTATGGAAAGACTGGGGGGGAAAGTTATGGGCTTTGCCGATCCCGGAGTAACCTCGGCCAAAAAAGGCGAATCATTGTATGATGCCATGAAAATTATCGGACAATACGCAGACGTAATTGCCATGCGACACCCCATTGAAGGCGCAGCTAGGCGTGCCTCTGAAGCCACTGACAAGCCAATTTTAAATGGTGGCGACGGCGCCAACCAACATCCCACTCAAACTTTATTGGACTTGTTTACCATTAAAGAATGCCAGAAAAAATTAGAGGGCTTGGATATTGCCATTGCCGGCGACTTAAAATTTGGCCGCACCACCCACTCTTTGGCCCAGGCTCTTCAACATTTTAATGTTCGCCTATATTTTGTGGCTCCAGATTCTTTACAAATGCCAGATTATATTTGTAATGAATTAAAAAAGAAAAAAGTTAAATTTTCTTTGCATCACAAAATTGAAGACATTATTAATAAAGTGGATATTCTTTATATGACTAGAATCCAGGGTGAGCGCTTTCCTGACCCCATGGAATATGAACGAGTAAAGAATGTTTTCATTCTCAGGGCCAAAATGCTTGCCAAAGCCAAAGCCAATTTGAGAGTAATGCACCCTCTGCCCCGTGTTAATGAAATTGCTACTGATGTGGACACTACCAAACATGCTTATTATTTTGAACAGGCAGAAAATGGGTTATATGTAAGGCAGGCACTGCTGGGATTGGTGTTGGGTAAACTTTGATCCAAACACCAAACCCCGATAACCAAACCCCAATCACAGTGTTAGGCTATTGGAGTTAGGGGTTCGGAAATTTTATTTAAACAAAAAATTTAATACTATCAAACATATGAAAGAAGAAAAAAAATTAAGAGCCTTCAAAGTCTTCGCCATTAAAAATGGTACGGTCATTGACCACATCAAAGCCGGACAGGCCTTAAAAATAATCCAAATTTTAAAACTTTACGCCAATGATCATATTGTCAGTGTGGGTTTAAATTTTCCTAGCAAGACCTTAAAATTCAAAGATATTATTAAAGTGGAAGAAAGAGAATTGACGCCCGAAGAAGCCAATCGAGTAGCCATTCTCGCTCCCCAATCCACTATAAATATCATCCGTGATTTTGAAATTGTTAAAAAATTTAAAGTGCAAATTCCCGAAGAAGTGGAGAAAATTATTGTCTGCCCCAACCCAAAATGCATTACCAATAATGAACCAATGAATACAGTTTTTACTGCTGAAGCAGAAAAAGATGAGGTAAAATTGCGCTGTAAATATTGTGAAAAAACCTTTGACCAGGAGGAGATAAAGAATTATAATATATAAATCCCAAAGTAAAATAAAAAAACGCATAATTTAAAAAACGAATAGAAATTAGGAAATGAAGAAATTTAGAAATTGTGCTACAAGATTAAGAATCTTAGCTGTGTATCATAATTTCTTAGTTTCCCAGTTTCTTAATTTCTCTTGTTATCCCATACTTTAGTATTTCGTACATCATAATAATATTATGAGTAAAAGAATAGTGCTCGCCATCGGTGGTAATGCCCTAATTATTGATAAGGACCATCAAACCGAGGCTGACCAATACAAACAAGTTAAAAAAACTTGCAAGGATATTTTGCCGTTAGTTCAGGCCGGTTACGAGGTAATAATTACCCATGGCAATGGCCCCCAAGTGGGCTTTATTTTAGAACGCTCAGAAATCGCAGCCAAAGCCAATGGCTTACACCGAGTGCCTATTGATACTGCTGATGCTGAAACTCAAGGAGCTATAGGTTTTTATTTGGCACAAAATATGAAAAATTTTCTGGCCGCTGAAGGGCTGGAAAATGAGGTGGTGGCGCTCATAACTCAAGTCTTGGTAAATGCCAGCGACCCGGCTTTTAACAATCCTACCAAACCAATAGGTTCTTTTTATTCAAAAGCCGAAGCCATGGCCTTGTACAAAAATAATGGCTGGGCTGTGTCTGAAGACGCGGGCCGAGGCTGGCGCCGAGTTATTCCCTCGCCACAGCCGATTGATGTAATTGAAAAAGAAACCATTAAACAATTACTAAAAAATAAAACAATAGTTATTACTTGCGGCGGCGGAGGCGTACCAGTAGTTTATCAACGGGGCAAATTGAAAGGCGTAGAAGCCGTAATTGACAAAGATCGTGCCTCGGCGCTTTTGGCGAGCCAAGTGAAAGCCGACGAATTAATTATTGCTACGGCTGTAGATTATGTTTACATAAACTTTGGCAAACCCAATCAAAAAAAATTGGCCAAAGTTACAATTTCACAAATTAAAAAATATATTGCTGAGGGTCATTTTGCCAAAGGCTCTATGCTCCCCAAAATTGAAGCAGCTTTAAAATTTTTAGAAGCAGGTGGCAAAGAAGCAATTATTACCTCGCCGGGCAAACTTGCTCGAGCAATAGAGGGAAAGAGTGGATCGCGGATAACGAATTAAATTGTTATATTGTTGTATTGTTATATTGTTACAATCTCAAACAATAAAGCAATAAAACAATAAAGCAATAAAACAATGAAAATTATTACTTGGGACAATCAAGCAGTCGACATTGCCTTGCCTGAAAACCTCACTGGCAATTTTCTCGCTCTTCCAGCATTGGTGGATCCTCACGTCCATTTCCGCACACCAGGAGCGGAGCATAAAGAAAATTGGATAAGTGGTGCCGAGGCAGCCATCGCCGGCGGTGTGACCACTGTTTTTGATATGCCGAATAACATACCGAGCACGGAAAACACAAAAACACTAAAACACAAAAAACACTTGATTGATGAACAATTGGCAGAAGTAAATATTCCTTTACATTATTACCTTTATCTTGGTGCAACTCCGAACAACTTAAATGAAATTAAAGAAATTAAGAAATTAAGAAATTACGTGGTTGGTGTGAAAATGTTTATGGGTGCGAGCACGGGAAATTTATTGGTGGATAAAATTGAAGATCAGGAAAAAATATTTAAAGCTTGTGCGGAAAACGATTTAATTTTGGCAGTGCATGCGGAGGATGAATTGGAAATTGGAAATTGGAAATTGGAAATTGGGGCAACGAATGATATTAAGGAACACTCAAACATTAGAAATAGAAAAGCAGCAATAATAGCTGTCACAAACGCAATTAATTTAGCCCAAAAATACGGCACCAAACTCTATATCTGCCATGTGAGCACTAAAGAAGAAGTCGAATTAATAAAAAGCGCTAAATTAAGCGGAGTTAAGGTATATGCCGAGGCCACACCCCATCATTTATTCCTGTCTGAAAACGATTATGAGCGCCTGGGAACGCTGGGGCAAATGAACCCGCCACTTCGTACCGCTTTGGACCAAAAAGCTCTGTGGCAGGGCATTTTAGACGGCACAATTGATACTATTGGCACAGATCACGCCCCGCATACTCTGGAAGAAAAAGCTAAAATTTACCCCAATTCCCCGTCAGGCGTGCCAGGCATTGAAACCACTTTACCACTCTTGCTAAACGAGTATAATTTGGGTAAAATATCCTTAGAAAAAATTGTAGAATTAACCAGAACCAATGCCCAAAAAATCTTTGGGCTACCGAAAAATAACGATTGGGTAATTGTTGATTTAGACTTAGAAAAAGAAGTAAAAAATGAAAATCTAAAAACCAAGTGCGGCTGGTCGCCATTCAACAGCACAACTCTGCGTGGATGGTCAATCGCAACTATAATACAAAATAAAATTTATATAATTTAAAAGTAATAAGTTGATTAGTTTACTGGTTTAATAGTTTATTCAACGGCTAATAAACCATTAAACTAATAAACCATTAAACTCCACTATGAAACATCTAATTTCACTCAAAGAACAATCCAAGGAGGATTTGTTAGATATTTTAAATATCGCGCAAAAATTAAAAGCTAAAAGAAATGCCGGGGAAATAACAAATATCTTGCCCAACCAAACTTTAATCATGCTTTTTCAAAAAACTTCCACTCGCACCCGCCTTTCTTTTGAAGCTGGTATGACCGAACTTGGTGGACATGGAATTTATCTTGATGCTAGAAATACTCAATTTTCTCTGACTGATTTTAAAGATGAAATCAAAGCCGTAATGCGCTATGGGCAAGTATTGATGTTTAGATCTTTAAAGGCCGCGGATGTAACAACTGCTGCCAGTCTAAATCAAATTCCAGTGATTGATGCTTGTTCAGAAAAATATCATCCCTGCCAAGCCTTGGGCGACATTTTAACCATGATTGAACACTCCAATGGTTTGGAAAATATTAAAAAAATTACTTGGCTCGGCATTGAAAACAATGTTTCTAATACTTTAAAATTGGCTTGTGCCAAATTGGGAATTGAAGTAGCTATTGCCGCTCCAGAAGCCAACCCACCAAGTGTTGACCCAGAGCTTAATGCCATGGCCGAGGCCACTGGCTTGGTAAAAAAGACTTTGGATTTAAGAGAAGCCATGACTGGCAGTGATTATGTGCATACTGATACTTGGATTGATATGGAATTTTTTAAGGATGGCAAAGTGATTCCCGAATATCAGGCAGAATATGATCGCCGCTTGGCAACTTTCAAACCATTTCAACTTAATGCCAATCTCATTAATACTTACGCACCTAACTGCCAAATTATGCATTGCATGCCCTGTCATATTGGTTATGAAATTTCTCGTGATGCCGTGGATCACAAAAACCAGGTTATTTTTGATCAAGCGGAGAATAGAATGCATATACAGAAGGCGATTATTCTCTGGCTGTTAGAAAAAGGAAATTTAGTTTAAAAATTAGTTAGATATTAAAAAATTTCAAATTTCAAATTGCAGATTGCAAAATACCAATTGGCCATTTTGAAATTTGAAATCTGAAATTTGAAATAAATTATGTTAGTCACCACTTTCTTAGGCAAATCATTCAACAATCCTCTCGTCCTCGCTTCCGGTATATTAGGTGTTACTGCCGCTGGTCTTAATAATGTAATTAAAAATGGCGCTGGCGGAGTGACAATAAAATCAATTTCCAAAGAGCCGCGTACTGGCCATCCTAACCCCACCATGCAAGGTTATGAACATTTTTTTATTAATGCTGTGGGCTTATCCAATCCAGGTATTGATAAAGCGATTCAAGAATTAAAAAAGTTTAAAGAATTAAATACTGCTCCCTTGCTTGGCAGTATTTTTGCCGGCACACCTGAAGAATTTGGTGAGATGGCAGAGCGGATTTGTGAAGCGCCAATTGATTTTTTGGAAGTTGATATTTCTTGTCCCAATGTGAGTAAAGAATTTGGCGATCCGTTTGCTTACTCAATTCCGGCCGTGGAAAAAATTACCAAAGCTGTAAAAGAAAAAAGTAAAGTGCCAATTTCAATTAAATTATCTCCCAATGCTTGGAATATTGATGTAATCGCGCAAGCGGCCGAAACCGCGGGCGCAGACGCTATTACCGCGGTGAATACTATTTCGGGCATGACCATTGATGTACATGCCAAAAAGCCGGTGCTTTCCAATAAACAAGGCGGGGTCTCTGGTCCAGCGCGCTTTCCCGTTGCTTTAAAATGTGTTTTTGATATTTATAAAAAAGTTAAAATTCCCATTATTGCCACAGGCGGCGTAACCACCGGAGAAGATGCGCTCTCAATGATTATGGCCGGCGCCACTTTAATTGGCGTGGGTAGCGCTGTATATTTTAGAGGGCAGCAGGTTTTTTCTTTAATTACAGAGGAAATGGAGAAGATTATGGGAGAAGAAAATATTAAGAGTTTAGATGAAATACGAGGAAAAGCACATTTGTAAAATTATTCTAATTATTCTAATTGACCTAATTAACCTAAATAATAACCAATTAGTCATTAGACATTTTTTAGAATAATTAGAACAATTAGTATAATTAGGTTAATTATGAACTTTCTAAAAATTACAAAAATTGAAATTGAAAATCCCAGTGTAAAAACATTTTACTTCAATCACAAACTTAATAGTTCGCCTGGTCAATTTGTCATGCTCTGGATTCCGGGCATTGACCAAAAACCATTTTCTATTGCTTATGATGATGGACAAATGTTCGGCTTAACAATTTTCAAACGTGGCCCTTTAACCAATAAATTATTTGAAATGCAGATTGGTGACCGTGTCGGAATCTCCGGACCTTATGGCACATCATTCACTGTCGCCTCTGATAGACATTACATAATGGTTGCCGGTGGTTATGGTGCTGCTCCGCTCGGGCATCTATCTGAACAGGTGCAACAATACAATAATGTAACAATTGACTTTTTGATTGGTTCCCGTAGCAAAGATTTATTATTATTTGAAGAGCGAATTAAAAAAATTCCCAACACTCAACTACATATCGCCACAGACGACGGTTCTAAAGGACACAAAGGTTACGTCACTGACCTGTTGGAAAATATTATCCGTGAAATCCGTGATAAAAAATCTGTGGTAGTTGTCACCTGTGGCCCAGAACTAATGGAAAAGAAAGTTTTAGATATTTGTAATCAATACAATGTAGATTGCGAAGTAAGCATCGAACGTTATATGAAATGCGGGGTGGGTGTATGTGGTCAGTGCGCAATTGATGATTTGGGAATTTGTATGTGCACGGAAGGTCCGGTAGTAAAGCGTGAATTGGCAAATAAGATTGTGGAGTTTGGCAAGTATCATCGAGATAAATCCGGAGCAATTATTAATTTATAATTTTAAATTTTAAAATACGAAAAATCTCATTCTCAAATTGCACGAAATCAACGCTGTCAAATTCGGCGAATTTAAGTTAAAGAGCGGCATTATGTCGCCAATCTATATTGACCTACGTGTGACTGTTTCTTATCCAGAGGTTTTAAAAATGGTAGCTCAAGCCATGTGGGAAAAAGTAAAAGATGTAAATTTTGATTTAATTTGCGGCGTGCCCTACACTGCCCTGCCAATCGCCACTGTTATGTCTGTTGAACACAACATTCCCATGATCATGAGAAGAAAGGAAGTAAAAGATTATGGTACGCGTAAAGCTATTGAAGGATCTTACCAGCCCGGGCAGAATGTTTTGGTAGTAGAGGATTTGGTAACTTCCGGTTCCAGTGTTTTTGAAACTATTGAACCTTTGCAATTAGAAAATCTAAAAGTAACTGACATTGTAGTATTGGTTGATCGTGAACAGGGTGGCAAAAAACATTTGCAGGAAAAAGGCTACAATTTACATTCAGTTTTAACAATTTCGGAAATGTTGGAGACTTTGGAAAGTGAAGGGAAGCTTGATAACGAAATGGTAAATAAAGTTAAAACATTTATCCAAATTAACCAAGTTTAAATAGCACACAAATCTAACGAATTAAACGAATTTAAACTAATTCGTTAAAATCCGTAAAATTTGTTTAATCCGTGTTCTATTATGTTAACCTACAAACAACGAGCCGAACTCTGTACCAACCCGACAGCACAAAAATTATTTAATTTAATGGACGAAAAACAAACCAACCTGGCCATTGCCGCTGATGTCATTACAAAACAGGAACTCTTAAAAATCGCCGATGAACTGGGCCCAGAAATTTGTGTTTTAAAAACTCATATTGATATTATTGAAGATTTTGATGCTGATTTAGTAGTGCAGTTACAAAGATTATCCGAACAACACAATTTTTTGCTTTTTGAAGATCGCAAATTTGCTGACATTGGCAACACAGTAAAATATCAATATCAAAATGGAATTTATAATATTGCCAACTGGTCGCATCTTACCAATGCCCATACTGTGCCTGGCCCGGGAATTATTCAGGGCTTAAAAGAAGTAGGCTTGCCAAAGGGACGCGGGCTCTTGCTTTTGGCAGAAATGAGCTCCAAGGGTACATTGGCCAAAGGCAACTACACTGAAGAAACTTTGAGAATGGCCGAAGAGAACAAAGACTTTGTCATTGGCTTTATTACCATGCGCCAATTATTAGATGATCCAACTTTTGTCAACCTTACCCCGGGCGTGCAATTGGCAGTTGGCGGTGACAATTTGGGACAACAATATAATACTCCGGACAAGGTAATCAGAGAACAAAAATCAGATATTATAATTGTTGGCCGTGGAATTTATGGTGCTGCAGATCCTTTGGCCGAAGCCAAAAAATATCGCGCCGCTGGCTGGCAGGCGTACATTGAAAGGAGTAAAGAGTAAGAGCAAGGAGTAAGTAGCAAACCAAAACAAAACCCAGTACACAGCTGGGTTTATTTTTATTCCTTTTTCCTTATTCTTTATTCCTTATTTAATTACCCCGGCAAATCGTTCACAATCTTTTTCATATCGCGTGAAGTGTAAACATCAATTTTACCAGCGCGGCGATCGCGTTCAATCTGGTATTTCATTTTGCGGCGCATGGCATAGCCAATAGAGGTACCGCGCGAAACACCTTGCAGATGGGGTTTTACCAAATCAACCAAATACCTTCTATCCTCTTTATCCCAATGTTTGAATGGCAGAGGTTTGATTTTGCGCAAATGATACATTTTACGCAATAGTCCATATTTGCCATGCACCCGAAAACCCTTGCCGGTTTTAAAGCCTAAATCAAACACATCGTGAGCCGGTACTGCCGCCTCGGCCGCCGCTTTCTCTTCTCTTTCTTTTCTGGCTTTCATTAAATGCGCCCTACCAAGCTCATAACGCCGTTCATCCCTTTCTGTATCGCTTAGGCCTCCCTCTGCCACCTCTCTACCGGGATGGAAAATTGAGGTGGTTGCCACTGTTCCGGTTTGCCCCAAATGGCTGACTGAAGTACTTGGCCCACCATTATCAATGGTGTGGTCGGTCGAGACCAATTTGGCTTCTGAAACAGAGCTATCTCCGCTAACTAATTCTTTTTTCATCAAAGTTTTCTGTGACTGTTCGCGCAAAACACTGTTAATAGAAGTCTTGGCCTGATCAACATCTTTACGATAATTTAATTTGGAAGTTGAAAAATTTTGAGCACGACCAATACCACCACTGGTAATACCGGCCTTATTTTGCAAAGGTAAAATTGGGGATAGAGGAAGAGGCGACATAATTAAATAGCCAAACTTCTGACTCCAATAACCTAACTCCATTGTTCACAGATAATGGAGTATGGCTATCGGGGTTCGGAGTCTGGTTGTTAAATCTTCAAAAATTCCTCCACCAACTTCTCTGCCTCTTCATAATCACTAATCCACTTCACTCTTTCATCTCTTTTAAACCAAGTAAACTGCCGTTTGGCATAATGCCGGGTATCACGCTTTAAATTTTCCTTCACTTCCTCTAATGTCAATTGCTTGGCAAAATAATCTTTAAACTGCCGATAACCAATACCACTCATACTGGGCAGTTCCCAAGAATATTTCTGCCTCATTAAAGCTTCTACCTCCTTAACCAGCCCTTGATCAAACATATTTTGCACCCGCAGATCGATGCGCTCATAAAGCACTTCGCGCGGTGCCTCAATGCCAATTTGCAAAAAATCAAAAATCTTCTCACCTTTTTTTTGCTGCTCTGAAAACGGCACACCGCTTAAAATACAAACTTCCAAAGCCCGAATCAAACGCCTTTTATTATTACAATCAACTGTTTCTGCAGATTTAGGATCTAAGCTGGAAAGCCACTTGGTTAGTTCTTCATTATTTTTTGGTTCCAAACTTTGGCGCAGTTTACGATTAGGCGGTACTTGTGGTATCTGCAAATTATCAACCAAAGTATGAACATACAAACCGGTTCCGCCCGCCAAAATTGGTAGCTTTCCTTTTTTAATAATCTGCTCGCAATATTTACTAGCTTTGTCACGAAACTCAGAAACAGTAAAGGCTTTGCCCGGATCCAAAAAATCTACCAAGTGGTGGGCAACATCTTGAACATAATAGGTTTTATGCAGGCCTTCGCGCCGCCACTCGCCCGGTTCCTTGGCCGTACCAATATCCATTTTTTTATAAATCTGCCGTGAATCTGCGGAAATAATTTCTCCATTAAATTTCTTAGCCAAGCGAATAGCCCAAGTGCTTTTGCCCGAAGCTGTTGGACCAACCAAGGCCACTACTTTGGGATAATGTTTTTCATCAAAGTTCATAATATAATTTCAAATTTCAAATCTGCAATTTAATTATACCACACTTCCTCTCAAAATCCACGCGCCACACCAATTTATTTTTACAGCGATAATTTTGCCCAATAATTCTTCACTGCCGGCAAATTCCACCCGCTTCATTTCACTAGAATTACCTTCACAAATACCATTTTTGTATTTATCAACCAATACCGATACTACCTGCCCTTGATATTTTTGGTTCTTGTGCAGAGTCATTTTTTCCATCAAGTGTTGCAACTTAAACCAGCGCTTCTTCTTTTCGGCAAGCGGTACATCGTCTATAAACATTTTAGTTGCTACGGTGCCAGGACGCGAAGAAAATTTGGCATGATAAGAAATATCCAAATCACAGGTCTTGTACAAATCTAAAGTATCCTGAAAATCTTGTTCGGTCTCGCCACAAAAGCCCACAATAATATCTGTGCCAATGGCTATTTCCGGTCGCTTTTCTCTAATTTTTTTTATCACTTCAATAAAATATTCGCGATTATGCTTACGATTCATTCTTTTTAACACATCATCGCTTCCCGATTGCACTGGTAAATGCAAATAATTCATCTGGTGTGGCAAAGTTAGGGCGTCAATTACTTCCTCGTCCATATATAAAGGATGCGGAGCTGTCCAAAAAATTCTTTCAATGCCTTTAATCTGGTTTATTTCCCATAACAGTTTGGCAAAATCATTTTTTTTATAGGGATTATTAAATGAAAAATATTCTGGATCCGGTGCCACATAGTGATTTACTATTTGTCCCAAAAGTGATATTTCCACGCAACCTTGTGCGGCTAATCGCTTAACTTCTTCTAAAATACTTTTTAAGGAACGATTGCCTTCAGTTCCCCGCGCATAAGGCACTACACAATAAGTACAAAACTGATTACAGCCAGTTTGAATAGTTACCAGCGCTTGAAATTTGTTATTATAATTGGGCAATAAGTTTAAATAATCACTTTCTCCATCTGCAAATTCTTTAATTTGGGGATTTAGTTCATGCAACCAACGCGGCAAATTAACCATTTCCGAAGTAGCAAAAAATAAATCAACTCCTTTAAATTTCTTTTGCAATTTTCCATCCTTATCTCTGCCGGCCATGCACCCGGTAACGCCGATAATTAAGTTGGGTTTGGTTTTTTTAAACTCCCCAAAATTTTTCACATGCCCAAAAATTCGATGTTCGGCCGAACCGCGTACTGAACAACTATTTAAAATAATTACATCTGCCTTTTCCGGCTTAGCTGTTTCTTTCATTCCCAAACGTTCAAAAATGCCCGAGAGCCGCTCGGAATCATTTTTGTTCATAGAACAGCCAAAGGTAATAATGTGATATTTAAATTTGCTCATACGGGGGTGTATTATAAACAGATAAACAAAAAATTGCAAGGCTTAGCTAAATTTAGCCAACAAATAAAAATTTTTACTTGACAAAACAGCTAAAATATGCTATAATATCTTGGTTGTTTAATTTTTAACCCCTAATTATATGGGAGAAGCCTTTGATTTAACCAGAGAACAAATAGAGGAGCTTTCTTCAATACCTAAAAAACCTGAGGCAGTTGAAGGACACCAAGTAAGATTGGAAACAATAAAAACTAACCACACAGAAATTATAAACAACTACATCTTACATCACCCTCAACTTAAAGATAAAGGTCTTTTTGCTAAAGACATTATTCACAGGTTAGAGAAGGGTCTACAAACAGTGGATGTAAGACAATCCGACTTTAAACTAAGTAAAAGAGATCGAATTTTAAAATATCTAGCCCTAAGCATTCAAAAAAATGAAACTCCCAAAGATGGCTTATTAGATATTTTGGTGAGAGAGGAATTGGAGTCTCTATCAAAAAAACCACGAGGAGTTATACAGACTCTTACTCAGCGAGAAATTACTCCTGCGATGCTTAAAGAAAAATTTTTGGCTAGCAAGGCAAGAGATGCCGAGTTAACGGCTCAAAGGGCTCAAAGAAATGCTAACTTTGTTGGGAAGACAGGAAGTGTGGTAAATAATTTTTTTACCACTGGTGAAAGCACCGACCAACTTTGGTCGCATGAACTTAACCGTCAATTTGATAAACAGTTGGATGAAGAAGTGGCAACAGCCAAAAAACAACCTGCCGCGCCGTGGACCACCAGGGCTATGGATTGGCTAGTAAAAAAAGTCACTTTTGCTGAACAACGCGAAAATACTGCATATCAAAAAATGTCACAAAAAGAAGAACATTTGGCATTTGTTGAAACAAAACAACCAGAACTTTATAAATTAATGGGTTTATTAGACAGACTAAGGGATGAATATGGCATTGATATGTCCGAAAATGGTAGTATGGGATTTTTCGCTCGAAAAAAATATCAAAAATTAGAAAGAAATGGTGATACAACATTTCTAAAATTGAGAGATGAACTCGTAAAACAATTTTTGGCCAAAGGTACAGAGGCTACCAATAAGGCTCGTGCACCTATGGAACGCAACTTAGGAACTCAGGAAAAAATCGTAGACGCCAGATTACATTAATTTTCAAAACACCCCCAGGCTTCGTTTCACTACGCTCGGCAAGCTCTTTAATCATTTATCAAGATAATTGAGGGCCTGCCCAGCGTAACATAGTGAAACCGGGGGTGTTTTTTATTACCTATTATTTTTTATCTTTAATCTCCTGCAACACTCGCTCCACAAACTCCTCTTTACTCATTTTCTCTTGATCTTCCTTTCCACGGACTCGAATCATCCAAGCTTGCCCTGAACCCGTCGAAGGGGTGAGGCCCAATTCCTTATCTCCCACCACCACAATGTAAGGAATTTTTTGGCCAACGGCTTTGCGCACCTTATTACCTACGGTTTCATCGGCTTCATCAACTTGCACGCGGATGCCAAGCCCGGCAAATTCCCCTGCCAATTGTTTGGCCCCCTCTACATGCTTTGCTGATACCGGAGCAAACTGCACTTGCACTGGCGAAAGCCAAGTGGGAAATACGCCGGCATGATGTTCAATTAATATTGAAGCAAATCTTTCAATAGAACCCATAATGGCTGCGTGGATCATTACCACTTGTTCATCTTCACCTTGTTCATTCTTGCAAAACAACTGAAAATTTTTCGGCATATTGCGGTCTGCCTGAATAGTAGCAACTTGCCACTCGCGGCCCAGCGAATCTTTGGTCATAAAATCAATCTTGGGGCCGTAAAATGCCGCCTCGCCCTTAGCTTCAACAAAATTTTTGCCGCGCTCACTAATAAACCCGCGTAATTGATCTTCGGCTTTGTCCCACACTGTTCGGTCGCCCAAATATTTTTCCATATGATCCGGATCTGACAAAGATAGCCTAATTTTTAATTCTGGAAATCCACATTTTTGATAAAAAGTTTCAATAATATCCCAAATGGCATAAAATTCATCACGCAATTGCCCTTCGCGGCAAAATACGTGAGCATCATCTTGCGTAATACAGCGCACTCGAGAAAGGCCGGACAGTTCGCCAGTCTGTTCGTCGCGATAAACCATGGTGGTTTCCGCATAACGTTGGGGTAAATCTCGATAACTGCGTTGCTCGCAATCATATATTTGCGTATGATGCGGACAATTCATGGGCTTCATGGCAAATTCATGGCCTTCACG
>Ga0172369_10005765_pt1 | contig 15102 bp, 15 predicted proteins | sample LakKiv25m_FD_114539 | JGI IMG/M metagenome (GOLD analysis project Ga0172369, IMG submission 114539) | Freshwater microbial communities from Kabuno Bay, South-Kivu, Congo - kab_022012_11.25m | ecosystem: Environmental > Aquatic > Freshwater > Lake | place: Democratic Republic of the Congo...
AAAACTAAGTACCCACTACGTTGCAGGTAAAACCGGAACTGCTCAAACTTATAAAAACGGCCGCGTACTTACAGGAAGAGGTACAACGGTAGCAAGTATCATCGGTTTTGCTCCAATAAAAGATCCTAAATTTGTAATAGTTGTAAAATACGACAGACCTAGAAGTTCTGTTTGGGCAGACGATACAGCTTCACTAACATTCAACAAAATAGCTTCATACTTATTCGACTATTACAATATTCCTCCAGATAAATAAGATGATTAAATATCATCAACAATCACAGGGATCGCTAAAGGATTTTCATTCTGTTCGACATAATTAAGACTTTCAAAGTTGACAATTTTTTTCTCATCTTTGGGATTTCGAGTTTTTGCATATCTTTCATAATAATATCTTCTAAACACATCTGTTAGCGCCAAATTAAAAATCCTCGAAACCCTTATACAACCATGAGACTGAGGACTCCCCAATAAGTTTTCTTCTGGAGTTCCATGTAAAAAATATGACCATTTTAAAGGCGATTTGCCATACATGCCACGAACCAATTCAAAAATTTTATAAGGTTCTTGATCTTGATCTACATAATGAGATCCAAAAGAATTACCATAAGGCTCACTATTTCCATCAACAGCTTTTGCATTAAAAACATGGCCTATATGAAAAACAGTAGCCGGAGTTGAATGATCAGAATTGTCATCAGGAAGCCATCTAGTGGCACTTCCTGTAGAAACAAGATTATAAGTTTTTAATATAAGTTTATCTTGAGAATCGTCGTATTTATAAATAACAGCATACTGTTCATCCCCAGCTCTATTAACAAAAATCACATACGGAGCATCTTTTGGGATTCTCAACTCCCCTCTTTTAATTTTTGACTTAATATCAGATTCTATTTTTTCCTTATCGTCAGCATAACGCTCATAAGCCTTTTGAGCTGTCACCATCCAATCACGATAAACTCCAAATCTATTTAAAAAATGTCTTAGCCCCTCTTTGTATCTTTGAAAGTCTTCGTATTCCTTAACAAGCTCTATTCTTCTTGAATGATCACTTTCAAACTGCAAACTAAATTGAAAACTACGTTCTCTTTCAGCACAATCCTCAAAAAGTCTTTTTTGTAATTGTTTAATCAATTCATCGTAAAATTTTAATTTTTTATCTAATCCAGAACTAGAATCTAAAGCTTTTATTTTTCCAACAATTCCTAGTGATAATTCCGGAAACTGTTCAGAGAATTTCAATAAATCAATGTCACTACTATCATCAAACCACGTAGATCCAGAATCTTTACCGCCATCTAAAGAACTCAAAGCTTCAACTTTTGCACCAATAAGGCCTTTTGATCTATCTATTCCACTTTTCTGATTTTCTTTTAATCCACCCTTTTTTTCTAGTTCAGAATATTTTTTTAAAGCAGCTTTATATACATCTATCTTTTGTTCAACAGTGTCAGCATCCTGCAAAGTCAATTCCAAAAAGTTATAAATCATTTCAACTCCTTGCCTATAACTTGATGACATATCAATACTAAATTGAGGTAAATCAACTAATTGCAAAGAAGAAACTTTTTGTCTTCCTTGAGAAGGATCTACCCTGTCCTGAGCAAAAGCATCTGCCTCTTTTCCACAAACAAGAGCAAGAAAAAGGACAAAAGAAGCAATTCTAGTTCCAGTTATACCTCTCAAAATTGAAACAGCCGAATCATCGGACACATCAGAAACTTCAGACATTTCAGGTCCTTTAAAAAATTCTAAATCTTGATCTTTTTCTGGCATGATTAATTAGTGACGGAGAGCTATTCTAAACCAAAATCACCCATTGTCAACAATTGATTTGACTAAACTTTAACCATTCGTTATATTTGGCGTACTTAATGTGGAGTAATTTAGTATGAATTAATGATTATAACAGCACCAAAAACCAGAAAAACACAGAAGCTCAGCGGATCACTTCGATTAACAAAACAAGTGGACTATGCGCTGTTTTTTCTTGTATCTCTAGCCAAAAACAAGAACCTGGAAGTTACCTCAATAAAGCAAATTGCAAAAGAAAATAATCTATCTTTTTCATTTTTACAAAAAGTTGCAAGAGTCCTACAAAAAGGAAATTTAATAAAATCGGGAAGAGGTAAATACGGCGGATATTCCCTATCAAAAAAGCCAAATCTATTAACTCTTAAAGAAATTTTGGAAGTTTTGGAAGGTCCAATATCTATAACTCCATGTTTCAACAGCGATGTATCAAAAACATGTAGCCAAAAAGACTTTTGCAAAATAAGAAACGGACTAAAAAAGATAAATGAAGAGATAAAAAAAGCATTTCTTTCAAAAACATTAAAATACTTTATCTAAAAAATATGACATCAAAAAACACACTTAAGATTAAAAATCTATATGCAGGAACTGCAAATAAAAAAATAATAAAGAACCTTTCATTAACAATCGGCTCCGGAGAAATCCATGTAATAATGGGCAGAAATGGCTGTGGGAAAAGTACACTTTTAAATGTATTAATGGGCCACCCAAAATATGAAACAGAGAAAGGACAAGTCCTATTAAATAAGAAAAATATTTCAAAACTAAATCCAGACGAAAAAGCAAAATTTGGCTTATTTATGAGCTTCCAACATCCAGTAGAAATACCTGGAGTACCTTTAACAACTTTTTTGAGAACAGCAAAAAACACAATTACAAAAAAACATTCATCACCAATAGAGTTTCTTGAAGAAATAAAAAAATATGCAAAACTTTTAAAAATGACAGATAGCCAAATAGAAAGATCTATAAATCACGGATTCTCAGGAGGCGAAAAGAAAAAATCAGAGATCCTTCAAATGTCCATATTGAAGCCAAAATTTGCACTTCTAGACGAGATCGATTCTGGACTAGATATAGACGCATTAAAAGCAGTAGCAACGACAATTAAAGAAAGTTTCAAAGAAACAAAAATGGGACTTTTAATTATCACTCATTATCAACGTATTTTAAATTATATAACTCCTGATTTTGTTCACATCATGGATGACGGAAAAATAATTAAATCTGGAGGAAAATCTTTAGCAAAAGAATTGGAGAAAAACGGTTACGACAAATATATTTCTAAGAAATAAAATGGCAATACCAAAACGCACAAAAAGGCTTATAGATACAACCTTTGGAGACTATAAATTTGGATTCAAGTCTACGGTCGACAATTATTTTGTAAGTCATAAACATTTAGACGAAAGTCTCGTTAAGGAAATTTCCGAACAAAAAAAAGAACCGTCCTGGATGACAGATTTTCGTTTAAAATCACTTGGCATTTTTAACAAAAAACCATTACCAACATGGGGCGGAGATTTAAGTAGAATTAACTTCAATACTCTTCATTATTATATAAAACCTCAAGACTCAACAAAGACGGCTTGGAACAAAGTCGATCCAAATATAAAAGAGGCTTTCGACACTCTTGGAGTACGTGAAGCAGAAAAAGAATTTATGGCAGGCCTAGGCGCTCAATTCGACTCAGAAGTTGTATACAAATCAGTACAAGATGCATTAAGCAAACAAGGTGTAATATTCGATTCCACAGACAACGCACTTCGAAATCATCCAGAATTATTTAAAGAATATTTTGGAAAAATAGTTCCAGCAAATGATAATAAATTTGCAGCACTAAATAGTGCCGTGTGGTCTGGAGGAACATTTATCTATGTTCCAAAAGGTGTCCACATAGATCTACCACTACAAGCATATTTTCGCATAAACACAGAGAGCATGGGGCAGTTCGAAAGAACGCTTATAATAGCCGACGAAGACAGTTCAGTTCATTATATTGAAGGATGTACTGCTCCTATATATTCAAGCAATTCTCTTCATGCGGCAGTAGTAGAAATAATTGTAAAAAAGAATGCAAAAGTAAAATACACAACTCTTCAAGATTGGGCTCACAACATTTATAACCTCGTAACAAAACGTTCTTTCGTTTACGAAAATGGAGAAATGATTTGGGTAGATTGTAATATGGGATCTCAACTCACAATGAAATATCCAGCAATATATTTATTAGGCAAAGGCGCAAAAGGAGAAGTTCATTCCTTGGCAATAGCAAGCAAAAACCAGCACCAAGATGCAGGCTCAAAAATAATTCATGGAGCTTCAAATACAAGCTCTTTAGTTTCCGCAAAGTCTATAAGCAAAGATGGCGGAAGATCTTCATATAGAGGACTTCTTAAAGTAAATAAAGGTGCAAAAAATATAAAAAGCAAAGTTTCTTGCGACGCATTAATTCTAGATAAAATTTCACGATCTGATACATATCCACTCATGAAAATAGACGAAGAAGATGTTTCAATTGCACATGAAGCGACAGTTTCAAAGATTGGAGAAGAAGAGCTTTTTTATCTAATGTCTCGCGGAATTTCAGAGCAAGAAGCTTCCTCAATGATAGTAAATGGATTCGCAGAACCAATAATAAAACACCTACCAATGGAATATGCCATTGAGTTAAATAGATTATTAGAATTAGAAATGACCGGATCAGTCGGATAAAATTACACATGGAAAAACTACAAAAAAAATTAGTAATCAAAGAAAATTCCACAAAAAATATTCTACTTACAGATATTGATAACACTGAAATATATTTAAATAAGAATACGGTTTTAAACCTAGCAATAGTTACAAAAAAAGGCAGCATAGAACCAAAAAACATAAACTTCACACTTGAAGAAAATTCACACTTGAATTTTTTAACAATAATTCTCGGAAAGAAAAATAATAAATTTTTATTCACAACTACCGCAAATCATATAAGCAAAAACACCACGTCAAATTGCATAATAAAAAGTGCGATTTTCGATGAATCAATAGTCGACTACAAAGGAAAAATAAAAATAACAGACGAAGGAGAAAACACAGTTTCGCATCTCACTCATAAAAGCCTGATGTTTTCAGAAAATGCAAAAGTTAACACACTGCCATCTCTGGAAATAGAAGCTGACAGCGTAAAAGCAGGACATTCGGCAAGCGTGGGAAAAATGGACGAAGAAATGCTTTTCTATCTACAAAGCAGAGGATTAAACACTAATTCTGCAAAAAATTTATTACTACGAAGCTTTTTGGAAGAAGACATTGAACAATTCAATGATAAAAATCTACTTCAACTAATAAAAAAAGAGCTTATAATATAAATCATGCTAGATCCCCTAAAAATCAAAAAGGACTTCCCTATCTTCAAAAGGAAAATCAATGGACACCCCATTGTTTTTTTAGATAACGCAGCAAGCACAGAAAAGCCAAAATGCGTTATAGATGCAATAAAAGACTGCTATGAAAACTACTATGCAAACATTCATCGTGGAATATATAGCTTATCTGAGGAATCTACTGACGCATACGAATCAGCCAGAAAAAAAACAGCTGAATTCATAAATGCAAAATCTGAAAGTGAAATAATATTCACAAGAAACGCAACAGAAGCAATAAATTTAGTAGCATACAGCTGGGGAAATACATTCATAAAAAAAGGCGACGAAATAATTTTGAGTGTAATGGAACATCACAGCAACTTAGTTCCTTGGCAAGAATTAGCGTCCAGAAAAGGGGCAAAACTAAAGATTATTCCAATTAAAAAAGATTTTACGCTAGATTTCGAAGCATATAAAAAATTGCTTTCTAAAAAAACAAAACTTCTTTCTTTGACAGCAATGTCTAATGTATTAGGTACAATAACTCCAGTAAAAAAATTCATTAAAGAGGCAAAAAAATACGGAGCTAAAGTTTTAATTGATGGAGCGCAAAGCATCCCGCATTTAAAAACAAACGTACAATACATGAACTGCGACTTCTTAGTATTTTCAAGCCATAAAATGCTAGGACCAACAGGAGTCGGAGTCCTATATGGGAAAAAAGAAATTTTAGAAAAAATGCCTCCATTTCTGCACGGAGGAGATATGATCAGAGAAGTAACCCAATTCAAATCTACATACAACGACCTACCTTGGAAATTTGAAGCAGGAACTCCAAATATTGTAGACGTCATAGCATTCAAAAAAGCCATAGAATATATCGAATCTATTGGTTTAAAAAATATTGAAGAACACGAAAGAAAACTCCTAACATATGCGAAAGAAAAGTTTTCAAAATATAAAAACGTTCACCTTTATTCTCCAAAAACAAAACTTTCCGGAGGAATTCTTTCTTTCAATATAAAAGATATCCATCCTCACGACGTAGCGACAATTTTCAACACAAAAAACGTATGTATAAGGGCTAGCCAACACTGCGCATCTCCGCTAATGAAAGCCTTAAACGTTGGATCAACAAATAGGATAAGTTTCTATATATACAACACTCTATCGGACATCGACGAAGCAGAAAAAGCCTTAAAAAATGTTCTTAAAATTTTTAAAGTTTAATTATGGATCTATATTCAGAAATAATTCTCGATCACTATAAACATCCTCACAACAACAAACCTTTAAAAAAACATACTCATAGTGCAAAAGAGCTAAATCCACTATGCGGCGACAGCCTAACAATCTCACTAGAAGTTGATCCAAAAGGAAAGATAAAGAATGTATCAATTTCCCCAAAGGGATGCGCCATTAGCACAGCGAGCGCTTCAATTTTGAGCGACTATATTTTAGGAAAAAACATCAAACATATAGCAAAATTAAAAAACGAGGATATAATAAAAATGTTAAACATAGAAATTACTCCAGGTAGATTTAAATGCGCAGTTCTTCCACTCTCGACTATCAAAAAAATTCTTATTTAAAAAATATAATATCTAACCCCTCTCTTATGGAAACGCCAACACGTCCTTGGCAAGGAACAGTACTAGGAGTCTTCGACATCATTGGTGTCGTATTTGCATTCCTATTCGCGATCTTATTTCTATTTCTACAAGGCATGATTGCTACCTTTCTAGGTGGCGCAGCAAGTGGAGTTGATGTAACTGGCTCAGCAGAAGCAACAGCAGCAGTAGGAGGATTGATGGGCATGCTAGCAAGCCTAGGAATAGTAGTAGGAATCGTCATGATAGGCATTGGAATTCTTTTAATCTTCATGGCTAGAGGAGCTTTCAAAGGACAAAAATGGTCAGCAATAGTATCAATCATTTTTGCAGTTCTTGGACTTGTTTCTGCCCTAGCAAACCTAAACAACGGAATAGGATCTGTAGCTTTCAGCTTACTATTAAACCTATTCACAGGTTATTGTGCATTCATGTGCATAAAATCTCCATTTTTCGGTCCAAAACAATAATAAAAACACAAATTTTCGCCATTTAGGCACTAAAAGACTAGGAGAAATCCTAGTTTTTTGGTATAATACTTTGATATAACCGAATCAAAAATGGCGTCATTAAAATCAAACGTCACAAGTCAAAGTGGAGATGTAATAGATACATCAAGCTCCGGAGACTCATTTAGTTTCTCGGAAGTAAGCAAAACTGTTCTTACAAAATTTGTTGATGTACTGGAAGCTGCCTTAATTTTAGTAGTAACATTTTTCATTATACGTTGGGTAAAAAGTTACTTCGAAAAAATTGAAACAAAACACGAACAACAAAAAACCGCACTAAATTTCCTAGAAAGAATTACAAGCGGATTCATCTTAGTAGTAGGAGTTACTTTAGCCCTAAAAACAGTAGGATTAGATATGAGTTTATTGGTAAGCGTAGGCCTACTTGGACTAAGTTATGGGTTAAAAGATGTTATAAAAAATTATGTAGCAGGAATACTTATATTTTTCAAAGCTCCATTTAAAATTGGAGATATAGTAAAAATTAAAACATACACCGGAAAAGTTGAGAGAATGGAATTTCAAGCAACAACTTTAAAAACATTTGATAACCGCGATATAACTATTTACAACTCTGACATAATGGCACAGTCGATCGCGAATTATTCAAGATATCCAATGAGACGCATGGAAATAAACGTACAACTCGGATACGGAACAGACACAGAAAAAGCACTAAAAATATTCGACAAGTTATTAGATAGCAATCCAAACGTACTAAAAACACCAAAATACAAAATAATATTCAATAAATTCACAGAAACCAGCATAGTAGTTCAATTAAAATTTTGGGTACCAATTCCATCAAATATGCTCGCAATTAGATCATTGATTGCAATGCAGATACACAAATCATTCGACGAAGAATCCATCCTTACTCCTTATGCAAAATCTTATGAATCAGATAATGATTTCAAGCCAAATGAAGGAAGAAAAAATAGAACAAAAGAATTTTATAATAAACCGATATTTGCAGATATAATAGCGAGCGCATCTGGAACAGGAGCAGACATAAACCTTCAAGAAATGGTTCCAGAATTTGTTGATGCAGATGAGCCAGAAGATCTTTAATTTCTATCTGTAATTAGTATAAACTAACGGAATTTTTATACTTTCCTGTGAATTCAAAAATCCCATTATTGCCTGAAGATCATCTATAGACTTAGCAACAACCCTAACAGTATCACCTTGAATTAAAGGCTTCACCTTAGGGAAATTATCACGAACCATCTTTGAAATATTCTTTGCATTCTCCTGATCCATAGCCTTAATAAGTTTTATTTCTTGAGAAAATCTCATGCCGCCTGCAGGTTGAATTTTTTGACGATCCATAATATTTGGAGAAACTTTTCTATTCACCATTTTCCCAATAATAATTCCTACAACAGTTTCAATTTGATATTCACTAGCAGTATTAACTTTTATCATATCCTCAGTAAGCTCAATTTCGACTTTTGAATCCTTAAGGTCATATCTATTAATAATTTCTTTTTTTGCAATCTCGATAGCGTTCTTAAGTTCTTGAAAATCGAACTTAACCATAATATCCATTGAATGATCAGCTGCCATATAAAGTATTGTTAAAAAGCATAAATATTATAACGCCTTCTTGAGAAAATGCACAGTACCATGGAAACATGGATAATTTTTATAATATTTGATAAATTAAACGCAGTATTTTTTAATTCCAATAGTAATGAAAAAACTAGTAATCATTTTGACTAGTATTCTCTCTGTGAGTATTGGTACAGCAAACGCTTTACTTCTATCACCTGGGGACTTCTCAAAACAATCTTTTACAGATGTAAACGGTTATACTTCATACAACAAATCCATTGAATGGATGAAAAACAACAAAATTGTATCCGGATATCCAGATGGATCATTTGGAGTAGATAAATGTGTAAATCGCGGAGAATTCTTAAAAATAATGTACAAAGTCGAAAATATAGATGTTGAAACAAAAATAGTAAATGAACCTCCTTTCAAAGATGTACCTACAAGTGCTTGGTATGCTCCTTACGTTCAACTTACTAAAGAAAAAGGAAGAGTTAATGGATATCCAGATGGAACATTCCAGCCTGAAAAATGTATTACAAGAGCAGAAGCTGCAAAAATAGCTTCTCTAGAATTTAATGATGGAAAACTTCCACAGGGAGAACCATCTGACTTTTATTCTTTCAATTCAGCAAGCTACTATGGAGATATTCCTGCAGATAGCTGGTATTACCAATATATGGATTATGCCCTAAAGGCAAACACTTTGGGAACTGATCACTCTTTTGAAAATTATGATTACGAAAAACATTCAAATAGATTTGTTCCAAACGATCCGATGACTAGAAAAGAAGCTGCTGAAATGTTCTTCCGCTTCAGATCAATGAAAGACAACTCAAAACAAGCTTACGACTATTCAGATGAACCAAAAATTGCAACAGCTAACCTTTTCTATAACAACTGTACAACAGACTCATCAACTACTGTAACCGCAGATGCCAATATTTTAACGGCAATCCAAAAAGATGCTTCACTTGTTATGGGAATAGATCACAGTAATGAAACTCAGTTAAAAAATGTAGAAAAAATCTTAAGCACTGTAACAAAACAAGAATTCTGGAAAGACATTACTGAAGAAGCAGATAAAGAAAAAGAATTAGACCTTTTTACAAACACTCATTGGTCAGGAGTAATGGGAATGACAATGACCACAGTAGACGATCAAGATCCAAAAATAGTTTTAGTTGGCAAATTTGATTCTGCTAATAAATTTGAAGATTTCTTGAAAGATACAGTTGCAAAAAAGATGAATTATTCAACAACTTGTAGCAAATCGAGTGGAATTACTTACTGGACAAGCAAAGAAGCAGACTTCTATTTCGCACGATACGGAAATATATTCTTAGTTACAAACAATGATTCATTACGTACAGACGCTATTTCTAGACTAGAAAATGGATCTGGATTTGCATTCAGCAACAACTTGGACAAAGACAAATTAGCATACATGTACATAAATCGTAGTTTATTTGATATGGCAAAAACCGAGCTAGAAAAAACTGCTGATTCATCAATCCCGGCAGAGCTAAAAAGTGCCATCGAAAGCATTGGTAATGTATACGGATATATTCAATCAGATTCAGAAGGATTCACAACTTCAGTAGAAGCCAACCTTAAGAATCTAAATAGCCCATTTATTTCAAAATACATAAACAAAAGTGCTACTCTAGTAAATCAAGTTCCTGGAAAAAACACTTTCTTTTATTCAGAAGATATTGATTTAGGATCTATATTAGATTTAGCTGATCAAAGCGCTCCAAAAGAAGAAGGAATTACTAAAGAAATATCATCAAAAATCGGTATCACAAATACAGAATTACAGAGTCTTCTTTCATCTTCATATGCAATATCAGTAGCCGATACTAGCTCAATACTTCCTGCCGTTTCTTTTTATTTAAAATTTGAAACAGCAAACAAAACATCTGCCGAAAAAACAATAAAAGCTATCGATGAATTTATAAACGAAAAAATTCAAGAAGCTGGAGATATTGGAAGCGATGTTAAATTAAAAGATATAATCACCAAGACTTCTACTGATCGCGGACTCACAAAATTTACAATAGATGTAAACAAACTTCCTACAACCGAAAGTGATGACCTCGGAATTAAGATGAAAAACTCATTACAAACATCAGGCATTGAATTGTATTACGGAATTTTAAACAACGACACATTGGTTGTTGCGCTATATCCAAATTTCGAGAACGAATATGGATCTTCTCCACTTTCAGCAGATTATACTTTTGCTCAAGCCGTAAACAAATTGAATGGAGTATATGGAGCTAAATTAAGCTTCGTAAACATTACTAATATCGTCTCCTACCTTACAAAAATAATTAGTATTACTGGAGAATCTCAAACTTTCATGCCAGATGAAGCAGAAGTTAAACAAATCAAGGCAGTTGTAAGTATGTTCAAATACTTCATTAGTTCTACTCAAGTATCTAGCACTTCAGTCAAAATTAATGCATTCCTAAGAGTAGGAAACTAAGATTTTTGATCAAAATAAAATTCTACAAAAAGGCTCTCCTTAAAACGAGAGCCTTTTATTTTCAAAAATTCTTTTGCTGAATTCCACGTTTTACCCTACAATCTAGGAAACCAATAACAATTGTTCCTATGCAACACAAATTCTATGACGTAAAAGCTAAAAAAGCTGTTACGGTAGAGGTACTAAAAAAAGTTACCTACAAGAACAAAAAGACAGGACGTACATCTTATGCATTCAAAGCTGAGACAGCAGACAAAAGAAACCTAACAGCATTTGTTAGCGAGAAAACTTTCAACGATGCAAAGATCTAATCTAAGCTTACCTAGCAAGTAGCCCGGCATCAATGCTGGGCTATTTGTTGTTTTTATAACAATATTAAAATGTACAAAAACTTAGCAGTCAGCTTACTTTTGATTTTATCTATAAGTGGCTGTGGAACAACAAACGAATTGAAAGGAAACTACACTTGGGAAAACAAAACAAAAGAAACTTTATACAAAAATGTATCTTGGACCCCCATAACATCACAAAGATTATCAGGATTAAGCCCAAAAGATAAAATTACTGAAATGAAAACTGAAAAATGTATAAGCGATTACGACACGCCATACATTAGAACAGAAGGCGGATTGTGTGGAATTGGATATTGGTTAGAAATAAATGATGGTAAATCAACTACAAAAATCGATTCATTAGAAAAAATGAAAAAACAATTCACTCCCATCAAGAATGAAATTGAAGCAATATCATTCGTAGCGGCTATTTCAAGCGATTTATACGTAATAGACGGCATTCCAAAAGGCAATACTGCAAAAGTAGATAATGGTTATTTGGTGAATCTTGTTCACAACAACACTTTTGGTTGCGGACCTCATGAGCCAACCGGAGCCATATATGAAATTTCGGAAAATGGAACAATAGAAAACTTGGCCTTCGAAAAAGAACCATTTTCTTTAAAGCCAGAGATGTGTGTAGATTAGTTTGCCCTTGGTGGAACCATATTATTTTTCTTCCTGTAGATAAAATATAGATAGATGGCAGGGATTATTAAAATACCTATTGTTAACCATATCCAATAATTTTCATACCATAAAAAAGCTTCGTTGGATTCAGATTCTGTTTTAGTTTGCTGACCAATGGTTTTTGTAGTTTTTCCTGTATCTGAAACATATGGAACAAGAGTTGGTTCAGTAGTTGGTGTCGGCTCTATAGTAGGCTCAGTTACTGGTGCTGTAGTTGGTACAGTAGTCGATGTTGGAGTTGTTGGTTCAATATTCAACGTTGGCTCTAAAATAGGCTCAGTCGTTGGGACTTGCGTAGGGGTTGTAGTAGGCTTCGTTACGGTTGAGGTCGTTGTAGTGATGTCAGACTTAGAAGAAGGTTTTGTTGTAACCTTAGGAGATATCTTTGATAACTCTAATCCAGGAGTCTCTGGACCAGGAAATATAGGTTCAAATTTAGACGCCGATACTCGAGAAGTTAACGGCAAAACAGCACTTCCACTCAAAAAATTCGTATCCCCAGGCCCAAGAACAGTCGCAGTAACTATAACCTGTTGAGACACCTGTTGTTGTAGTGCAAAAACAGGACAACCAAAGATAAACTGCTGAATAAAAATTATTGCGAATAGATAGTGAGGTAAATTATGCATTTATTAAATTAAAACAATTGCGCTAATTATTAGAATTAATTTTAAGCGCATACTAGAAAGTTAAAGGTTAAAAGGAAGTATCAGATGGTGCAGGCGTATCGACAACAGGTGCAGGCGTATCGACAACAGGTGCAGGCGTATCGACAACAGGTGCTGGCGCATCGACAACAGGTGCTGGTGCATCGACGACAGGTGCTGGCGTATCAACGACAGGTGCTGGCGCACTTTCTACGGGAGCAGTTGTATCTGCTGGAACTACTGATTCGGCCGGCACAGTTGTTTCTATTGATGTTGACGAAGTTCCGTCAACAGAAGGAACAGTAGAAGTTTCAGGAACAACAGGTACTATTGGGACAGTCTCTGTTTCGAGAACAGAAGTCTCAGCAGTTGTAACAGGTACACTTGGTGCGGACACTTCAGTTGGAGCAACTGTTTGAGTAGACGCTGCACCAGAAGTTTCCTCTGTTTTAACACGAGATATTGGAACGTGAGGAGCTTCAACCAAAGTACATAAATAATTTTCTTGTCCTTTTGTCGCTTTATAAAATATTTTTCCATCAACGATTTCATATGTATCGGTAATGATCACAGCTTTTTCCGCACAATATGGAGTATCCAATTCCTGACTAGTAACATTCGATAAACTCAAAACAGCCGATGTATCCACGGAATTTCCATTTACAATCGTATCTGTTACAGCAGCAACTGAATCTGTTACTGTAGATACTGCATCTTTTATAGGATCTGCAGTTGCAGTTTTAGTAGCATCAGTTTCTGTTGGGTTGATGTCAGTAACTAGACTTGGATCAACGTTAACACCAGCTTTAATATTCTCATCCGAAACAATAGTAAAAGAAGATTCACTGATATATCCAGATGCTTTTCTACATTCATCCAAGGTAAATTGTGAACACCAGTTCATATCATTAGTATTCACTAAAACATAGTTTCCTGTTTGACCAAAAACACTTGCAGCAATTTGGGTAGAATTATTAGTTGCAATATTCGTCGTAAACAACAATTCTCCAGTATCTGCATTATATGCAGCCAATCCACCAAGATCTCCAACTATCGGAATCAAGTCAGACATTTTATATTTATTGATAGTGTTCATTGTATTATCTCCAATTTTCAACATAGCCCCCACGTCTTCCTCCTGAGGATTAGCAACTTCTTGATTAGAATCTGCTGCAATTACACTCGCCAACATATTTATTCCTTTTGGAATATATGTTCCCGCCACAATAAGAATCAAAACAACATTTGTGAAGATCATGAATCTTGAGAAAAATTTTGCGCGAGTTTTTTTTGTGATTTTAAATTTCATAATAAATATTTTAACTTCCTGAAACCATTCTTATACTCTGCCATGAAATAGTTTTTGAGTTACCGTTCGTAGTAAGAACAGCATTTCCATATCCCAAGTTTGGAGCTGCTGCAGCAGGAATACCACTTGTATGAGTAGTCTGCAAAGTTCCATTTATATAAAATCTACAAGAAGAATCGACCTTTGTACAAGATATTCTCAAATCATATGCCGTACTCGTGGCAATAGACTGAGTAGTCGTCTGAACTGACCAAGTCGCACCATTACTAGTAACAGTTCTCCAAAAAGCAGTTCCATCAAGACCTGTATCGTAACTAAAAGCTATAACCTTAGCGGTACTAGATCTAGCAGTAAAACCAGTCACAGGAGTAGAAGAAAAATACCCCATATAATAACGCATCGCAGTAATATCAGATCCAGTCTTTATTCTAGTCATATACTCCAAATCAGTGGCAGCATTGAGCACAGTATATGCCGAAAGTACTCCAGTCCAGCTATTTACAGATGCTCCACTAGTATGAGTCATCCAACGTCCATCTATGCCATCAGTACTGGAAAGAGTTGCCGTATAAGTAGGCGCAGTAAGTATTCCAACAAGAGTAGCAGTGGTTGCTCCAGGATTTTTTATAATTTCAGATACATGTCCCCTATAAATATCTGGAGTATTAGTATAATTTCCAGTCGCATTAAAATACATATTTGGATCATTTGTTGCCTTAGGCATAAATCCATGCGCAGATGTAGACACATCATTTGTAGTATTATCAGTCAGTGCACCAAAAGTATCTG
>Ga0172369_10005769_pt1 | contig 15095 bp, 17 predicted proteins | sample LakKiv25m_FD_114539 | JGI IMG/M metagenome (GOLD analysis project Ga0172369, IMG submission 114539) | Freshwater microbial communities from Kabuno Bay, South-Kivu, Congo - kab_022012_11.25m | ecosystem: Environmental > Aquatic > Freshwater > Lake | place: Democratic Republic of the Congo...
CTCTCACAACCGCATGCGCTTGCAACCGTCAAAATAAAATAATCTCGCTCCATATTAAAGGTATATCTTATCTATATTTGGGACTTTCTCTTTATTTCTTTTCGCTCGCATATTTTATTTCTAGGCGCTCTCACAACCGCATGCGCTTGCAACCGTCAAAATAAAATAATCTCGCTCCATATTAAAGGTATATCTTATCTATATTTGGGACTTTCTCTTTATTTCTTTTCGCTCGTATATTTTATTTCTAGGCGTTCTCATAATCACATGCGCTTGCAACCGTCAAAATAAATAAGCTTGCTCCAAATTAAGCGGTTGCTCTTTTTTAATGGGATTTAAAAAACCAGCCGTTTTCATTATACGAAAAGAGGGCTGATTTTTATATAGCAATAGCTAGTCTTCTTTTTTGGATTTGGTGTTAGCCTTTTTGGTTTCCGCTTTGGCTTTGGCTTCGGCTTTCATTTTGGCAGAAGCTTCCATTCGAGCTTTGAATTTGTCAACTCGTCCCGCTGTATCAACCAATTTCTGCTTACCGGTGAAGAACGGGTGGCAAGCGGAACAAATTTCAACTTTGATTTCATCTCGGGTCGAGCCAACGGCAAAAGTAGCGCCGCAAGCACAGGTGGCAACGATGTTTTTGTTGTATTTTGGATGGATGTTTTGTTTCATACTTTAACGATTTTAGCATAATCTTGCATCCGCGTCAACAATGTGGTAATATCTTCTAAGTTATCAATTTATCCATCGGATATATCCGAGGAAAACACGCTCATCTCCATAAATCTCTCCCATCTGCAATCTGCCAACTGGCGGAGGCAGAGGGCAAAGTTGAGCGGAGGAAAAAAGAGATTAAAAGTTAATTATTAATTTTTTTATTTCTTAATTTCTAATCAATTTTTATTTTATTGATGTTTAATCGTTAGGCACTAAAATTCAATAAAAATTTATATTAGAAATTTAAAAATTATCAGAAAGGAATTTTATGGTAGAGATGCCATCACTTCGTGAAATGTTAGATGCCGGTGTTCATTTCGGACACAAAACATCGAGATGGTCGCCAAAGATGGAACGGTATATTTTTACTGCCAAGTCCGGCGTCCATGTTATCAATCTAGAAAAAACCGCCGAAAAATTAAATGAAGCGCTAGACTTTGTTAAAAACGAGGCAGCGGCCGGTAAAAAATTTATTTTTGTTGGCACAAAGAAACAATCCGGCGAAATAATCAAAGAGGCGGCGCTTTCATCGGATATGCCTTATGTTTCAACTCGTTGGCTCGGCGGAACTTTAACAAATTTTGAAGCGATCAAAGCGGCCGTCAAAAAATTTAAAAAACAAAAGGAAGAGCTGGAGAATCCAGAATCCGAATTAACAAAAAGCGAATTGTCGAAAATCAGAAAAGAAGTAGCTCGAGGGGAAAAATATCTCGGCGGTTTGATTGGCTTGGACAAAAAGCCGGACGTGCTTTTGCTTTTTGGTTCGTATGATGAAAAAAATGCTATCAGAGAAGCCCAGAAAGAAACCATAAAGACGGTTGCCGTTGTTGATACAAATGCGGATCCAACCGAAATAGATTATCCGATTCCCGGCAATGATGACGCGACAAAGTCGATAAAGCTTTTTGCCGAGCTTTTTGCTAAGGCTATTAATGAAAACAAACCAGCCAAAGAAGAAGCTTCAAAAAAATAAAAAATAGTATTTGAATTGAACTAAAGGGAGTTGTTATGACTATAACTGCAAAGGAAATCGCACAATTGAGAGCAAAAACCGGCATAGGAATGATGGAATGCAAAAAGGCGCTCGAAGAAGCTAACGGCGATCCCGAAAAAGCAATTGAGATTTTAAAAAAGCGCGGCATTGCCAAGGCGGCCAAGCGCGCGGAACGAGAAACCAGGGCCGGACTTATTGAATCGTATATCCATGCTAACGGTCAGATCGGCGTATTAGTGGAAGTTTTGGCTGAGACTGATTTTGTAGCAAAAAACGATGAGTTCAAGGCTTTTGTTCATGATGTAGCTCTTCATGTTGCTGCCATGAATCCGGAATATATTTCAAAAGATCAGGTACCGGCCGAAACAGTTGAAAAAGAAAAGGCTGATTTTGAAGCAGAAGCCAAAGAATTGGGCAAACCGGCAGAAATTGCCGCCAAGATTGTTGAAGGTAAGCTTTCTAAATATCTTGAGGAGATTTGTCTGCTTGATCAGCCGTTCGTCAAGGATCCGTCAAAAAAAGTCGGCGATTTGCTAAATGATCTGACATCAAAAATTGGTGAGAAGATTGTAATCTCTCGGTTTTGCAGATTTGAAATCGGGGAATAAAAAATGTGTCATGCTGAATGTGTTTCGGCGTCTATCAAAATAGAGATCCTGAAATAAGCGCAGATCCCGAAACAACTTCGGGACGAAAGTCGATTCAGGATGACAAGAAGAAAATATCGGCCTGCAGTTATTCGGCCGATATTTTTTATTGCGGGTGACAAAAAGGCAATTTTACGCTAGAATAGGCTTATGAAATACAAAAGAATTCTCTTGAAACTCTCCGGTGAGGCGCTGGCCGGTTCAAATTTAGGAAGCATTAAACCGGAATTGGCTAACTTTGTAATTGATGAAATCAGGGAAGCTCAAAGGTTGGGTGCTAAAATGGCAATAGTTGTCGGCGGGGGTAATATTTATCGCGGTGGCCGTTGTCATGAAGACGGCATACAAGAAGAAACGGCGCATTATATGGGTATGCTAGCAATTTGTATTAATGCGCTAGCATTGTCCGATCTTTTCACGGCAAAAGGATTAAAAAACAAAGTACTAACAGCCATTGCTCCCGTCGGCGGGATGGATTCGTACTCCATTCCTCGCGGCAAGGACATATTGGATGAAGGGGAAATATTGATCCTTTCGGGCGGGACCGGCAAACCTTTTGTTTCTTCGGATTCCGGAGCTGCTTTAAGAGCCTCAGAGCTGGGCTTGGATGTGGTATTTAAAATGACGAAGGTTGACGGTGTGTTTGATTCTGATCCTGTCGAAAATCACGACGCTAAAAAATATGACAAGATTACTTTTGATGAGGTACTGGATAAAAACTTAAAAGTGATGGACCATCAAGCCATTTCCGTTTGCAAAGAGAATGGCATTCCGATCATTGTTTTTAAGATGGAAAAAGGTAATATAAAAAAAGCAGTGGCTGGCGAAACAATCGGCACTATCATCGAATAATCTAATTAAGCTTAAATATAGGAGTTATATGATCGATAATATTTTAAAAGACGCGAAACCGAAAATGCAGTCTTCACTGGAAAATCTTAAAACTGAACTATCGAGAGTCCGGACCGGACGCGCCAATCCGAGCATTTTAGATAATATCGAAGTTTCAAGTTACGGTTCAAATATGAAAATAAAGGAGTTGGCTTCTATTACGGTTCCGGATCCCAGCCAAATCGTTATCAAACCATGGGAAAGATCGGTGCTTTCTAATATTGAGACGGCAATACGCAACTCGGATATCGGATTGGCGCCAATCAATGATGGCCAGCAGATCAGATTGGTCCTGCCGCCGATGACGGAGGAAAGGCGCAAAGAAATCGCGATTTCGGTAAAGAAATATGGCGAAGACGCCAAGGTTGCCGTTCGAAATATTCGCCGAGAAGCTTGGGATAAAGTCCAAACAGCTGAGAAAAATAAGGAAGCGACGGAAGACGATCGCCGCTGGGCCGAAGAAGAATTGAATAAAATGGTCAACGATATGAATAAAGAAGTGGATAAAATCGTGGCTGATAAAGAAAAAGAGATTATGCAAATCTAGGTAAACTATTATGCTTTTAACTATCATTGCTTTCATAGTAGTATTAGGGGTTTTGGTTCTTGTCCACGAATTGGGCCATTTTATTGCGGCAAAGTTATCAGGCATTAAGGTCGAGGAATTTTCAATTGGTTTTCCGCCCAGAATTTTTTCTTTTAAAAAAGGGGAAACCAGATATACTATTGGCGCTTTGCCATTAGGCGGATATGTGAAAATGCTAGGGGAGGACTCTAGTTCAAAAGATCCACGGGCTTTTAATAATCAATCTGCTATCAAAAGATTGATTATCGGAGTGGCCGGTGTTTTTATGAACATTATTTTAGCTTGGTTTCTTTTAACAATTGGTTTCTCAATCGGAATGACACCGATAATGTCAACACCCGAGCAGATCAATGGAAAAGAAGTAAAAACCGAAATCTATGTTGCGCAGGTAAACGGTGGTTCTCCAGCCGAAAAAGCGGGCATAGAAGTCGGGGACAAATTAGTCGGTACCTCCTCTGAGAATTTTAAGAGTCTCAATGATGTTGTAAATTTAACTCATAACAATCTCGGGAAAGAAATAAGATTGAAGGTTGAAAGAAATAAAACCATACAGGAAAAAACGGTCAGATTGTCAACCGATAAAAACGGACCGTTGGGCACTGGATTGATTGATCAGGTGACAATCAAAGTACCTTGGTATAAGGCACCCTTAGTTGCACTCGAAGAATCCTACAGAGTTTTGAAATATACCTTTATATTTTTAGGACAGTTTGCCAAACAACTCTTTACAGCAGGCACTATCTCCAATGATGTCGGCGGTCCGGTGGCGATATTTACTCTATCCGGCGCTGCCGCTCGGGCGGGCATAATAGTTCTTATTCAGTTTATTGCAATTTTGTCGATTAACCTCGCACTCATAAACATTTTGCCCTTCCCGGCCTTAGACGGCGGTCGCGTTCTTTTCATTTTACTTGAAAAAATTGCCGGTCGGCGTATCGTAAAGGAACAAGTTGAAGGTATGATCCATATGATAGGCTTTGTTTTGTTGATTTTACTGGTGCTGGCAATAACATACAAGGATATAGTGCGGTTATTTCAGAAATAACCGAAATTACCAATTACCAATTTTCAATTAATTTCTAATTTTAAATTTTTAATCATTAAAAAATGAATGAAATTAAGAACTAAGAATTAAAAATTTGGAGCTATCAATATGAAACAATCACAACTTTTTTTGAAAACTCGAAAAGAAGTTCCGGCTGACGCCGACTCAATTAATGCGTCTTATCTTGTTAGATCCGGATTCGTCCATAAGCATATGGCCGGAGTTTATGCGCTTTTGCCTTTGGGACTTAGGGTGGTTAAAAAAATTGAAAACATAATTCGAGAAGAAATGAATGCCGTTGGCGGTCAGGAAATTCTAATGAATGTTTTGCAACCCAAAGAACTCTGGGAGGAAACAGATCGTTGGGTTTCAGCAATCGATATTTTTTACAAACTCAAAGATAGTCGTGGAAAGGAGCTAAATTTAGCCCCGACGCATGAAGAAGAAGTGACTGATATCGTCAGGAGGAATATAAAATCCTATAAAGACCTGCCTTTTATGCTCTATCAGATCCAAACAAAATTTAGAAATGAGCCAAGAGTCAAGTCGGGCCTTCTCCGAGGGCGAGAGTTCATTATGAAAGATATGTATAGTTTTTCAGCCGACTTGGAACAACACCAAAAATTGTATGATAATGTCATACCGGCGTACTTTAATATATTTAAAAGATTGGGCTTAGACGCCAAACTTGTTGAAGCTTCTGGCGGAATTTTTTCAAAATACTCGCACGAATTTCAAGTATTGACCGAAGTCGGCGAAGACACGATTTATTATTGCGATAAATGTGAATTTGCGCAAAATAAAGAAATTGCCCAAGTAAAAGAAGGGGATAAGTGTCCAAAATGCGATGGGAAAATTGAAGTTAAAAGAGGCATCGAAGTCGGCAACATTTTTTCTCTCAAAGACCGTTTCTCCAAGCCTATGCAGGCAAAATTCTTAGATAGCGATGGTAAGGAAAAAGAGTTTATTATGGGGTGCTATGGCATCGGCGTAACCCGGGCAATGGCAACTGTTGTTGAAATATATTACAATCTTGCAAAAAACAAAATGGTCTGGCCCAAAGAAATAGCGCCGTATGACATTCACCTGATTTCTTTAAATGAAAACCATGAGGCCGACAAAGTTTATCAGAAATTGATTGATAAAAAAATTCAGGTTCTCTACGACGACAGGGATCTTTCGGCTGGTGAAAAATTTGCCGAAGCTGATCTTATCGGTTGTCCAAAGAGACTGGTTATCTCAAAAAGATCGCTTGAAAAGGGCGGAATGGAATATCTGGATTTATCTACTGGGCAAAGCCAAATAATTGAGAGCGGAAAGCTAGACGAAATATTATAGGAGGAAGATGGTTGGGGTTGAAAACGATTCTGGGCTTGAAATGGACAATGGCCAGGAGCAAGAAGCAATAATAAGTGAACTTCGCCAACAGATTGCAGACCTTGAGGCTCAAAATAAGGAACTGGTTTTGCAAAACGAGGCTCTAAGAGACGAAACAAGGCGAGACGCACTGACCGGACTCTTGAAGCTAAAGCCTTTTTTGGAAGCAATTGCAAAAGCTGCCGTTCCAAACGAAAGAAGAATTGAGCAAAGAAACGGTGATGCTGTTGCCTTTGTTGATTTTAATAATATGAAAGAACTGAACGAACTGATTGGCCATCGCAATGTGGACAAGGTTTTGGCGGCCGTTGCCAAAAGGCTTAAGATCCTTGCCAGACAAACTGATCATGTTGCCCGACTAGGTGGGGACGAGTTTGGAGTTTTTTTGACAAATACTGATCCGCAAACAGCCGGAGTTTCTTATACGAGAAGAATTATTAATTCTTTTAGAGAAGACCCGATCGTACTGAACTTAGAGGGCGTAGACCGGGAGATACCGGTAAATTTTTCGATTGGCGTTGAGCCATTGGGAGCGATATCGAGTGAAGCGCCGGAAGAAGAATATTGGAATATAGCAGAAAAAGCGATTGACTCTGCCGATAATCGTATGCACAAAGGAAAGAGTTCGATGGGAAGTTATCACAACGAAACGATAGTAGTTCTTCCGGGAGATAAAGAAGATGTGATATTAACGGAAGATGATTTGATAAAAGATAATATGCAAGCGGAAACCGCTTAATTTTGCTCTAATAAAAAAGCGTCCCCGGGAGCAGCTAGGCTGCCCACGGGGTTGAGTTTTTGCGTTTCCCTTCATAATTCACGGGGCGGGCGTGTCGTATAGCGCGATCGGAGCCACCAGCGAACGCTCTGGTTGAGCTGTTGGTGTGCCTTACGGCGCAGATCGAGGGACACGTCCTTCGCGCCGATGACGGTGCGGAGGACCTCCGTTTGCCAACCGGAGGGTTTTGCATCGCAACCGTCGATCATTGCCTTTGCTTCGTCGTCGGACAGCTCGCGCTTCCGGTCCTTGACAACTTTTAGGGCTTCCAAACGGAGTCCCAGTTCTACATCTGTTCGGTCGGCGCGAAGCAGCGAGATCAGCTCCGCGGTTGTCAATGTCCAGAGAACTTGGTCTGACATTGATGATTTCCTCCTGTCAAAGTGTATTTTGCAACGCAAAGGAAAAGAATTTTTCCTTTGATTATAAAATAACGATTGATACTAACATATATTTTCAATTCAAACAAGCGGCTGATGGGTGGTCTTCAGCAGCGGTGCGCAGAAGCTGCTGAAGACCGAGTTGTCGTGACGGGACGCATTGCGTCCCGATCACAGAAGGCAGGATGACGGCATTGCATCGAAATCCGGATTGAGGTAGGCGCAGAATTCCGCGAATTCCACATGGCCCATCTCGTCCAGCACGCCACGCAGATTTTCTGCGTCGCCGATGCTGGCAAACGCCCATGCTTGGGACCAAAGCGTCCCTGCGTCATCGGCGATAACTCTCGACGCATTCATCGCACCATGATCTCTAAAAAGATCGGGTCTCTGTTGTGCCATAAGGGGGCACCTCCTGATAGTTTTTGGCGTGGCAAACCCTTAATTTAATTAAGGGGCCACCAGCCACAAACTAAAAATCCGGCCTCGGAGGCCGGACATTTTCGCGCAAGTTTTTGAAATGCACTAAAAGTCCGGCCCGAAGCCAAAGGTGATAAGGACGTACTTTTTAATGCTGTTGAAATTCACGGTTAATATGTTAGCAATATGTTTTTTAGTTGTCAAGACAATGCTCTTGATAAAACATCGATTGCTTGTTTTTTAAGATCAAAAATTGTATATTTCCTTATAGCTTTTCCGTTTTGCGGAAGAGGTTTTTGTTGGAAAGGGGTCTCCATCAATTGAAAAAGCGAAGGATTTATCAAGATTACCCGAGGGGAACTTTTCGGGTTCGGGTAAACAGAACGATCACTGCCGAGTTAAGACGGTTGGACCAGGTTTACGGGGATGAATTCATCAGCTGTTTGCCAGAATTGTTTGGCAAGTGGCTTTCATGGAAATACTCCTATTATAACGAGGAAAAATTAACGATCGAGGAAAAAGAAGAAGTGTTTTCCAATATTGGGTTGGAGGGAGAAACAATTTTCCTTACCAATATTGCGAGCCAAATACTTTTATGTATCCTCGGCATTCTCACATCGCCGCGTACCCGCGATCTCTCCCTTCCTCTAAGGGAACACATCCAATGCCAAAAGGAGCTTGGGAAGGAAGCGATCAGGGATAATGTCGGTTTAAAGTGCAACCGTATCATCTCTTTGGCCGCTCCATCGTCCAATTTCGCGAGGCAGGTACCCGACCCGTTCCATGGACAGTGTAAGAATGGCGCGTGGAAACCGAAAAACAAGATTTAGGGGTTTCTATCATTTTTACGCAGAGCCGACACCCACCGTTTCAGGTGGGTTTTGGCCTTTAATTTAGTAGCCTAAATGGTATAATCAACGCTAGTATGAATTTAGAAAAAATAAAAAATATTCCAAAATCGCCTGGTGTGTACCACTTTCTCGATCAAGAAGGGGCGGTTTTGTATGTTGGAAAAGCGAAGAATTTGAAAAATCGGATTCGGCAATATTTTTTAAAAGAATTGAATCGCGGTCCGGCCATAGATCAAATGGTTCAGTTGGCGGAAAATATTAAATGGATTGAAACGGATTCCGAAATTGAAGCAGTTATTCTTGAGGCGGAATTAATTAAGAAACTGAGACCTAAATATAACATTCGATTAAAAGACGACAAAAGCTTTCTAATGATTAAAATTTCAAAGGCTCGCTCTGACTTTGAGAAGTTGCCAACTGTTCAACTCGTTCGTTTTAAGGATGTCGATTTAAATGACAAGACCGCCGATTATTTTGGGCCATATCCGGCCGGACTTCTCATCAAAAAATCACTGCGTTATCTACGAAAAATTTTTCCCTTTCGGGATTGCAGCAAAACTAAATTTTCACTGGCCAGAAAAAAAGAAAGGCCGTGTTTATACGGCGATTTAAAAATCTGTACTGCTCCCTGTGTCAACGAAAATGATCGCTTAAACTATTTGAAAAATGTTAATTATTTGAAAGATTTTTTGAAGGGGAAAAAAGATAAAATTATTCGATTCTTGGAAAAGGAAATGTCTGATGCGAGTAAAAAGCACCAGTTTGAGGAAGCGGCTTCGATTAGGAATAAATTAATCGCCCTTTACCATATTAAAGATGTGGCTTTAGGAATCAGGGATGATTTTATTAACCATGAAGAGAGAGAATTTAAACGCATCGAATGCTATGACATTGCCAATATCGGGTCTTCCTATGAAGTTGGGTCAATGATTGTTTTTACCGCCGGAAAACCGGACACGGATGAATATCGTCATTTTAAAATTAAAGTTCAAGAAGGCGCTGAAATAAATAATGATCTTGAAAGGCTAAAGCAAGTTTTAGAAAGGCGTTTTAAAACTGATTGGCCAAAGCCAGATTTGGTGGTGATTGATGGCGGCCCACAGCAGCTAACGGTTGCTAACGGGGTGATTCGCGACTACAATTTAGACATACCGGCTGTTTCAATTTCAAAAGGACCAGAAAGAAAGAAAAATGACTTTCATTTCGGGAATTTAGCCATTGCTAATTATATAGGCAAGAGTAAGGTGTTGAAGAATATTTTAATTTCAGCAAGAGACGAAGCTCATCGTTTTGCTATTTCTTATTATCGAAAGTTGCATCGGAAAGGTATCTACAAATGAAACAATTAATTAAAAGTTGGTGGAAGTGGTTAAAGTACGAGCCAAACGATCCTCGCTTTAACGCCGGAGGCGTCATCAAAATTGCCGTGATCGGCGGAGGTACGGGTCTTTCGACGATGCTTCGCGGTCTCAAAAAATATTCAAACAACATATCTGCAATCGTAACTATGGTGGATAACGGTGCTTCTACAGGTCGTTTACGGCGGGATTTTAAGGTTCTTCCTCCGGGAGATATCAGGCAATGTTTAGCTGCCCTATCCAGCGACGAAGTATTAATGGCTAAAATGTTTCAATATCGATTTGATCGGGGTAAAGGTATCGCCGGCCATTCCCTAGGAAATTTATTAATTGTGGCTTTAGAGCAAATAACGGGATCGTTTAAGGAAGCAATCCATACAGCCAGCAATCTTTTGGCAATTGAGGGCCAGGTTTTGCCGGCGACTTACGACAAAATCCAAATGTACGCTGCTTTAAAAAACGGTCATAAAATAATCGGCGAAGACAAAATCTCTCATTCGGGGCATATTTCTCCCATTGATCAGATCTATTTGAAACCAAAAAAAGTTAAAGCAAATCCGGAAGCGGTAAAAGCGATAAAAGAAGCCGAACTAATCGTTATCGGTCCTGGAAGCTTGTATACCAGCATTTTGACTAACTTTCTTATCGAAGACATTAAAAATGCTGTTTTAAAGAATAAAAAAGCGCTCAAACTTTATATCGCTAATTGTTCAACGGAAGTAGGCGAGACGGAAGGCTATACGGTAGCAGACCATTTAAACGCTTTTTCTCACAACATAAAAACCGAACTTTTTGATTGGTGTATTGTCAATAAAAAAGTAATACGCCATTCCATTCACAATGACAAGTTGGGCGAAGTAAACAATATTACAACCAGAAAGAAAAAAATTGGAGATGTTAATATTTTAAGCGAAGAAGTTGTAAGCAATAAAAATCCTCTTTATCATGATCCCGACAAACTAGCCAAAGCAATCGTTGAGTTGTATAATAAGATAAAGAAGAAGTAATAGCGTGGTAGAGAGATAAAGGGCCTGAGCAAAATGCTCTTAGCCCCAACATCTAAACTTTACTGGAGGGATATGAAACGATCTATCATAGTCGCCAACTGGAAAATGTATGCTACGAGTATCGCTGATGCTCATGTTTTGGCGACATCGGTTAGAAATAATATTTTAGGATTGAAAAATATCGAAATTGTTCTATGTCCGCCAGCAATTTGGCTTACAGAAATTGCTGATATTGTTAGAAAAGGCGGAAAAATATCCCTTGGCGCTCAGAATATGTTTTACGAGCCTGATGGTGCCTATACTGGCGAAATATCCCCTTTAATGATTCAGGAAGTGGCTGATTATGTGATTATTGGTCATTCCGAGCGGAGAGAAAATTTTGGGGAAACGGATATGGATGTAAATGAAAAGGTTTTGGCGGCCTTAAAGGCTGATCTTGCGCCGATTATTTGCGTGGGGGAAAAAAGCAAGTCAGCGTCTTTGGAACAGCCTATTCGCGAGTTAAAAGAAGCGCTTCGAAATATCCCCAAAAAATATTTTAAAGAAATTATTGTTTGCTATGAGCCGGTCTGGGCAATTTCTTCGCCCAAAAAACAGGATAATGCCGATCCTATGTATGTTGCCAAGGCGGTGAATAAACTGCGGGAAATCGTTCACATCGACACTCCGATTTTATATGGCGGCAGCGTCAGCTCTTCTAATATTTCGGAATACGCAGCTAGGCCTGAAATTGACGGTGTGATGGTCGGAGGCGCCAGTGTCAGAAGCGGCGAGTTTGTTAAGATTTGCCGAAATTGGTCTTACGCAAAAAGCTTAAAATTAGGAGAATAAAGATGAAGATTGCCATTAACGGATTTGGCCGGATCGGCCGAGCGGCGGCTAAAATAATTTGTGATCGCGAGGGGATAGATCTTGTAGCGATTAACGACTTAACTGACAATGAAACATTGGCTCATCTTCTTAAGTATGATAGTTCATATGGTATTTGGGATAAAGAAATCGGTTTTGATGAAGACGATCTAATAATCGGCAAGAAAAGAATTCGATCGTACAGCGAGAAAGAGCCGGCAAAATTACCGTGGCGCGAGTTGGGCATAGACGTCGTCTTGGAGTGTACCGGGCATTTTTTGACAGTGGAAGACGCCGGCGCTCATTTGAAGGCGGGGGCAAAGAAGGTCGTGATGTCGGCACCGGCGAAGGACGAGGAAACGCCGACTTATGTAATCGGCGTGAATGCGCTTGATTATAGAGGGGAGAAGATTGTCTCAAACGCTTCCTGTACTACCAATTGCATAACGCCGATAATGAAAGTCCTTGAGGATGAATTTGGCATCGAAAAATCGTTAATGACTACGATCCATTCATACACTGCCGATCAAAACCTCGTCGACGGTCCCCATAAAGATTTGCGCCGAGCTAGAGCAGCTGCTTTAAATATCGTCCCGACCTCAACCGGAGCTGCTAAGGCTGCCTTTAAGACCATACCGGCGCTAAAAGGAAAATTTGACGGCTTGGCTGTGCGTGTTCCAACACCGGTAGTTTCCCTATCGGATATTACGGCTGTTTTGAAAAAAGAGACAACGGCCGAGGAAATAAACAAAGTTATGAAAGAGTATGAAGAAGATAAAATGTCCGGAATACTGGCTACCACCGACGAACCGATTGTTTCAAGAGACATTCTAGGCAATAAAAATTCTACGGTCGTTGATCTCTCCCTAACTCAAGTTTCCGGAGGAAATTTAGTAAAAATTGTTGCTTGGTATGACAACGAGTGGGGATATAGCGAGCGTTTGGTTGATCTAGCGGAGCTAATATCAAAACGCTAATAAATTAGAACTATTTAGAAAACAACGATTTCTTTTTGAAGTTGAGTTTCATGGTCATTATTTTATCTGTTGAAAATATTTTTGAGGCGATACCAACCAAAACGGCAAACCAAACAAGCTGATATATTATTCCGTAAATAACCGGCGGATAATCATTCAAAAATAGGTTCGGAGCCGTCATAAAGACATGCGAAAAGGGGATGGCGTAAACAATAATTCTAAGGATTGGCGAAAGAGCACTTAGGTCAAGAAACAGTGTAAAGAAGTAGGGTATCATTACCAGAATCATTAGCGGAGAAATCAAGCCGGCGACGCTTTTTACATCTTCGGCAAACGCCCCAAGAATGAGGGCGATGGAAAGGGCAATCAAAATGCCGGCAAAGAGAGAAAGGCCTAGCAAGACATAATCCTGAGGGGAGAGCGAGAGTCCAAGCTTTTCTATTACGGCGCTGATATCGCTAGAGACGGAAATATTTCCAGTTAAACCGTTGATATATGATCTAAAACTGAAAATATAGATCACGGAAGCCAACAGAGCAATCAGACTTGCTGCCGCCATCTTGGCAACGACTATGGCGTTGCGGCTAACGGGAGTTGTCAAAAGCGTCTCCAGGGTTTTATTTTCTTTTTCGTTCGCAATTGCGGTTGCTATCATCTGAGCAGATAATACTATGACAATGAAAAGAATTATTGGAATATACATTGTTTGCTGGGAGACAAAAGCCATCACTGCACTTGGGCTGACATTGGCTTGTTTGCTGCCGACAACGATAAATTCATTAGGTGTCAGAGGATTTTTAAGAGCCGTGGGATCTATTCCCGGATTTTTTTGCGATAAAAGACTATTGCTTAAAATTCCGTTTACTTTGGCAATGTCGGCCAGTAAATTAGCGTAATTTTGCCCGCCAAAAACTGAAAAGTTTTTGATAATAGTATAAACATCTATTTGTTTGCTTTGTCCCGCCAAGATGTAATTTTCAAATCCCTTTGGAATTACCAATAAGGCTGTTTTGTTTTCGGTTTTGGCGTTTTCTAAAGCATTGTCAACGGAAGCGGAACTTACCGAAACTTCGATGTTGTTTTTGTTAAATAGATTTATTACATTTTCAGATAAGTTGCTCTTGTCTTGGTCGATAAGATTTATTTTCACCGGCCCCGTCGTCTTTTCTTGCTGTTTGCCTACCACATTGCCGATAAAAACAAATAAAACGGCGGTAATAATCAGGGGAAGTATTATTTGTATTGTCAGAAGTTCTTTAACTTCTTTTTTGAGTAAAATATAGAATTTTCTCATTTGTCCTCCTTAACAACTTTACCGAAAACTTCCTCTAAATTAGAAACGCCAAATTTTTTCTTTAATTCTTCCGGAGTTCCTATTAAATGTATTTTTCCTTGATCTATTATGGCAACTCGATCTGATAAAAACTCAATTTCAAGCATATTATGGCTGGAGAGCAAAACAGCCATTCCTTCTTTGGCTTTGGCTTTGATAGTTTGCCTAATCTCCATGGCGTTTATTACATCAAGACCGCTTGTCGGCTCATCTAAAATGGCTAATTTCGGATTAATCATCATAGTCCTGGCGAGCAAAAGTTTTCGCGTCATACCTTTGCTGTATGTCCCCGTTTTGTTTTGGAGTTTTTCGCCTAAACCGCAGATTTCTTTTGCTTTTTCGACAAACTTCTGCGATTCTTCCTTGCTCTTCGCATAAAGACCGGCCATAAAGTTTAGATAATCAATCCCCGTAAGGTTTTTATAGGCGCCGGAGTCTTCGGGAAGATAACTTATAATCTCTCGTATCTTGGCCATATTTTTGGCGATATCCATTTTGTCTACAATTACGGTGCCATCGCTTGGGGCCAAGAGTCCGGTAATGACTTTTAGGGTTGTGGATTTGCCGGCGCCGTTCGGACCGATGAGAGCAAAAATTTCACCTTTATTAACCTCGAAACTGATTCCCGAAACAGCTTCAAACGGACCGTAAGATTTTTTTAAATCTTTGACGCTTAGAATTTTATCCATCAAATATCCTTTTTGTTGAATATAATTATTGATCTGTACGGTACCCCTTTTTTAGACAAACTGTCTCTGTCTCTCGGGGCTGCTAATTGTTAATGCTTTTAATAAATATTGTTCTCTGAATTTGATCGGTGAGGTTTTTAGGCTGGTATGAATTCTGTCTTTGTTGTAGTAATTAATCTGAAGGTGGATCGCCTCTATC